>Ga0209362_1001065_pt1 | contig 22628 bp, 13 predicted proteins | sample SaaInlV_165m_DNA_FD_184680 | JGI IMG/M metagenome (GOLD analysis project Ga0209362, IMG submission 184680) | Marine microbial communities from expanding oxygen minimum zones in the Saanich Inlet - Saanich Inlet SI037_S3LV_110m_DNA (SPAdes)... | ecosystem: Environmental > Aquatic > Marine >...
TTTATCCACATCAAAAAGGTGAACATGTGTAAAACTTTGTGGATATTAATTTTCTGAAATTTGGATATGGAATTTTTCTCGAGCCCCACTTATCCAGCCCTGGTACCAATCCATTTTTTTCTTATTTAAAGCCATAGATTCAATTTCAGGCCAATGGTCTGTTAAGTTGGGTCGTCCACCTTTTTTTAATCCTTCAACCCAAAGCAAATGAAACCCAATAGATGAATTAATGGGTGGGCTGCAAGACTTCATATCAATATATTTAATTGCTTGTCCAATTTCCGGAACTGTATAATTCGCAGGATCAATCCAACCGAGATCACCACCAATTTCCAAGGTTGTTTTATCGGTAGAATATTTTTTTACCATTTCTTTGAATTCACCTAAGGTAGAAATAGAATCTTTCAAAGACGTTCCAAAATTGAATGCACGCTCACTGTCTGTTTGTGTTATTTCCGGCGACATTAAAATATGCCGAACACGAATCTTGTCTCCTTGTTTTTCCAATGTTTCAAGGATGTGATATCCAAACTCCGTTTCAACAGGTTCACTTACTTTTCCAATTTCAATAGTGAATGCTTTTGTTTCAAAATTTTTCACTAAAGAACCGCGAGTAACCCAACCCAAGTTTCCACCGTTATTTTTTGAGCCAGGATCCAATGAATATTCTTTAGCTAAATCACTGAATGACGTACCACTCTCAATTTGAGATTTTAATTCAGCTAGAAAATTATAGGTCGTTTTTTTAGCGGCTTCGCTCGGGCGAATTGGAATAAGTAAATGTCGAACCCGCGCCTTCATGGGTAAGTGGGGAAGACTGTCTTTGTAGGTTTTATAAAACTCTTTTACACCCGTTCGGGTTACGGATATAGCGTTCAAAAGTTGTTGTTGATATCGCTCAGAAATCATCCGGTCTTGCATGTCATACCAAAACTCTCGTCGAAAATCTTTAACAGATTGACCTAATGCATCTTCGGCCCGCTCTTCACTGCCTGCTTGCGCCACCAACATTTGAATTTGTTGATCTAGAGCTTGGTTTACTTCCTTTTCCTCCACGGTGATGGAATCTAACTCGGCCATTTCCAGCATAATTTTTTGGTCAATCATAGATTGAACAACGGAATTTTGGAGACGAATAAACGCATCAGGGTTTGCCTGTGGATTTATTTTATTTTGGATGGCTGTCATATTCACCATTTGAGCGAGATCGCTTTTTAAAATAATATGGTTTTCAATGATCGCAGCAATTCCGTCGATATATTGTACGTCATTTTGCGAGAGAGAAAACGAGAGAATGAAAATTGAAAATATTTTTTTATAGGTCATGATTATTGATAGTTTGAATTAATAAATACATTTGTTTTTTCTTTTAAACTGTCCAAAATACCGGCAGACACGTTTAACTGTTTTTGTTTTAAAAGCCTTTGATAAATTTCGTCATAAGCGTCTTCTAGCCCGATAGAACTTCCTTTTTTAAATCGCCGAACCACCTTAATAACATGGTATCCCATATCGGTTTGAATTGGCCCCACCACTTTTAAAGTTTTATTTTTAAAAATAGCAGAGTCAAATTTTTGAATCATTTGTCCCTTAGAAACCGTTTTTGTTTCTACCTTATACTTTGTAAAAAGTTCATCAATGGATTTTTGAGATTTTTTTTTCTTTAACACAGATCGTATCAAGCGGGCGTCAGAATGTTTGTTTGTGTAAAAATGATGAATTAACGCCCCGTCAGCATCCCTGGAAAATTCATCAATATGCCCATCATAATAATTTCGAATTTCATGATTACCTATGGATGTTTTTGGTGTGGACCTTGTTTGTAAATAAGACCCAATCAGAATTTTTTTATAATACAAATCTCGAGCATCTTGCAAAGCACCATCCTGTAGTAAGCCGCTATTTACCGCAGCATCATAATACAGTGCATTGTCCACCCAATCGTAAATGAAGTTTTTAAGTCGGGAATCTGTTCTGTTTTCTGGCGGTAAAAGTTTTTCTAGACTTTTGACGGTTAAGGCTTGGTTATTTACCCGAGCCAAAACAACGGAATCATCTTCTACTTGCGATGCGCAAGACGCAAATAAACAAATTAAAGATATATTAAATAGTGTTTTCAAGATAATAAAATTAACAGTCTTTACTCACTAAAAACAATTGCGAGCATTGTAATAATAATGACATAGAATTAGCAATTCCGATAGTGGAAAAAGTAAGTGTTAAGTCCCCACTTTTTATTTTTCCAAATCGGTGTCCGATATTTTCTGGAATAGAAAAAGCCGCAATATCTTGAAATAATTTATCCAGTGAAACGTATGGAGCAATATCGCCCAATACGAGCTCAACATTAGTATTGTTGATTGATATATTTTTGATGGATGTGTTTTTGAACAAAGATCTTACACGGGCGATAAAAACAAGATTTTTTGTTTCAACAGGTAACTTCCCAAACCGATCTCTTAATTCGTATTGAACTTTATCCACATCTTTTTGTGTTTCTGCCCGGGATAAACGATTGTAAAACCCGAGTCGCTGTGTAGAGTTAGTAATGTAATATTCATTAATTAAAGCATTTTCACTAAAAACAATATTAGGGAACCGAACCTGCTCATCTTTTCCCATAACCAAATCCACTTCATTTTTTAATAATTCACAATAAAGCTCAAAACCAATTGTGGAAATATGTCCACTTTGTTTATAGCCAAACAAACTTCCCGCACCGCGAATTTCTAAATCTTTCATAGAAATATCATAACCAGAACCCAAAGAAGTATATTGTTCTATTGTCTTAAGCCTTCGGTGGGCGTTTTTTTCAAGCTTAGTTCTTGGTATTAACAATAAACAATGTGCCTGGTTAAATCCCCGGCCGACCCTTCCCCGAATTTGGTATAATTGAGAAAGTCCAAAGTTTTGAGCATCATTAATAATGATACAATTTGCATTGGTAACATCAAGTCCCGATTCAATAATAGTTGTACAAACAAGGATGTCTATTCCGCCCTTAAAAAATGAAAGAATTTTTGATTCCAATTCTTTACTACCTAATTGCCCATGAATATTTTCTACCGAAACATTAGGAAATATATTTTGAAGCTTTTTTGTAAAATAAGGAAGACTTTTTATGTCGTTATGTAAAAAATAAACCTGACCACCACGAGAAACTTCACGTTCAACATATAACACAATGGCTTCCCAATCAAAATAACGAATAACGGTTTCAATTGGTTTTCGGGATCTCGGCGGCGTTTGAATTAAACTCATATCTCGTATTCCAACAAGAGACTGTTGAAGCGTTCTGGGGATAGGTGTTGCGGATAATGTTAATACATCAATTTGTTGTTTCATGGTTCTAATTTTTTCTTTGTGGTTTACACCAAAACGGTGTTCCTCATCCACAACCAGTAAGCCAAGATTAGGAATAACAACATCTTGGGACAAGACCCGGTGTGTTCCAATGAGCACATCAATTCCGCCATTCCGCAGAGATTTTATTATTTCACCCTGTTCTTTTTTGGTTTTAAAGCGGGACAATAACCCAATTGTAACACCCAATGGCTCTAGCCGTTCTTTACAGGTAATAAAATGTTGATCTGCTAAAATGGTGGTTGGGCATAAAAATGTGGTTTGTTTATTTGATAAAACCGCTTTTAAAATAGCTCGGAGAGCTACCTCGGTTTTACCAAATCCCACATCCCCACAAATCAATCGATCGACCGGGGAGTCGCCATTCATATCTGTTAAAATATCAGAAATTGCTTTTTGTTGGTCTGGGGTTTCTATAAATGGGAAAGACTTCGCAAGGGCATCATCTATGTCGTTTTCTTCGATGTAGCGAAAGGTTCGTTTTCTGTTTTTATTTGCGTATAACTCTAATAATTCTTGCGCGACAAGTTGAATTGATTTTTTGGCTTTTGCGATTTCACCGGTCCATTTTTTTGACCCAAGGGACGATATGGGTGGGTTATTGTTGGATCCGATATATCGATGGATTAAATCCATTTTCTCGAGAGAAATAAAGACACGCGTGTTCTTTTTATATTCAATTTCTACAGACTCTCTATCACCAACCGAATTACTTTGAAGTGTTAGGCCTCGAAAATAACCGACCCCAAATGTTTTATGTACAACTAAATCTCCATATGCTAATGACGATAAGTCGTTTCGAGTAATGTTTTCATGTCTTTTTGCTTGTGGCGGCTCCCATTTCGGAAATGATTTTCTTTCATTCAAAACATCAGAAGAAGAAATAACAAAACAATTTAAAAAAGAAGAATGGAAACCAGTTTTGATATTTCCACTTAACCAAATAGCGTCTTTAAATTTTTCATCTAAAATAGATTTTTCTCTTTCGCCGCCAACAATAAAAACATTTGAGTTTTTTATAATTAAATCATTAATTTTATTTATCCTATTTTTTATTGAAATATTTTTCAACTCAATTGGGAAAATATCTAATGAAATTGGCTCGCCAGGAACATTGTGGAAAAAATCTATTAAACCGTCTTTATACTTGCAGTCAATAATAATACCGTCGCGTGAATAGTCTGTTAAACTAATAAAATCAAGAGTTTGTACGCTGACCGCCCTTCCTTTAATGTTTAGTTTTGGGAGCGATTTTGTTGTGAGTTGTGTTGATTGGTCAAAAATATATATATTTTCTACAATATCATAATTAAACACAATACGAATCGGTTGTCGAAAGTGGTTTGGGAATATATCTACAATCTCCCCTCGAACGGCAAATTCCATTGGACCAAATACGGTATCTGTTTTTTTATATCCCCAAGAAACGAGAGATTCTACTATTTCATCTCTGTCTTTTTTTACCTCCGGGGCAATTGAAATAGAGCAAATGGATTCAGACGTGTTGACGGGGATATCGCTCTTTTTAAAAGACTCATCAGTTCCGATACATATTAAGGTCGTTTGTGTTTTTTGTAGTTTGATAATTGTTTCTGCTCTATACCTGTCGCTTTCAATATTGAACCCGGGCACTTTTTCCCCCAGGTCAGTATTAGGGTAAAACAAAAATCTATCCCTGTTAATCCCTCGATTAATTAGGTAGAACTCGTAAGCGTCTTTTTCGTGTTTAAAGGAAAATAAAATAGGCGTGGAGCTATTAGGGTTATTGCTGTTTATAAAAAGTGCCGCAGAGTCAAGAGTAAGGTTTTTTAAAGAAACGCCGCCCCAAAATGAATTAACTAGTGATTTATTAAAAAGCATTTTTTGAAAAATTAATATACTGGTTTCACGTGAAACAAATTAGGACCGAAAAACATTTACCATAAGAACAGATATATCGGCGGGGGTTACACCGGAAACTCGCATAGCTTGACCCAGCGTTTCTGGCCGAACGAAAGACAGTTTTTCAATAGCCTCATTAGACAGGCCAACCATCTTATTATAATTTATATTGTTTGAGATTTTTAGAGTTTCATTGTTTTTTTGTTTTTCAAGTTCATTGAGATGTCGCTTTATATACCCTTCATATTTTATTTCAGCCTCCACACCTAAGAGGAGCTCCTCTTTAGACCAAGAAGGCAGGGAGTTCTTTTGAGTGGTAATGGATTTTGGAAGATCAAAAATAGTGCACTCTGGGCGCTTAAGAATTGTTTTGGCTGGTGCGGTTTGTGCGATTTTTATTTTATTTGGTAAAGAATTTTGAGAAACAGAGCTAGAAAGTTTTTGTATAAGTTTCTTTTTTTCTTCAAGTCGGTTTTCTATATTTTTTAATGAAGTGGGCCTAAGTAATTCAAATTTTTTAGAGAACTCAAACAACCTTTCATCCGTATTTGAATAACGAAGCATAAGCCTGTATTCGGCCCGCGATGTAAACATGCGGTAAGGTTCTAGGGTGTCCTTGGTAATTAAATCGTCAATCATGACTCCAATATACGACGATGAGCGAGTTAGTATAAGTTGTTCTGATTCATTAATGAATAGTGCTGCATTTATTCCGGCAATTAAACCCTGTGCTGCTGCTTCTTCGTACCCAGACGTTCCATTTACCTGCCCAGCTAAAAAGAGACCTGAAATATCTTTTGTTTCTAACGTTGCTTTGAGTTGTGCTGGTGGAAAAAAGTCATATTCAATCGCATAACCAGGCCTTAAAAACTCAACAGACTCAAAACCTGGAATTTCACGTAATGCACTCAATTGAATTTCTTCCGGAAGGCTTGTGGAAAACCCATTTAAATAAATTTGATCTGAGTTTTTCCATTCAGGTTCCAAGAAAAGCAAGTGTGAGTCGTGGTGTGCAAATCGATGAATTTTATCTTCTATTGATGGACAATATCGTGGGCCCGTTCCTGAAATATCACCTGTAAACATTGGGGATTTATCTAAGTTATCACCAACAATTTGGTGAACCAGTTTATTGGTTCGAGCGGTATGACACGGATCATTGGGCGGATTAAATTCGCGAGTTTGGTAAGAAAACGGAGTGGGGGCGTCATCGCCCCATGTAGGGGTAGTTCGACTCCAGTCAACGGAGTTTCTATCTAACCTTGGCGGTGTCCCAGTTTTTAACTTTCCCGTATTAAACCCAACAGATCGAAGAGACTCTGTAATTCCATCAGAGTTTTCTTCTCCCATTCTACCTGCAAGAATTTTCCTATCTCCAATATGTATTTTTCCAGATAAAAATGTTCCACAGGTTAGGATGACTGATTTTGATTTTATTTTTGAACCATCTCTTAAAACAACGCCCATTATTTTATAATTTTTTATCAATAATTCAACGGCTTCACCTACGAGCGTTTCTATATTCTCATTTATGATGGTTTTCATCACAATCGATTCATATTGGCGCTTGTCTATTTGCGCCCTTGGGGACCACACAGACCGACCTTTTGACCTGTTTAATATTTTAAACTGCAAACCAGATCTATCAGCAAGGGAACCCATTACTCCACCTAACATATCAATTTCTCGAACCATTTGACCCTTGGCGAGCCCACCAATCGCAGGGTTGCAAGACATACGGCCAATGGCTTTTTTATCCATGGTTACCAATAAAACAGAACAATGTTTTTGAGCGGCAATCAACGCAGCTTCGACTCCCGCATGTCCACCACCCACAACAATAAGATCATATGGTTTTTTAAGTTTCACGTGAAACTACTTCCCCACACAAAAACCGGAAAAAACTTTATTAAGAATATCATCTGCGGTTGTTTTGCCCAAGAGAGTATCAATTTGATTAATTGCATCTCTTAACTCAAAAGAAACCAGCTCTAACTCAGGAGCGCTGTTGCCAAGGTGTTTAAGCGCCGCGACTAAACTATCTTTACAGTGAGAGATTGCCATCACCTGTCTTCGGGTGGTTAATACAAGACTGGACCCAGATTCATTTTTAATAATTAACTTATTTTTAATTAAACTTTTCAATTCACCTAATCCATGTCCCATTAACGCAGAAATATTAATCGTATCACCATCTTTTTTTGGATAATCAATAATATCGGATTTATTATAGACGGTAATTTCTTTTCCAAAACCAGCTGATTTTTTCACCTTTTCGCCTAAGGTTACAACGTTTATTAATAAATCAGCATTTTTTATTTCGCTTCGAGATCGCTCAACACCCGCCGCTTCGAGTGTATTGTTTGAATTTCGTAATCCGGCCGTATCGATAAGGGTAACAGGAACACCTCCTAAAACAATTTGAGCATCCACCGTGTCGCGCGTGGTTCCTGGAGTTTCACTCGTGATGGCCCGATCTTTCTCTAATAGCGCATTTAGAAGAGTTGATTTACCAACGTTCGGCTCTCCGTAAATAACAACGCGGGCGCCTTTATTCACTATGCGCCCCTCTTCATACGAATCAATCAACGAGCCGCACGATAACCTGCTGTTATTAATGATGTTAACGGTATTTTTTATTAGGTTGGGTTGGGTGAGTTCGTTTTCGGATATATCAAATTCAAATTCCAACTTTGCAAGAACACTTAAAACAGAATCCTTTATTTCGCGTAGCTTATTTGAAAGATCCCCAGATAGTATTTTATGATTTATCCTCGCAGCCTTTGTGGATTGAGATTTAATAATTGCCGCTACTGACTCCGCCTGGACGAGATCCAGCTTGCCATTTAAAAACGCCCTTTTTGTAAACTCTCCCGGCTCCGCAATTCTCGCGCCCATATTACAAACTGATGTAATTATTTGGTCAACAATGATTGGGTTTCCATGACAGGATATTTCAATAACGTTTTCACCCGTATATGAAGATGGTGTTTTAAAATATGTTATAATTGCATCGTCAATTTTTTCATTCCGCGAATTATAAATAGATGAAAGCGTTGCAACGCGATCTTTAAAAGGTTTTGTTTTTTTGGCGAGAGACTTTGCTATCTCTTCAGATTTCGGCCCACTTATACGAACAAGAGAAACTCCACCATACCCAGGCGGCGTAGCTGGGGCAATGACGGTGTCAGATAACATTATGTTGAAACGGGAACTTCGGGTGGAATAAGCTTCTGTTGAGCAATAGTTAGCACGTTGAACAGAGTATAATAAAGATTAAGACCAGACGGAAACGAGTTAAACATTAAAAAGAAAAATCCTGTCATGAAATATTGCATGGTTTTTTGTTGAGGTTGTTGTGCGGCGCCTCCACTCATCATGCGTTGTTGAATAAACATGGATACCACCATTAATACGGGTAAAATGGCAACGTGTTCACCATAAATAGGTATTGAAAACGGTAACGTATAAACAGCATCTGGAGCCGAAAGGTCTTTAATCCAAAAAATAAAAGGCTCGGCCCGAAGTTCAATTGTAGTTCTAAATACAACAAACAATGCAAATAATAAAGGCATTTGAAGTAACATCGGTAAGCAACCTCCAAGTGGGTTGACACCCTTTTCTTTATACATTTGCATCGTTGCTTGATTTAATTTTTGAGCATTATTTTTGTACTTTTCTTTTAATGCAGCTATTTCTGGTTGAATTTTTTGCATCGCAGCTGTGGATTGGTAGCTTTTTTTGGTAAGCGGATAAACTAAAATTTTAACAGCGAATGCGAATATAATTAAAATATATCCATAGTTTGGAATGAACTCATGCAATTTTTTCAAAGTCCACAAGATCGCTTTTGAAATATATACAACAGGCCAAATACCAAAATTCATAACGCGGTCTAATTCTCGATCTACATTCTTAATTCTTTCATATTCTAGGGGACCGAGATAAAGAGATGTCCTTGATGGAGACGACGCAGGCAAAGACAGCTCCATATTATAAGCTTCTCGCTCATTATAATTTCCACCAATCGATGCTGATGCTACCTGATTTGCTTTTTCTGGAATAAAGGCTGTTATAAAATACTTAGTTCTTATGGCAACCCAATCTGTTGCGCCATTAAAACTGGTTGATTCTACATCACCCTTTTTTACTTTCATGTCCTCAAGTTCACCCCCCTGAAAAACATAAGATTTAAAATAAACTAAATCGTCCTTTATGTTTTTTTCTGTAGTGGTTAATCCACCCTTCCAACCCAAAGAGTAAACACCAGAGAAAAACTGATCAGATGCACTTTTGGTATCAATATTAATATCAATGATATATGAATCAGGATAAAAGGTAAGTGTTTTTGAAATAGTTTTTCCGGATGATAGCTCTGTTGTAAAAACTAATATTTCTTCTCGACTAACAAGCCCGCCCCTAAAGCCACTCATACGCCAATTATTGTTTAAATGAACGGCATCACCATCAAGGTTTTTATACCAAATTGAAAGGTTTTCTTTGTTGGTCCCATTAATTAAATCCACCTGCTGACTGTCATGATCAAAATAATTTTTAAATGAAAAGGACAAAAACGAACCACCGCCTCTTGATGAAACCACAGCATCATAAAGGTCTGTTTCTATTGTAATTTTTTGTTCTGGGTGTTGCGGTAGATCGGTGTGTGTTTCAATTGTGTCTAAAAAATTTGAACTCTCTAAAATTGGTTCTGTTTTTTTAAATTCAGACAAATCAGTAGAATCAATACCTGGTTGTTCTATTGTTTGTGGTGGAGTGGGCGATACCATTTCCATGTATTTTGGGGTGAAAATTAAAATGATCGCAATGAGTAAAAATGCGAAAAGGGAGTTTTTATCCATAGTTATTTTATAGGGTCATATCCACCATCATTAAGCGGGTGGCATTTTGAAATTCTGACCAGAATGAGTTTTAAGCTAGTTATAAATTTTTTTGAATTAAGCGCGTCTAAGGCGTACTGGGAGCAAGTAGGGTAAAACCGACATTGTTTACCGAATATAGGGGAAAGAAAGAACCTATATCCTTTAATAAAGTAAACGAACAACCTCCTTAAAAGTAGGTCGATTACCCCCAGTACTGCCGACACAGCAAAGGCCCTATGGCGCGATGCGTTTACGACCTTTTTTACGACGTCGACGCAACACTGATTTACCACCCACAGATGACATCCGGGATCGAAAACCGTGTTTGTTTTTTCTCTTTCTATTACTTGGTTGATATGTTCGCTTCATTTCATCTCCAAAAAAGCCTGCAAAGCTACGAAATTGTTTTAAACATCACAAAATTTAAAATGAGAGAAAAAAATGAAATATTTTATCCTTAACCCTTGGACTCGCATAGTGTTTTACATCTAAATTAATACTTAATTAAGCTGTGGAAAACTTGTGGATAAGTATACTATATGACGCACGAAACACTTTGGTCAGTCATTTATAATGAATTAGCGGAGAATCTCCCAACACACGCCATTAACACATGGTTTGAGCCAATATCCCCTGTGGCGCTAATAGATAACGAACTTGTTCTAGAGGTTCCAAATCAATTCTTTTTTGAATGGATTGAATCCCATTATAAGCAAAACATGAATGTGGTCGTTTCAAAATCAGAGACACCTAATTTGAAATTTAGGTTTATTGTTTCTGCTGAAAAAATTGAAGTATCTGATCATGGCGAAAATAAAACAATTCAAACAAAACCAAACCGACACCTAAGACCATTAATAAATAAAAATTATTCATTTGAAACATTTATTGAGGGCTCGAATAATCAGTTTGCAAAATCCGCCGCCGAATCTGTGGCGAGCGATCCGGGAAATAGCGCATTCAACCCTCTTATTATATACGGTGGAGTCGGACTGGGGAAAACCCATCTTATTCACGCAATTGGAAATCGGATACTATCAGAGAGCCCAAGTGCCAAAGTTGTTTTAGTCACAAGCGAAAAATTTACATTAGATTTTGTAAACGGTTTAAGAAAGAACAAAACAATCGAGTTCGCTAAGCAATATCGAAGCGCTGATGTTTTATTAATTGATGATATACAATTCTTTCGAGGAAAGGAGCAAACCCAGGAACAATTTTTTCATACATTTAATGAGCTTCACCAATCGGGGCGGCAGGTTGTTATGACCGCGGACAGATACCCAGCGGAAATGAAAGGATTGCAAGATCGCTTACTTTCGAGATTTCAATCCGGTTTATCTGTTGATGTTCAGCCGCCAGATTTTGAAATGCGTGTTGCCATCCTAATGGAGAAGGCCGAACAAAATGGTGTAAGCCTTCCCTATGACACAATAGAATTCATTGCTACGCATGTTAAAAGCAATGTTCGAGACATTGAAGGCACGATTATTAGGGTTTTAGCCCGGTCATCTCTCATGAACCAAGAAATCGATTTTACCTTAGTTCGGGAAGTGGTAAAAGAGCGAGTGGGAAAAAATATTTCATCAGACCTTACGGTCGAAGACGTGGTTAGGCGCGTATCCGAAATTTCCAAAGTACCTGAAAGGGATATTGTAGGAAAGAGCAGAAGAATGGAAATTGCTGAAGCGAGGCAAATATCCATGTACCTCTGTCGGCACATCATTGGAACATCTTTAAATAGTATCGGTGTTTATTTTGGAGGGAGAGACCATACGACAGTCATGCATGCTGTTAAAACCATAGATGAAAAACAACAAAAAGACAACAGAATTGAGAAAATAGTTACAACTTTAAAACGGGAATTAAGCTTTAATTTGGCGCAACTATGATTAGAGTCAATCAACAAAATCTAATTCTTGCCATCTTTTTTATTGTGGGCTATATTACTATACCTTTTAAGAGACCGAAGCTATACTCGTTCTCTATAAAAGCATTCTACAGACCAATAAAGCCCAAGCATTAAAAAAATAAACAAAAAACAACAAGGAGTATTATTATGAGAAAAGCGATCGCTTTTTTAACTGTCTTTGTAATGAGTATTTCACTGTTTGCCCAAACTGATGTGGCAAAATACGGAGACAAAGGCGCACCGGAAGTGCGTATACCGCAGACCTGGAATTCAAACAACAACAGAACAGAAGATTTTCTTTTGGTACTTACCGACTCTTATGGAGACGGCTGGGATGGCGCCTATATGGACGTCTTAGTAAACGGGACGCTGGTTTACGATGATATCACCGTTGCTTCTGGATCGTCAGCGGAATTTACCCTGGCTGTTGATGATGGCGATATTGTACAGACAGCCTACACTTCAGGTAGCTACGAAGGTGAACACAGCTACGCTTTTTATGATAATAACGGTACCCTTGTTGCCAGCGATGGACCAAGTCCAAGCGCGGGAATAGAATTTACAGCATCTGTTTCCAGCGATGTTCCCGGTTGCATGACAGCCGCGGCCTGTAACTATAATGCAGATGCCACAGCAGATGACGGCTCATGCTGTCTTACAAATTGCACAACAATTGCAATGGGCGGAGGATCTTACATTTCGGAAACATCTTGGGAAATCACCGACGCGGCAGGCAATATAATTGCCAGTGGCGCAGGCACAACAAGTTCAGAATTTTCCTGTTTTGATGATGGGGACTATACAGTAACCGCTGCGGACTCTTATGGAGATGGCTGGAACGGAAACTTCCTAACTGTAACCGATGATGATGGCACAGTTTACCTTTCGTTTGAAGTCACAAGCGCGGCGGGAGCAGGTGAAGTTGTTACAACAACATTCTCAGTGCCGCTACCACCACCACCAGCACCAGCAGTATTCTTTTCTGAATACATAGAAGGCTCAAGTAACAATAAAGCAATAGAGCTTTACAATGGAACTAGCGAAACAATTAATTTAGATGATTACCAAATCGGGCAAACAAGCAACGGGAGCGACCCCGGAGTTTGGGAATATTTTCATATTTTTCCAGCAGGGGCGACCTTAGAAGCGGGAGATGTATGGGTTTTACTGAACAGTGATGTTTCATCAGAAACCTACCCCGACTCTGCAAATGCAGATGAAGTATTAGATTATCCCAGCGTTGTCCACCACAGCGGTGACGACGCAAGGGGCGTTCTTAATATTGTTGGAACAGACACCTTGGTGTGCGATGTGATAGGAGAAACAGGACCTGACCCAGGCTCTGGTTGGGATGTTGCTGGCGTAACAAATGCCACCGCGAACCATACTCTTGTCAGAAAAGATGCAGTAATGGAAGGCAATGGCGGCGATTGGGCCGCATCCGCAGGCACAAATGCTGACGATTCTGAATGGATTGTCTTTGACCAAAATGATTTTTCACACCTTGGCTGGCATATAAACGCTCCCTGTACTGATAACTTAGTTTCTATTTCAATGGGCGATTCATATGGTGATACCTGGAATGGCAATACACTATCAATTGGCGAGACCGTTCTTGCTGGTCCTGATGCTGGTTGTGAATCTGATGCCGACCCTGCATGTTTTGCAGTAGTTGATTTATGTTTAGTTGATGGTACATACCTGGTAACATGTGGCGGTGGCTCATACCCATCCGAAGTTTCCTGGGAAATTGTGAATGCCGCAGGGGAAGTTCTTCTCGCTGGTGGCGCACCTTATTCTGACGTACTTCAGCTCGGTGAAACAACCGATGTTCTTGGTTGCACAGACGCCGATGCTCTGAATTTTGATGAAAACGCCACAGTAGACGATGGCTCCTGTTATTATACTGGAGACAGTTGTTCAATTGCTCTAGCCGCAGTTGTTGGTGCAAACGACGCCAGTGGCGCAGACCAGTGGTTTACTTATACTGCTACGCTTACCGGAACCATGACCGTTTCTTCAGCGGGCGCTGGTGGCGATACAAAGGTTTGGATTTACGCTGATTGTGCGGGTTTATTAATTGACTTTGATGATGATGGATTAGGATGGCCTCCGGGAGAATCTGAACTAACCATTGATGTGGTTACAGGCACGGCCTACTATATTATGTGGGATGCCTCCTATGCTCCAGGCCCATTCACTTGGATGCTTGAAGAAGCGCTTCCATCAACAAATCCCGAAAACCTGACAGCGGTAGCTGGAGTGGAATCAGTATCTTTAGAATGGGATGGTGTAGTACCGGCAACTAACAGAAGCACGGCTATTGTACAAGAAAAAAGATTAACTATCGAAGACACCAAAGAAAGAAATATGGCTAAAATGAGAGAGCGAAAAGGAGACGAACCATCCGAAGTTCACATGTTTGGTGTTGTTAACTCAAACTATGTTTCCAATTCAAGATCTACGGATGTTATCATTGAGTGTGATGGTGGAGCCTGGCAGTCAGAGGTTTCCTGGGAAATCCTGAATGATGCGGGCGAGATTGTTGCATCCGGCGGTGCCCCCAGTGGTCAGCTAACAGCATCACTAGACAACGGCGTGTACACTGTCAACGGCTATGATTCTTATGGAGACGGCTGGCAGGGAAACGCCTTAACGGTGACCGGCGCAACAGACGGAGCCCCATGGCTTTACTTTACCTTTGAATGGAATGCTCTAGATGGAGGCGACTCTGCAACCACTACGTTTACTATGAGCGACACACCGCCAGAACTGGCAAACTTAAACATGAGCAATGCTCATTATGATGCAGAAACAGATGCCATTATGTTAACAATACATAATACAGGTGGTTCAACCGCGCGGTTTTTTTATATAAATTACTATCTTAGCAATGAAACATCTGGTGATTGTCAAAACGAAGACTATGATATGTGGAGTTTTGCCGACTATCTAGAAGCCGATTCATCGTTGACCTATCCAATTCTTGAAGATGCATCATACTGGATGGGTTATGGTACTTTCGACATAGGAGCGTTTATTGATTGGGAATGTACGGTATCCGAGACTGACGAAACCGATAACACAATTACAACAACAATTGAGATCATTGATCCTTTTATCGGCGTTACCTGGAACGTTTATCGCTCTGATGCAGGTGCAGAATTTGCATCTGTGGGTGTAGTAGAATCCGATGCAGTTGCCGGCGCAATGAGCTATGTCGATGAAAACTTAACGGGCGATATTGAGTATTGTTATTATGTTACACAGGTAAACGTAGCGGGCGCAGCAGAGTCAGATACTTCTAACCACGCGTGCGCAACAGCAGTTACGCCAGTGGATCTACCCGTTCCCACAGAGCTTACTGCTGCAGCAGACGGATGGGATGTTGCGCTGAACTGGGTAGCTCCGAGCACTGGGGGCGGTGACCCGATAGTCAGTGAAGACTTTGAAGATGGAACGCTGGGTGTTTTGATGGACGACACAGGAGAATGGATGGTTAGTGCGACTGGCCCAGCCCCAGAAAGCTCAACATATGCGTGGATAAGTGATGATGCGAATGGCAATGGTGCCGTTGCGACAGACGCAACGCTTTGGACGGCAGACCTTGCCGTGGAAACACCAGGCAACTTCACTCTTAATTTTAATGTTTATTATCCACAGAGCGGTGGTGATTGTGCTAGTGGTGGAGCCTGGTCAGATGAAGCCTTTGTATGGGCCGCTATTGATGGAGGGGCGCCGACGCTTGTTGAAACCATTCCAGGGGAATTTGGCACTTGGAACAACCTAACCGTTTCTCTTGGGTACGCAACCACGAGCGTTAAAGCTGGAATTCAATATACGGATTGTGGTGGTAATTGGGCATATTATATTGCCGTTGATGACGTAACCATTTCGCCCTCGGCGGATTTTTTACTGCAAAGTTATAATGTCTATCGAGACAGCGTTGTTGTTGGAACAGCGCCTAGCGATGCTGTTTCATGGGATGAGTTTATTATAGTAGAAGGAGACTACACATACTACGCAACAGCAATGTACGATGTTTACGGTGAATCAGATCCAAGTAATTCTGTTACAGTTACCGTAAACGGATCCTCTGGACTTTGTAATGCACCAGAAAACCTTATGGCTGAATCTCTGAGTAATGACGTAAGTCTTTCTTGGGATGCACCAGAAGGTGGCGCAGGCTGGTTTGGCTATAATGATGGAACGCTTGTTACGTCAGTAGGGACTGGTTCCCCAGCGCTGTTATCTGTTGCGATTCGTTTTGGCCAAGAAGAACTAGCAGATTACAACGGCATGTCTTTGACAAAAGTTCGATTTGCTCATAATGAACCCACAGCATTCTACCAGGTTGCTATTTGGACGGCAGAATTTGACGGTGAACCAGTGCTCGTTGATACGAGCGAGTGGATGGATGGTGCAGATATTCCTGCGGGTGAGTGGTATGATGTTGAACTTGATGAAAACATCACCATAGACTGGACACAAGAGCTATGGTTTGGTTATATTGTCGATACACCGACTGGATATCCTGCCGCTTGTGATGGTGGACCCGCCGTTACCGGTTATGGCGATCTCCTCGCAATTGCACCGGTAAATGAATTTGTATCTATTAATGCTGCCTATGGCTTGAACTACAACTGGATGATTGATGGTTTTGCAGACTATGCAGATGGTCGCAGTATTTCATCAATGGCACCGATAACAGTTGATTATCAAAACCCAAATACTACCAGTGAACCTGTAGAACACAGGCTCCCAACACCAATTGTGCTCAACACACCAGATGAACGCAATATGACAAACTATGTTGTTTATCGTGATGGTGAAGCTGAAGATACTCTGGGGATTGGTGATAATACCTATAATGACGTCGATGTAGAATGGGGAGACCACAGTTACTACGTGACAGCGCTGTATAACATCAGTGATGAATGTGGTGAATCTGGTGCCTCTAATACGGCAACAGTTGATCTGTTCAATAACCCACCACCAGCTGTAACATTACTTCAGCCAGATGACAATATTACACTTATTGTTACTTCAGCATCACTAGGCGATGATTTTCCATTCATTTGGTCATCGGTTAATGATCCTGATAATGATGCAGTCATGTATTCATTAATGGCAATGCATGATAATGGTATGGCTTATGATACAGTATCATCTCAAGCAGGATGGTTTCCATCTGTTGAAGAAATTGCTGGTGATCAAATTGCTGACAGTGTTGGTGTTATGACATACGTTTGGAATGTGCATGCACACGATCCTTGGGATTCTACCGCATCAAGCAATGGTCCAAGAAGCCTTACTGTTGATGTGACTGCAATTACTACATCTCTTGATGGAATGGGTATTCCTGATGTGTTTGCATTGCATAACAACCATCCAAATCCATTTAATCCTGTAACAAATATCACTTATGATATTCCGGAAGTTGCAGAGGTTAGACTTGATATCTATAACGTAGCTGGTCAAAAAGTACGCACCTTAACACAAGGTCACCATGAGCCAGGTCGTTATCGAATTCAGTGGAACGCAACAAATGACTTCGGTCAACAGCTTTCATCTGGTATGTATATTTACCGGATTGTTGCTGGAGACTTTGTCAGTGTTAAGAAACTTATTTTAATGAAGTAAGTTTCGTTTCACAAACGATCTAAAAGAAAAGGGGCTCGGAAAATCGAGCCCCTTTTTTATTGTTTTAAATTATTTTTTAAAAATTACTTGCATTTCATTTTGTTTTGGTTGTAAATAATACACGCGGAGGCTGAAACCTATGCTTTCTCAATTGTAACAATCATAACTATAGAGTTGAATTATGCAAAAAAATAGACTGAGTAACACACGTTTTATAATGTCATTCGTACTGATTTAGAACATAATTAATTTTTATAAACAAGAGGTCATAAAATGAACAAATTAATAATTAGTGGAAGATTAACCCGCGATGCTGAAGCACGCTTTATCCCTAGTGGTACGGCAGTTATGTCGTTTAGTGTTGCTAATAATACAGGGTTTGGTGATAAGCAAAAGACGCATTACTTTGAATGCTCAATCTTTGGTAAACGCGCAGAGGGTAAGCTAAAAGATTACATGCTCAAGGGCCAGCAAGTCGTGGTCGAGGGAGAAGTATCACTTAATCAATATCAAAAAAAAGACGGAACAGGTGGGGCGAGTTTAAATGTATTTGTGAACAATGTGGAGTTAATGGGAGGCAACCAAAAAGGCGGAAGCCAGCCAAGCGCACCCGTTGCAGCATCTGTAGCTGCGGAAGATGATGATCTTCCATTCTAGATCTTAAAAACGCAGGGAAGGACAAAGGCCTTCCCTGCACTTTAATAATTATCTTTCACTTTCCATATGCCTGGTCCTGATTATCTAAAAACCTTTTCTCCAAGACCAATTTGGTTAAGGAAAAAACTTGGGTATATAAATCTTTTATTGGGTGCGGCGCTTGCTAAAATTAAAGTTAAAGGTAGATGGCATTTACCAAATAACGGACCCTATATTGTAGCGGCAAATCATTTTAGTTACATAGATCCACCCTTTTTTAAGTATGCGATACGCAAACCAATCAATTTTTTAGCCGCAAGCGATCAAACAATTGATTGGTATTTTATGTGGGCCCCCCTGCTTTATGGATTTATTCCCATCGACAGAACCAATCTTGCGCCATCCACAATTAAAAAAGCAAAAAAAGTCCTAAAAAACGGTGAAATTCTTGGAATTTTTCCAGAAGGCACATCTACGTCTGACTCTTTAAGACCGGCAAAAAATGGAGCTGTTTTCCTCTCAACAGTAGAAAAAGCACCTATCGTGCCCATGGCCATATATGGAGCTGAGACCGCTTGGGAAGATTTTTTTCGTGGAGTTCGACCTCGTGTAAAAATTAATATTGGAAAACCGTTTGGCCCATTTGACGTTTCAGGAAATCGTCAAGAAAAAGCACACAAACTTGAATCAATTGGAAAAGAGTTAATTTGTCGAATTGGTGCTTTATTACCCGAGGATAGACACGGGGTATGTCAAGACGATGAAAGAATTCCGGAATTTCAAAAAGAGAATGGATTTCATCCGACACCTAGTCAAAAACTTTAGTTTTTTGAAAATTTATTATCATATAAATTCCAAGCAATATAAATGGACCCCCAATAAATGCTGCACCCGGAATCCCTTCCTGAAATAGTAAGTACCCAAAAAATGAAGCAATAATTGGTTCGCCTAAAGGAATAGATGCTATGGTGGTTGGAGAAACATATTTCACGGCATAATTAAATAAATTGTGCCCCAATATTGTTGGTACGAGTCCTAAAAATATAAACCACGGAATGTGTTCTAATTTAAAATTAAAAATTGATTCACCTGCCATGACGGTTATTCCAAACAAAGCTATTGATGCTATTAAAAATAATAGTCGACCATAAATAATATTATCTGTATCGAGTCTTATCTTTTCTGCAATAACAAAAACGACAGCTATAAAAAAGGCACCTAAAAGGGCGATTGAATTTCCAAAAATAGAATCGCTCGTTAGAGAAAACTCATTCAGTTGAATAATAGCGGCGCCTAGAAGAGCAAAGGCCAATCCAATATAAATCATTTTAGAAAATTTTCTTTTTTGAAAAATAGACATTATAACTGTAAACACTGGCGCCATGCATCCAAAGAGAGTTGCGTTAGCAATAGATGTGTGGCGAACGGCTAAAAAGAAACACGCAAAATGGCATCCTAAAAATAATCCGGCAATAAAAATTCTTTTTATTTGAAGTGATGAAAGTTTGTCCTGTGGATGGTTGAATGAAGTATATCCCCACATCATACCACTAGCTGTAAATAATCTCCAAAATGCTAAAACAAGTGTCGGGACTGAAGAGACATATCGGATAACTAGAGATGTTGAGCTTACCGAAATTAGAGCAAGCAATAAAATGAGCCCGAGCCTTACGGTCATAAACTTACTTTGGGAAATTATTTAAAATGAACGCAACACAGGCTGTGAGTTTTTTTGCATATGGCACATGTAAAAACTCATTCGGTCCATGGGCATTTGAGCCCGGACCCAAAACACCGGTTATAACAAATTGTGCCCTTGGAAATTGATCGCCTAACATAGCCATGAATGGAATTGTTCCACCTTCGCTCAATGAGCAAGAAGATTCCCCATAAAATTCTTCTGAAGCCCTGTTCATAGCAAGAGCTAACCACTCTGCCGTTTCGGGCGCATTCCATCCAGAAGCAGCCTCTTCAAAATGAACAGAAATAGATGCGTTATACGGTGGGTTTTCAATTAATACTTTTTCTATGGCGTTTTGCGCTTCGATTGGATTTACCATAGGGGGAATTCTCATTGAAAGTTGTAGCTGTGTATAAGGTCGTAAAACATTTCCAGCATTATTAGATGGAGGTAAACCATCAGCGCCAACAACCGAAAGAGCAGGACGCCAAGAACGGCGAAGCACACCCTCTACATTATTTTCTGTTGATGGCTGCATTGTATCAGCCCACGGAAATTCATCAATAACTTCATTACCCAAAATTGAAACAAATTTTTCTGTTTCTTTAATTCGATAATCGGGGATTTGAGTTTTCAACTCATCCAATAAAATTTCTCCCGTATTTTGGTCTTCCAGTCGAGATAAAAGTTGTCTGGCAATTCTAAAGGAAGATGGTACGTGTCCACTGGCTCCACCGGAATGAACGCCTTCGGTTAGTACATCCACCCGCAAAGTTCCCCCAATCATTCCACGAAGGGATGTGGTTGTCCAAAAACGTTTATAATCTCCAGCGCCAGAATCTAAACACACAACTAAATCCGGAGTGCCGATTACATCAGCACACAGATTCATATAATACGGAAGATCCGGAGAGCCGCTTTCCTCACAGAATTCGATTAGAATCAAAATACGTGGTAAAGTAGCACTCTGTTCTTTTAGCGCTTTTACAGCGCAAAGAGACGCAAACAAAGCGTAACCATCATCGGCGCCACCACGACCATAAAGTTTTTCATCTTTTATGACGGGTGTCCAAGGGCCCAACCCATCATTCCAACCCTCCATTTCCGGCTGTTTGTCTAAATGACCATACATGAGAATATTCCCATCTCGATCACCAGGAATATCAACCAATATCAAGGGAGTTCGCCCATCAGTTTCCTTCACGGTCAGTGTTGCATTTTCAGGCAAGTGTGTTTTTGCCCATTCGCTGGCCAATACTAAAACGCGATCCATGTGACCATTTGATTTCCATTCGGAATCAAATGATGGAGATTTATTGGGAATTTTGATATAATCAATAAGGGGAGGGATGATGTTTTCGTCCCAAAATGTATTTATCGTATTTTGAAGCTGAGTATTATTCATAATTAATTCGGTCCAGATTATGGGTTAAAAAGATGTAACGACACTTCCATTATGAGATGCATAAAAAATCATATCTTTAGTTTTATCAACGACAATATCTCCAGTATTAGAAATGCAAATTATGCCATAGTGGTCATCGTTTTTACGATCTTCTAAAATACTTTTTTCTACTGCATCTTTTAGTGAATTGCCATCTTCGACTCGCGTAATAATTTTGGGCCAATTAAAAATAAATTTTTTTGAAAATTCAAGCTGATTCCATTGGATTAAAACGGTTATAAATACAGACCGAAAAATTACAAAATAATACCACTAGGCAATGATGTTTTAGAAAAAAACAGAAATAATTTCTAAGCTAATTGACTTTTTTAAGCGTGGCACATAAATATATTAAATCTCCATTTATAAACGAATCATACATTTTGCTTCCCTTCACGCCGGCATAAGATTCAAAAACTTTACGGATAAATTTTGGCACATTTTCTTTTATGCCGGCTCTTCGCCCATCAGACATTTTTTCTAAGGCAATTATTATATTGTCTGTTATGTTGTTTATTTGAATTGAGTCCATTCCAGATTCAGCAAACTGAGTATTTAATTTTTCTAGAATATTAATAGGTCGAAGGTCACACCAAAGAAAGTGCCCTCCTGGTTTTAAGACTCGCGTTACTTCCTCCATAAATTGGTCCATATCACCATAGCAATGAGATGATTCAACATTCAAAATCACATCAAACCTTCCATCTTTGAAAGGAATGTTTTCGGAGTCTCCAACCTGAAATGACAGGTTTTCCAGATGATGAATTTTATTGCATAGATCCACGGCTGATTCAGAAATATCAATTCCAACATAGGACATTGGGTTTAAATACCTTGTTACGTAGGATGCGCCACCTCCCCGCCCAGAACCAACTTCCAAAACAGTTTTACCGGTTAGGTCTATTTGAGCAGCAACGTGGTGATAAAGGTGAATGGGATATCTTTCATTTTCATCAGATTCTTCCAGCGGAGGATTAAAACCGTCTGCGTGGTACCCATAGTTCATGAATTTGAAATCGGAACTCTGTGTCCTTTTGGCAAATGTATTATACCACCACTTCCAAAACTGTCGTTTTGTATTCGGATTAATATGGATAAACCAAGCTAAGATTTTTTGTAGCATTGTAGATATTATGAAAAGGGTTGCACGGTAACAAGTGTGGATTTAAAACCAGGGGTTTGGGAAAGTGG
>Ga0209362_1001068_pt1 | contig 22534 bp, 20 predicted proteins | sample SaaInlV_165m_DNA_FD_184680 | JGI IMG/M metagenome (GOLD analysis project Ga0209362, IMG submission 184680) | Marine microbial communities from expanding oxygen minimum zones in the Saanich Inlet - Saanich Inlet SI037_S3LV_110m_DNA (SPAdes)... | ecosystem: Environmental > Aquatic > Marine >...
TACCCCGTTACTATATCTGGAGGACGACAGCAAATTCACCTTCGCTATCGCGTTGCAGAATTTTGTTCGCGGGTCGCAGGGCAGCGTATTCGGCACGCAGTGGAATTTGCTGATGGCCGCCAATATCGTCGTGACGGTACCAATCGTGATGCTGTTTTTCACGGCCCAACGCTACTTTGTCGAAGGGATCAGCCTGACGGGGGTAAAACAATGACCCGTTGTAGTTTGCAATGAGATCGGCGACACTTCTCGTCGGATATCGCACGACAATCGTTCCGACATGCAATAGAAAGATTATAGATTTATGGCGACCTTCAGCGAATTAGGAATATTACCAGCGCTCGAATCGGCGTTGGCGACGGATGATATCACCGACCCCACGCCCATCCAAAGTAAGGCCATACCCGTCATATTGGCCGGCAGCGATGCTTATGTCAGCTCCGAAACGGGGACGGGCAAGACCTTGGCTTATTTATTGCCGGCGTTGGCGCGGGTTGATGCGGCACAGCGCGCGTTGCAGGTGGTTGTCGTAGTACCGACGCACGAGTTGGCGATGCAGATATGCGACGTTGGTCGTGAGTTGGCGCAGAAAGCCGGTCTGGGGATTCGCTTCCAGCCGCTAATCGGCGGGGTCTCGACCAAGCGGCAATTGGAAAAGCTGAAGGACAAACCCCAAGTCATCGTCGGCACCCCCGGGCGCATTGACGAGTTGATTAAAGGGCGGAAGATCAAACCGCATACGGTCAAGAGCGTGATTGTCGACGAGGTAGACCGGCTGCTGCTCGGCGAGAGCCTGGCCGAGGTCCGCAGCATCATCAAGTCGATGCAGCGGCAGCGGCAGCTTGTATTCGTATCGGCGACCCAGCGGCCTGAGACCACTGAGGAGGCCGAGGCACTCGCGTCCGACCTAGTGCAGGTGCATGCCGGCGCCGATCAGGTCAATAGCGCAATTGAGCATTTTTACATCGAATGTGAAGAACGGGATAAGGCGGAAGTATTGCGTAAGCTGCTGCATGCGCTGGAGCCGTTGCGCGCGATCGTCTTTATGCATCGCAGTGCCAATGCGGAGATCCTGGCCTCGAAGCTCAACCATCACAAAATACCGGTCGTCGATTTGCACGGCGCAAAGGACAACGCGCAGCGGAAAAAGGCGATGGACGATTTTCGTGCGGGAGAGGCGAAAGTGCTGATCGCTTCGGATATCGCAGCGCGTGGGCTAGATATTAGAGGGGTGTCTCACGTATTTAACTTTGATATCCCGACGCAAAGCAAGGACTACCTGCACCGTGTTGGGCGCACGAGCCGGGCGGGGTCGCAAGGTTGTGCTGTTTCGATAATGACGGCGCAGGAGGTGCGTCTGGCGAAGCGCTATCAGAGCGATTTGCACATTGAGGTGCGCGTCGGTCGACTCGCCGGAGGCGTGTTCCACGTCGACAATTGAGATCCTGTGCGCGATTTTCCCGCCAATTTTTTGCTGTGCTGTGCGGACCAAGTTCGATCGGGAATTAGGCGGCAGGACTACGAGATAATAGAGGAGGGGTACGTTGGCGACGAAGAGTAAGACCTGTATCGGCAAGGCGACCGGCAAGCCATTAAGCGAATACGAATCCGAACGGGAGGCGGAGGAGGGGGCTGATCATGTGCATATGAAATACGGCCGCAAGCTCGTGCCTTATCAGTGCGATACCTGTGGCCAGTGGCACACGGCACCGGAAAACCGCCGCACGCCGTCTAATAAATGCCCAGTGTGCACGGGGGCGGACGGCAAGCCGAAGGACTCGTACCGGAATCAGACGGAGGCACAGCGTCGCGCCGATATACTGCGCAAAGAGCAGGGCGCCGAATTGCGCGTTTACGCCTGCGAGCACAAGCACGGCTGGCATTTGACCAAGGGCCACGGGCGCTGATTTGAGGTAGATTGTGCACTGCTCGTCGCGTATGGATCGCGGCGATTGCGATATTAATCGTTTTTTCGGATTGTGGAGGTGTTTTGGCATGGCAAATTATCGTGGAGCGGTTATTGGCTGCGGAAGAATTGGCAGCACCATTGACGACGAGCATATTGATCGTCCGCAGTTTCGCTATCCGTGGGCGCATGCGCCGGCCATTATCGAGGCAAAAGGGGTCGATCTAGTCGCCGCCGCCGACCTTATGCCGGAGCAGTTACAAGATTTCAAAAGGCGTTGGGGTACTGAGGCGCTCTATACGGATTATCGCGAAATGATCGCCAAGGAGGCGCCAGATATCGTCAGTATTTCGACGAGGGCCGAGGAACGGGCGGAAGTGGTGATCAATGTGGCCCAGGCCGGTGTCAAAGTTATCTACGCGACCAAGCCGATGTGCCGCAGCCTGGCAGAAGCCGATGCGATGATCGAGGCCTGCCGACGCACCAATACGGTGTTGGCGATCGCCTGCCACAAAAACTGGAGTCCGTGGTTTCAGGCGTGTCTGCAGGCGATAAAGAACGGCGAGATCGGTGCGTTTTCTTCTATGGTCTGCAATTATAGCTGGAGCCTTTCGCGTGGCCATAGCCATACGCTGGGGCTGTTTCGCATGTTCGCAGGCGCGCCGGCCAAGTGGGTCTTCGGGCATATGAACAGCGACGAGGCGGCGGCGGGCGACGGCGACCTATCCGGGACGGGTATGATCTACTACGAGAACGGGATGCGGGCTTTTCTCAATACGGGTGGTTGGCTGAATATCGACTTTGTCGGCAGCGACGGCTGGATCAGTGCGCGCAACGAACACGCCGATTTTGAGATGTGGAGCCGGTTGCCGAGCACTGGGGAGCCGGTGCGGCGGCAGTTCCCCAACCCCAAGCGGCCGAAGAGTTCGCAGCAGGCGGCTATCGAGGGGTTGGTCAAAAATTTAGACGAGGGCACCGCACCGCTGTGTTCGGGTGAATATGGGCGCGAGGCGCTTGAAATCGCGATTGCGCTACGGGAGTCGCACCGGCGTGGCGGGGAGAAAATTGAGCTACCTTTGCAAGAGCGCGCTTTGACGATTATTGCATAAAGCTCGTCGCTTGCTGGGTGATGAGGTGGTGTGTATACGGAGGGAATTATGGATTCTGCGGATGTTTGTTGTAGGGCTTGTCGATTCGACTGCGATCTTCTGCCCGGCAGGGAGTGCCGCCGTAGCTTCCGCGAATGTCTGTTGGTTTCGTCGATTCGAGTGAGCTTCTGCACCTTTGGGAGGATTTGAGATGAAAATTAAACTCGCACAATACGGGATTTCGCACGATCACGCCTCGGGCAAGGCGAAGGTTATGGGGGAAAGTGATGTGGTTGATTTTTGTGGGGTTTTTGAGCCGTCGGAGGAAACCCGTGCGGCGCTCGGCGCAGATTCGGTTTACGAGGGTGTGCACTGGTTTTCTTCAGTCGAGGAGATGCTGGAAGACGAGGCCATCGTCGGCATTGCGGTGCAGGGGAAGGTGTCGCAGAACTTGGCTTTTGCACGACAGGTTTTAGAGCATGGCAAGCATGTCTGGCTCGACAAACCCGCCGGAGATGATTTAGATGCGTTTCGCGCCGTGCTTAATATAGCGCGCGAGAAGGGGCTGCTCGTGCAGCTCGGGTATATGTTTCGCTACAACGCCGGTTTCCAGTTTATCTTCGATTGCGTCGAGTCGGGCAAATTGGGCGAGATATTTTCGGTCAGGGCGCGCATCTCCTCGGGGCCTTCGAGCGAGAAAGAATGGCAGCGCTGGGATGCGCGCGGCGAACGCGAGGGGGGTATTATGTTTATTCTCGCCTGCCATGTCATCGACGCTGTCGTGACGCTTCTGGGACGCCCCGATCGCGTTACCTGTATTTCGCGCAGCGACGACGACGAATTTCCTTTCTACCGCGACAATACAACGGCCATTTTCGAATATGCGAAGGCGATGGCGACGGTCGAGTCGGCAGCGTTGGAGGTTTCGTCGGGCGCTTCGCGGCGTCTGGAAGTCTATGGCACGCGCGGCAGCGCGATTTTGGAGCCTCTTGAACCGCCGACATTGCGCTTGTGTCTGGACGAAGACCGGGACGGCTATAGCAAAGGTTGGCAGAACGTGCCAGTGGAAAACCGTCCGCGTTATGTCGAGAGCCTGCGCGCGTTTGTCGCCGATATTCGCGGTGAGAAAACGCCGGACCGCTCGCTCGACGACGAGTTGGTAGTACAGGAGACGGTATTGCGGGCGGCGGGGTTGATGGCGGGTTGATGGCGAGGGCTTTGCACTGGATTCTCGGTATTATAAGACCGTGTTATCTCGTGTGTAATAACAATACCGCCATCTTGTTGCAGGATGCGAGATAATAAAAACTGACCATTTTGCAACAGAATAGGACGCTTATGCTCGATAAAATACGCGCTGAACTCGCCCCCACCGGTATTTTGCGCGCCGGCATCAATCTATCCAATTTTCTGCTCGTCACCGATAAGACGCCAGAAGGTGATCCGATCGGGGTTTCTCCGGACATGGCCCGAGCGGTGGCCGATCGCCTGGATGTGCGGGTTAAGTATATAACGTTCGCTTCGCCTGGTGAGTTAGCCGATGCCGCTGTTGAGGATGTCTGGGATATCGGCAATATTGGCGCGGAGCCGGAGCGGGCCAAGACGATCGCTTTTTCTGCGGCCTATGCCGAGATCGAAGCGACGTATCTGCTACCGGCCGGCTCCTTGATGCAATCGGTTGACGAGGTCGATCGCGAAGGAGTGCGTATCGGTGTCTATGGACGCAGTGCCTACGGTCTGTGGCTGGCCGACAATATCAAGAATGCGGAGTTAGTGAAGACGGACGGTGTTGACGCCTCGTTCGATATTTTCGTTGAGCAGGGGCTGGAGGTGATGGCAGGTTTGCGGCCTCGCCTGATCACGGATGTAGAAAAGCTGCCCGGCGCGCGAATTCTCGACGGCCAGTTTACCGCGGTGCAGCAGGCGATTGGCACCAAGCCCGAGCGCGTGGCGTCGGCGGCCTTTCTGCGCGAATTCGTCGAAGAAGCCAAGGCTAGCGGTTTAGTGGCGGACCTGCTCGAAAAACACAGGGTAGCGGGTCGACTGACGGTGGCGCCGCCGGTTTGAATACGAGACGACTGGATCGTCTCCGCCCAGCTTTAATGGATAGTGCTAACGTGATAATACCAACAGGTGTAATGAATAATAAAATGTCTTCTGAAGACGGGCAGGGGGCCGTATGAGTCGCCTGCCCTTTTTTTATGGTTGGCTGATGGTGCCGGCGGTAATGTTGATCAGCATCTGCACGTCGCCGGGCCAGACCTACGGCGTGGCGGTATTCAACCCCTATTTGCGCGAGGCGCTGGGGCTGTCAAATAGCGAGTTGAGCGGGGCCTATATGGCGGGGACGGTGTTGGCGTCGTTGCCGCTGACCTATATCGGCGCGCTGATGGACCGTTACGGCCCGCGTCGCACGCTGATGGGCGTGGTATTTGTATTTGGCATCACCTGTTTCGGCGTGACGCAGGTCTCTGGGCTGTTTACGCTTTTTATCGCCTTTTTCTTTTTGCGGCTCTTGGGCCAGGGCTCGATGGGCATGCTGGCGCGCAACGCCTTGGCGATGTGGTTTCACAAACGCCTCGGTTTGGCCAGCGGTTTGGCCAATGTCGGGATGGCCGTAGCTGTCGGCGGTATGCCGGCGTTGGGTTTCTGGCTGATCGAGAGCTATGGGTGGCGTGGGGCGTATGCGGTGTTGGGCGGGGCGGTATGGCTGTTGCTGTTTCCGTTGTTGATTTTCGTCTTCCGTGACCGGCCCGAAGAAATGGGGCTATTGCCCGACGGTGGCGAGGTGGCCGAGGATGACGCTGCTGGACGTGTTGTGCCAGAAGATCCGGCGTTTACGCTGCGCCAGGTATTGCGTTCGCCGGCCTATTGGATCGCGGTCTGCTGTATGGCCTCGTGGTCAATGAGCGGCACCGGCGTGCAATTTCATATCGTATCTATTTTTGCCGGACGCGGGTTGGAGCCTGCTGCGGTGGCGACGATGTTTTCGATCTACGCCTTTATAATTGCCGGGGGGCGGGTCGGCGGCGGCATGTTGGCCGACCGGATGCCGTTGAACCTGTTATTGGCGCTGGCGTTGGTATGCCAGTGCGCGGCGTTGATATCGCTCAATCTGGTAGATGCGGCGTGGTTGCCTTGGGTTTTTCCTGTGTGTTCGGCGACGGGCAGCAGTTTATTGATGTCGGTGGGCGAGACGATGTGGGTGCGCTATTACGGGCGTCGGCACTTGGGCAAGATCCGTGGTTCGGTATCGACGATCGGCGTTGCGGCGTCGGGGGTCGGTCCTTTTGTGATGGGGGTCGCCTTCGATTATTTCGGCGGGTTTGAACAGGTGCTCTGGGGCTGCGCGGGTTTGGCGGCACCGTTGGCGGTGCTCGCCCTGGCGGCGACGCCGCCCAAGCTCCCTCAAGGTAAATAGGGTTCGGCGGGATGGGGGTCGGGATATTGTGCATGCTGGGGGTGGTCGCGTTGTGGAGTTTCGTGCCGGTATTGGTCAAGCTGCTCTTTCCCGTTTTTGATCCGTTGACGATCTCTTTTCTGCGCTCGGCGCAAGGTGCGGCATTTGTCTTGGCCCTTTTTTTTCTGCGCGGGCATAGGCTGCGCGATATCGAATGGTCCCGTTGGCATATTATTGGGGGCTTGAGCATGAGCGTCAACTATTCTTTTTATGCGCTGTCGCTGAGTTATACTACGGCTAGCGCCGGCGTGTTGATCGTACAGGTGCAATACGTGACGCTGGCGGTATTGGCGGCCTTCGTATTGCACGAGCGATTGGGGCTAGCTAAAGTGGCGGGCATAGGGCTGGTGCTAGCCGGGGTCGCGGTCGTCGTGGGTATGCGGACCGATGTCAGCGACCTACTGGCGCCGCGCTATCGGCTGGGCAATGCCCTGATGCTGTTTTCGGGTTTGGGCTGGGGAGTTTACGCACTGGCGAACAAGGCATTGGCGCATCGGGCGGAGACACCGGCTATACTGTTCCCAATGATGGGCATCAGCGCGCTAGTCACGGGGGTGCTGGCTGCGCCGCAGTTCGAGCTTCGATCGCCGCCGACGGTGGAAACGTTGGCCGCGGTGCTCTTCGTCGGTGTATTGGGCACGGGGCTCTCGTTCACCCTGGTCTCGGAGGGGATGAAAAGGCTCAGCGCCGCACTGGCCGGCACGATAACCACCGCGACGCCGATTGCGCAAATCGCTTTGGCGCACTGGATTTTGCAAGAGCCGGTGACCTGGAGTCTGGCTGGCGGCGGGGTGTTGATCCTAGCGGGCGTGCTTGGTATGGTATATGCCGAGCGATCTCAAACTGAGAACGAGCCGAACCGAGTGGCCGAGTGTGGGTTCAGCCGCGCTTGTTGCCGAGCACCCAGACGTCTTTAAAAAAGCCTTGCCGCTGGGGGGCGAGGCCGTCGATCACAGTTGGGTTCATACAGGGTTTCGGCTCGTGGAAGCGCGCGGTCACGTGGTTGTAGGCGATGAGAATCGCGTTGCGAGCGTGTTCGGAGTGGGTCCAGGCGGCCCCGGTGTGCCGCACCCCTTCTGAGAATACGACTAGGCTGCCGGCCGGGCAGCCGTAGGTTTCCCAGATTCCAGATTCGGGCTCGTCGGCTTCTGCGGGCCAGTTCCCGTTCTGCGCCGAAGCCATATTGGCCTTGTGCGATCCGGGTACCAGGCAAGTTCCGCCTTTGCCTTTGACGACTTCGTTGAGCTCCCAGACAATGCGTGTCATGCCGCTGTAAATGCGGCCATTGTGGTAGCGGTACGAGGTTGAGGGGTGCAGGCTGGTGCCGCCGGCGTGCGGGCGCCAGTGCTTGCTTTCGTCGTCTGCCGAGCGGCGCGAGACAAAGATGCTTTCGAGGCGGATGTGCTCGCGGTTGGAGTCGACCACTTCCTGTAGGATGCCCATGACGCGCGGGTGGTCGATGAGAAACTCGGCCGGGCCGGCCATTGGGGCGCGGTGGTGCTCGGGCAGGTTGTCGTGGTCGCGCGAATAGGCGTCGGTATGGGCGCGCACGGCCGCGAGTTCGTCGGCGCTGAGCACGCTGGGAATAACAAAGAAGCCTTTTAGGTCAAAGATAAACTTCTCGTAATCGGACATGGGGTGAACGGCCGGCGCGCTTTCTTTTTCGCGGTTATTCATTTTTCCCTCTACCTCAACAGGTGTGCTCGGCATATTAGTCGTCGATCGCGTGCGGGTCTAGTAGATATTGTTGATCGTGCTATCTGGACCGTAATGGCGGGCGGTGGGCAGGTCGTATTGTTTGCACCAGTCCCTGAGCGGGTTGGCGCCGCCGTCGGGTTGGAAACCGACAACGTCGTCGTATTGCTCTCCGGCTAAGAAGCGTTCTAAGGGCGATAGTTTGGCGATGAAATCCTCGTCTTGACGGCGGAAGTCCATCGGCATGACCCAACGATAGCCGTAGCCGATCATAATGCCCTTGCGAACTTGGTCGGTGAGATTGACGGCGCCGGCGTGCCAGGTGCGGTTTTCGAAAAGCAGGCAGTCGCCGGGTTTGAGCAGAGGTTCGACGGCGCCGACCGGGTCGGCTTGGCCCTCGGGGATTTCGACGCCGGTGCTCAGGAGATTGCTGCCGGGCACGACCATGGTGTTGCCGCTTTTAGGTTGGCTCAGGTCGGTGAAATAGTAGGCGCATTTCAATTCGATACGGGGGATGCTATAATCGCCGAGCGCCTGCATCGCCTGCATATAGTCCCGGTGCCAGCCGGGCGCGCGATGGGTGTCGGGTGTATCTGGGGGGTTGGGGTATTTATAAATCAGGTGCGAGGTCATCAACTGCAAGTTAGAGCCCAGCAGGTGTATTACCAGGGGCAGGATCTTGGCCTGGGTCATTAGCGGAATAAAGGCGTCGTTGAGGGTTACGGTATTGCGAAAACCGTCGTAGAGGCCGGTGGGATTGGTCTGACGGTTGGTCTGCAGGTCACTGTCGATCAGGAGGTCGCTGGCCTTTGTCAAGGTGGCGATGGTTTCTTCGTTGAGCACGTCGCGGACAACTAGGTAGCCCTGCTCGTCGAATTGGCGGATTTGTTCTTCGGGGACGGGGGTGTATTCCAGCACGGTGTATGCTCCTGGTATTTATCGAAAATGAGTGGGTTCTTGCTGTGAAAAGTAAGCAAAATATGTGATACGGGTCCAATCGACCCTTTGTATATTTGCGTGATACTTGATGTGTGGTTAATGTGCTGCCAAGCAAAGACTGAATATGCTCAACATTTTTTTTTAAGGAATATCATTTATGACCCCGTGGATGGAACCTATCGAAGATGCTAGCGTGTGGACCGGCGCAGATCTAGAACGCGACCGCTCCTGGGCGTTCGAATTGACCTCCGAACACCGAGCCGATCTGGACCGCGCGTTGCAGGGGGTCAAAGCGCGTGGCCTACAATTGCCCGAGATCACGCGCGAAAATTTTTTATTGCCTTCGGTGGATGAGACACTGCGCGCGATGCTGCACGAGCTGCGTGACGGTCGGGGTTTTGCCTTTTTGCGCGGTTTTCCGACGGAGGATTATGCACTCGACGACGTGGAGAAGCTCTACTGGGGTCTTTGCACCCATTTGGGTATGGGTGTGACGCAAAATAGTGAGGCGGGGCTGGTGCACCACGTCACCGACGGCAAATCACGGCCCAAACAGGGCACGCGCGGCGTCGGCAACCCCGGGCCGGTCGGTTTGCATATCGACCTGGCCGATTGTGTGGTATTGTGCTGTGTGCGTCAGGCGCTGGACGACCCGTACAGCGCGGTGGCCAGCGCGATGACGGTCTATAACGAGATTCTGCGCCAGCACCCGGAATGGTTGCCGAGGCTGTACGAAGGTTTTATCTGGACCCGTAGGGCGGAGGAGGCAATGGGCGAAACGCCGGTTTCTGATTTCAAGGTGCCGGGGTATAGCGCGGCGGGCGGTGTGGTGACGTGTCGTTTTAACGGCGGCTGGATCAAGGCCGGTATGGATCTGGCGGGCGAAGAGATGACGGACGAGGAAATGGCCATATTCAAATTCATCCGTGAGACGGCTGCTGCCCATAGCTATACTTTCCCACTACACAAAGGTGATCTCGCCTTTTGCAATAACTACACCGTTTTCCATGGTCGGGCCGGTCACGAGCCGATCGACGACGAAGCACAAAAAAGACTGTTGCTGCGGATTTGGATGGACCTGCCCAATGTGCGCTGCTTTGCCGATGAGGGCCTTATCCGCTACGGCACCATCCGCTACGGTAATTTGGGCTGGACGGCTGCTGATTTGTTGGCGGGAAAGCATCATACGCCCCACCGTTGCCGCGCCGACGGCGTGCCGCAGGTGTAGCGAATAGCGGTAGAGGTTTAGTGTAAAGGATGGTAACAAAACAATAGGACTTATGCAGATTATATCCGAACAAGGCAGCGAACGCGCCACGAACGATAGCGGCAAGATCATCACCTTCGATGGACGCACGCATGTGGCCTGGCAGGACGTGACCCGTGAGGGCTACTATAACCGCGTGCGCACCTTCGAGCATGCGACGGGGCGTTGGAGCGATCCGGTCACGCTGGATGCGGGCGTTGATAACCATGCGCGCGCCGTATTGGCCATTGACGCTGATGGCGTGCTGCACGCCGTATTGGGTGGGCACGGTACGCCGGTACGCTGGTGCCATGCCTTGGCGCGCAACGATGTTGCAGAGTGGACCGAGCCGGTGCCGCTCGGCGTCGGCACCTATCCGGTGTTTCTCTGCGGCCCCGACGGGATGCTCTACCTGACGCTGCGTGGCAATGGCACCGAACGCCACGATCGCGGCGTCGATTTATATCGTCGTCTGCCCGGCGGCGAGTGGTTGCCGCCGAAACGCCTCGTCTCGCTCAGCGAAGAATACGGCCAGGTCTACGCCGCCTACCATATGCAGATGGACGCCGCACCGGACGGCACCTTGCACGCGATTATTGACTTCTACGAGGGCCAGGACGAATATGGCCGCGGTTTGCACCAGGCGACGTGTTATGTGCGCAGCGGTGATCGTGGCGAGACCTGGACGCGGGCGGACGGAGGGGTAGTAATGTTACCGGCTCGGCCTGAAGACTTAGATATCCTGTCGCGCAATACGCGCTCGCGCCACGAGCCGTTGCCGCCGCCCGAGATCCGCCAAGGCGGTATGGTGGTCGATTCGCACGGCCGCCCTTTTTCCTTCTATATCGACCACGGCGTGGCGCCTGGGCATTGCCGCATGGTGACGACCGATGCCGAAGGCTATTTGCAGCAAGTGCCGGTGAACGAGTATTGGGAACGCGTCTATCCCGATATGCGTGCGCTCGAATGCAGTGTGGTGTTGCGCGCTGATGACGCGCTGTGTCTCTTGGTCACGCTCACGCCGTTCAACGACGAATGGCAGCAGGGTAAACCAGTGCGCGAAATGCGCATGCGCGAACGACTAGATCAGCCGCTGATATGGCTATTATCTTTTGACGGCGGCGAGACTTTTAGCATACGGCCTTTCTTAGAGCCGGGCCGGGCCTACAATTGCCCCAGCGTCGAAAAAGCGGTGGGCGTCAACGCCATCGCCGCAGATCGGCTGCCCGCGGTCCTCTACTTCGACGGCAGCAGGGAATATCCGGGCGGCGGTGACTATTACGAGGATGGCTGCAGTGTTGCCGAAATTCTGTCTTCAGGTGGCTTTCGCGCTAATAATGTTATCCTTGAGGGGTTGTAGTAGGCTGTTTTTGTTATAGGAAGAGTTGTTGAGGATTATAGCGCTGGGTGCGGGGGCTGTGGGGCTGACCGCGCAGGGTATTTGTTAACGTCCTGTCCGGGCCTGCGCCATTTTCGAGTAGACGGAGACTAAGAAAGGTATAACAGATGGATACGGGGATTTCCGAACAGATGCTGGACGAGTACCGCCGCAATGGTATCATAAAGGTCGAACAGGTGATCAGCCGCGAAGAGGCGGCGCATTATCGCGAGATGACCTTGCAGTTACTGGAGTCGGCCCCGAAGGGGGGACCCGTCAACTACGCGGAGGCTTTTCATCAGTATGTCGATGTCTGGCGGGACAACGACCTGCTAAAATTGTTGACGTTGCATCCCAAAGTAGGGGCTATCGCAGAGCAACTGGCGGGGATCCCAATGCGGCTGTGGCATGACCACACACTGGCAAAAGAGCCGTCGAAGGCGCAGCCGACGGCCTTCCACCAGGACCAGATAAAGTGGCCGTTTACTAAGCCAAGGCATACGCTGTCGGCTTGGATCGCGTTGCAGGATACACCTGTCGAGCGCGGCTGTATGTCGTTTATCGCGGGCTCGCACGAAGTGGAGGACTTGCCGAATATCGGCACTGGTGATCAAGAGCGGTGGAAGGTCGAAAAACCCGATCTGGAGTGGTGGCCGCGGTTGACTGTGCCGCTTAAGGCGGGTGACTGCACTTTTCACAATGGCATGATTATGCATGCGGCGGGGGCGAATCTGACAGAGGAATGGCGGGTGGCACATGTGGTTATTTTAGTGGATAGGGAGGCGGCTTATAGCGGGCAAGAGCACGTAATCACTGATTCGTTAGGGTTAGAGACAGGGCAGCGGATGCCGGATGATCGCTTTCCGCCAGTTGAGAAATATAGCGTTAACGGCTAACGCGAGAAAACCTCCCAGTGTGCTTTCGCCGGGAGGTTTTCTATTGTTCGTTTGATGGTGTACCCCGGGCGTGGTTCAGCGCGGGGATCTTGCTCTATTTAAACTTCGGCAGCCACGTCCCGTGTTCCTTGATCAGATCGTCGCAGAGTTTGCGGATATCGTCGATCGAGAGTTCGGCGGCGGTGTGCGGGTCGAGCATAGCGGCGTGGTAGATATGCTCTTTTTTACCGGTAAAGGCCGCTTCTAATGTGAGCAACTGGGTGTTGATATTGGTGCGGTTGAGTGCGGCCAATTGCTCGGGCAAATCGCCGACATAGGTGCCTTGCACGCCGTTTTTGTCGACGAGACACGAGACCTCGACGCAGGCTTTGGACGGCAAGTTGGTGATCAGCCCATTGTTGAGCACATTGCCGCCGATGACGATGGGGTTGCCGGTGGTGATGGCCTCCATGATATAAGAGCCGTATTCGTGGCTGCGTTTGTGGGTTAGCTTGTTGCCGCGCAGAGATTTCTTCTGGTCAGCCCAGCGCGTGATATGGTCGATGCAGCGGCGCGGGTATTCGTCGAGCGGGATATTGAATTCTTCGATTAATTCCGGATATTGCGATTTGATGAAGTAGGGCAGGTATTCGGAGAGGTGCTCGGAAGACTCGGTAATATAATAGCCGAAATTAAGCATCATATAGAGGCGTACCATATCGAAGTTTTTGTCCGGCCCCTTGCGCCACTCGGCGAGTTTTTTGCGCGCGCGCTTTTTGATCTCGGGATAGAGGTCTTTGCCGCCGTCGGTGATTTCCAATAGCCAGGCCATGTGGTTGATGCCAGCTATTTTCCATTGCAGGTCCTCAACCTCGTCGAGCATGTCGAGGTTGCGCAATAGGGTGGTGGCGCAGACCTGCACCGAGTGGCAGAGGCCGACGGTGCGGATCTCGGTTTGGCGCAGGATACCGCCGGTCAGCGCGCACATGGGGTTGGTGTAGTTTAAGAGCCAAGCATCGGGGCACACTTTTTCCATGTCGCGGGCGAAGTCGAGCATGACCGGGAAGGTGCGCAAGACGCGGAAGATGCCGCCGATGCCGATGGTGTCGGCGATGGTCTGGCGCAGGCCGTATTTCTTGGCTACTTCGAAATCGGTAATAGTGCAGGGGTCATAGCGGCCGACCTGGATGGCGTTGACGACGAAATCGGCGTTAGCAAGCGCCTTGCGGCGTTCACGTGTGCCGTGGTAGGTCTTTATTTCAGCGCGGCCGCCGTTGATCTTTTTATTGAGGCCGCGTATGACGGCGGCGGACTCGCCAAGACGCGTTTTGTCAATATCGTAGAGGGCGATCTCCGAATCCTGCAGCGCGGGCGTGCACAGGCTGTCGCCGAGGATATTCTTGGCGAAGACGGTACTGCCGGCACCGATAAAGGTGATCTTGGGCATGGCGGGCTCCTTGTATGCCTATATATAAAAATTGTTGTCGAAATCGGTCTGCGCAGAAAAAATATAAGGAGTGCCTGGTTTTTGCGCAGTAGGCGAGAGACATTGTTTAAGCTGGAGAGCTTGGATCCGGCGTTGGCGGTAGAGGATATTATTCGCGCGTTCGAACGGACGCCGCTTAGCGAATATATTGTTCGGGCAGAGCAAGCCAATGCGGCGGCCCGGGTGGATTAAGCGCCCTCGTCAATTCTTGCTAATGCAAGTTGTCGTTTAGTGCTGTAGCAAATCTATCGCATAAGCCGTCGCACATTCGAGGTGGACCCGCAAGATGAACAGGCCCTCGCCTAGGTCGGCGAGCGATTTTTCCCGCCAGACGACCGGATGATCCAGTGCGTCGCCGGTGATCGGCAGCGCGTCTTCTTTCGTGAAGTCCTTAATGCGCAGCCCGCGCTCGGTGAGCATTTCAACGCGGATGTTGCCTTGCCGTGCGTCGGCATTGAGCGTAATGGATTCGATCCGCGAAAGATCCAACGGCTTTAGAGTGACCTGCCCGATATGTTCTAGCGGTGTAAGCAGGGTTTGCTGGTCGCTGTACACGACGGGGCTTATGCCGGCGAAGCGCCCGCGCGGGATTGTAGCCAGCCCGATACCGCTGATGAGTTTAGTGTCGTCGGCGCCAGTTGCGCCCTGGTCGTATCCGCCATAATAAAAGCGGATCTCGTCGTCGAGGATAATGGGCGAGGCGTTGGTGAGAATGCAGCCGGCATCGAAGGATTTAGGGTCTGGGCTGCGGGCGAGAAATAGGGCGTCTCGGAAGGGGCGTATGAAGTTTAGCCCGTCGCGGCTGAGGCCGAGTTCGATGTCGATGACGCCGCCTTTTGTCGCGCGGTCGAGCACCTGGTTTAAACAGAAATAGGCGCCGTCGAGGTAGAAGACGGGCGCCGAGTGGAATTCCATATGCGGTGGATCGTCGTCATCGGGTGTCAGCAGCAACTCGGGCGTTGACCAGTGAACGAAGTCATTGCTTTGTGTGCGGGCCATGCCGTGCTTCCAGCCCATGCGGCCGTCGGGCCCGTCGAGCCAACTCTTGCCGTACCAGGCCCAGACTTCGCGCTGTGGGTCCCAGAAGATATCGACCGTATCGGACATCGATAGCGGCACGTGCCAGGCCGGGCCGGTTTCTGGCTCGTGGGAGAGGGGCACAAGATCGCCGTGGTTGAAGTGGCCGACGGGGCTTAGTGGGGCTTGCCGGTGCTTTGTCCAGTGGATGCCGTCGGGCGAGAAGGCCACACATAAACCAGGGCGGTCGGCGCCGGCGGCATCTACTGTAAAATCGAAATACCCCATTTTATAACGCTTGTTCGGGTCGGTCTCGCGTGGGGCGACGACTACCGAGTTGGCATAGCGGATAGAGCGGCCGCCATTGCCGACGAGCACAATATTGGTGTCGGCGATGTCTTTGTAGGGAAAGAGCCCGAGGGTGGGTTTGTTCCAGGCGATGCCGTCGTCGCTCTCCGCGTAACAGACGAAGGTGTCGGGGGTGGGCGTGGGTTTCTCAATATTGCTATAGGCCTGATACCAGAGCTGATATTTGCCGGTGTCCGGATCGCGGTAGACGCTCATCCAACCGATGGCGAGTTCCCAGGGGTGTGTCGCGGGGATAACCGGCTCGGTGCTGTGGCGGGTCAGCGGGTGGATTGTCCGCCGGGTGCCGCTGCGGTAGAGGATGTGGTGGTCGTCGACGAAGAGCAGCGTAGAACGTGAATATTGGCGCACAAGGAAACCTCCGGTTTTGCAGATGCAGGCATTGGCTCACCGTCAACTCTCTGGGATTTTGGATGAGCCGATGCTTTATTTTCCATATTCCCCAGGATCGTTATACGGTCGCGGCCGGCACGCCGAGGTCGCGGGGGTTGCGCGGCCAGTGGAATTTCTGCTCGCCGGTGATCAGTGCGCGGTGCTCGTCCGACAGCGTTTGTGCGAAATCGGGGTCGGGGTCGTAGTCCATCCAGGCCTGAAACATCGTCGGCATATACCCAGCGAGGATGAGCAACCGGTCCTTGTCCGATTTGATGATGCCGGCGGCGTGGATCAGGGATTCGTAGAATAGCAGCGTCGAGCCGGCGGGTGCTTCGACCTTGTGGATCATTGAAGGGGCGTCCATCGCGGCTGCGATGATGGCCTCCTGCGGCACATCGGTCGGGACTTTGTGTGTACCGGCGATTACGGTAGTGCCGCCGTCGTCGGGGCCGAGGTCGGTGAGGTTGGTGAGGGCTTTGATAAAAGTGAAGTGGTAGAGCCCTTTGTCGCGGTGGTCGTAGGCGGGGTTGATGCCGCGGTGGAATCCGTATTTCGTCGGTTCTTCTGGTAGGTGGCGGCGGATATGCGCGTCGGATTGCTGCAGCCGGGCTGGGCCACCAATGATCTCTTCGGCCATGCCGACGATAAAGGGCTTGGTGATATAGTCGAAAAAACACGGGGCGAGATGCGGTAGGTTATCGATGCGGAAGAACGTTTCGGTGGTGCTGGTGTTGAAACAATTGGGCCCGGGCAGTTCGCCGGTGCGGCGGAAGTCGTCTTCGATGTGGTATAGGGTGTCCTTGAGGGTGCTGATCTCGTCTTGGTTGAGCACGTCGGGGACGATGACATAGCCGTAGATTTCGATATGCAGGCGTTGGGCCGGGGTGAGGGCTGGAAAGGGCTTGGTTTTGGCGATTTCGCTCATGGCAATGGTTCCTTATGTTGTGGGACTGAATATGCGTTCTACTGTATTTCTGACCTCCATTATAGCAGATTGAATTGCGCTTCGAAAGGGGAATACATGAATAAAGAACAGAAGTATCTCTTTGACTTGACCGGCTATTTGCTGCTTCGGGACGTGCTGAGTGCCGAGGAATTGCAAGCGCTCAATGCGGGCATTGACCAGCATATCGAAACATTGGAACCCTTGGCCGAGTCGACCGCTGGCGATTCGAAGACCCTGGCGGGCACCTCCCGGCGCAACGACATGGGTAATATGCTTGCTTGGCAAAGGCCTTGGTGCGAACCCTTTCGCAAACTGCTGGTCCACCCGACAGTGAAACCAGTGCTTGAAGGCATTCTCGGCACGGGCTATCGCCTCGACCACGGGCCGGGCTTGATCGCGATGGACGCCGGTGGTGAGGGCTGTACGCTGCACGGCGGCGGCGCCGATCGGATGGATCTTTCGGAAGTTTATTTCTACAAGAATGACCGCATCTACACCGGATTGACTGTGATTGAGTATCTGTTGGCCGACGAGGGACCGGGTGACGGTGGCGTATGCGTGGTGCCGGGCAGCCATAAGGCGAATCTGCCCTTGCCCAAAAGCATGCACCTGTGGGAAGACCATCGCGAACAGGTAATTGAGCTCAATGGCAAGGCCGGCGACGCGGTGATCTTCACCGAGACCCTGACGCACGGCACGCTGCCGTGGACGGCCCAGCACCAGCGGCGGGCGCTGCTCTATAAATTCAGCCCAGGTACTTTGGCCTATGGCAGCGGTCCTCACGAGGTGGCCTACCAGGACTATATGGAGGATATGGAAGAAGATGAGCGGGCGGTGATGGAAGCGCCGCATATACGGCGATGATACGGTGATATACAATAGAGTCGAAAAACTGGCGATCGAACTGTCGGCGATCGGCCTGGGTGGTCATGAATACCTGCCCGATGGCAGTTCGCGCGGTTTCAACGAGGATTTCAAGAGCGCGGTCAAACCGGGCTATCAGGGCCAGGGCTATGGCAGCGAGAAACGGCGCGCGCTTTTACGCACAGCCTATGAATACGGCGTAAACTTTTTTGACGTGACGATCGACCCGGAGAAAGAGGCGCTGGGGCGCAACCTCAAAGAAGTCCCGCCGCCCTACGAGATCTATATACAGACGCGCCCCGAGGGCATGGGCTACGGTTATGACCCCAATAACCAAAAGATGGGGGATTATGCCCTGCTGAAAGCCGAGGTGCAGCGCATATTGGCTTTGATGGGTCGCGAGCATATCGATTTTTTAAACTTCCCCTTCTTGCAGTCTGCGCTCGACGCCGACCTCGATTATATTGATAAAATGCGGTATAACGTCGCCGAGTTGAAACGCGAGGGGCTGATCCGCTTCGCTAGTGCCGATAATTTTTCCGGTGGGCGCACCTACTTGGCGCAAGCGAACGGGGGTTGTTTCGACGCGCTGGCGATGAACTTCAACTTTGCCGACGACGGGGCGTTAGAAAACGTACTGCCGACCGCTGCGCAACGCGGGTTGGCCGTTATTACTCGCGAGGTCTTCCAAAAGGGCCGGCTCTTCGCGATGGGCGAGGAAGTGGGTATCGGCGATCGCGACCTGTTGTCGCGCGTGGCGCTCAAGTGGAATCTCTCGGTCGCAGAGGTCACCACTTCGCTGATCGGTGCGGATGATGTAGCGCAACTGAAGAATAACCTCTCCGTGGTCACCGACCCCGGTTTGAGCGACGAGGAACAGCAAGTTTTGCAAGTTTTGTGCGCGGCACCGACTTATATCGAATATGTGGGCGAGCGGCGCGCGCGCTTTGTGGATTAATAACAGACGGGAAGTTTATGCTCTATGAAATGCATATGCACACGCCGCTGTGCAAACACGCCATCGGCGAACCGGAAGAATACGCCGCGATAGCCGAACGGCGCGGGCTGGCCGGGATCGTCGTCACGTGCCACAATCCGTGCAATGACGGCTGGTCACAGGGGGTGCGGATGAGCGTGGCGGAGTTTCCGCAGTATGTGGCGCTGGTCGAACGGGCGCGAGAGGCGTGGGCCGGTCGGGTGGATATCCGGCTCGGCATCGAATGCGACTATGTACCCGGTATGGAGCCGTGGATAGAAACCCTGCTTGGCATGGCGGACTTTCACCATGTGCTCGGTTCGGTGCATCCGCAACTTCCCGACTATATAGCGCGCTTTGGCACCGATGACACCGCCGCTCTTGCGGCGACCTATTTTGAGCACCTGGCGATGGCGGCGGAGACCGGTTTCTTCGATACCATCGCACATCCGGATTTAATAAAAAACTCCGATCCGGCCGGTTGGGATACTGGTCAGGTGATGGGGGATATTCGGCGTTGTCTCGATCGCATAGCGGCGACGGACACGGCGATGGAAATAAATACCTCGGGACTGAATAAACGGTATCCTGAAATGAACCCAGGCCCGCAGATGCTCGCTGAGATGTGTGAGCGCGGCATTCCGGTGGTCATGGGTGCCGATGCGCACGATCCGGTGCGGGTGGCGGCGAACTACGAGGACGCGCTCGATCATATTAGTGCTGCCGGTTATAACCATACCAGTATTTTTCTCGACCGTCAGCGCCGGGATATTCCCATTGAACAGGCGCGCGGCCAGTTGGCGATATAAAAGGAGACAACGATGATCGGCATGGATTTATCGGGGCAGGTCGCGGTGGTGACCGGCGCTAGCGGCGAACTCGGGCGGGTGATTAGTCGCACGCTAGCCCAAGCCGGAGCGGCGGTGGCCCTGCATTATTACAAGAACGAGGCGAAGGCCAAGGCCGTGAAAGAAGAGATCGTCGCCGGTGGTGGACGGGCGATTGTAGTGCAGGCGGATGTTAGCGACAAGGGCTCGGTTTTTGCCATGCGCGACAGGGTGCAAGACGAGTTGGGCGATGCCGACATCATCGTCAATAACGCGGTGCACCAGTATAAATGGGTCTCGGTCTTAGAGCAGGACGAAGCCGATTACCAGAGCCAGTTCGACACCTGCGTGATACATAATTTATTGATGGCTAAGGCGTTTGTGCCGGCGATGATCGCCAAGGAGGCCGGACGAGTGATCGCGATAAATACCGAATGCACGATGCAGTGCAAACCGAACCAGTCGGCCTATATCAGCGGCAAGGCCGGGCAAGACCGCTTGCTGCGGGTGTTGGCCGAGGAGATCGGCGGCCACAATATCACTGTCAACCAGGTGGCACCGGGTTGGATGATCAGCGATAAGTTCCGCGACCAACCAGCCGACGACAGCGGTTATATCAAAAGCGTGCCGCTCGGTCGCCGTGGCGAAGATCAAGACATCGCCAACGCCGTCGTCTTTTTGGCGTCGGATATGGCTCAGTTTATCAGCGGTTGTTATCTGCCGGTTTGCGGCGGCAATGTGATGCCGCGCATCTGATATGGAATTTACCCCCTGGACTCTATTCGTTGATATCGGTCTGGCCTCTCTGCTGCTGCTCGTCGGACAGGTCCTGCGCGCCCGGCTGCGCGCAGTGCAAAAACTCTTTTTGCCCGCCAATGTCATCGGCGGCGGTTTGGGTTTGGTGTTGGGGGCCAGTGGTTTGGGCTGGCTGCCTTTTTCCACTAGCATCGCCTCTTATCCCGGTATTCTGATCGCGCTGATTTTTGTGACCCTGCCCTTTAGCGCGGCCAGCGGCCCCCGGCGTGCGGTGGGCCGGAACGTCGCCGAGCTTTTTGCGTATTCCACCGTCGTTATTTTGCTACAATGGGGTCTTGGGCTGGCTTTGGCGATGGGAGTATTGAGCGCGATTTGGTCCGATCTGCATCCTGGTTTTGGCGCGATCCTGGCCGCTGGTTTTGTCGGTGGCCACGGCACCGCCGCCGCCATTGGCGCATCCTTCGGCGAATTGGGTTGGCCGGCGGCCGGCCCGTTGGCGATGACTTCGGCGACCGTCGGCATTTTGGCGTCGATTGTCGGCGGCATGGCCTGGATCAAATGGGGCGCACAACGGGGGGCTACCCGCTTTGTTGCGCGTTTCGATGAGTTGCCACAGAGTTTGCGTACTGGGTTGGTGCCCGTCGGTGAACGTCGTCCTATTGGCCAGGAGACGGTCTCGGCGAATACCATCGACCCTCTCGCTTTGCATTTGGGGTTGGTTGCGGCAGTCGCCTTGATCGGTTATTGGCTCTCACAGGGTTCGAGTAGTTTGCTGAGCCATTATCGCCTGCCGACGTTTTGCGGGGCATTTCTGGTGGCGGTTGGGCTAAAGCGGATTCTGAGCTGGTTGGGAATTTACCATTATATAGACGCGAAGACGATGGTACGGGTGGGGGGCACGAGTACCGATTTTCTGGTAATCTTCGGCATTGCTTCAATCAATATTGCGATCCTAGTCGAATACGCCTATCCACTCGGTGCGTTATTGGCGTGCGGCATCGGGGTCAACTGGTTGCTCTTTCGCTTTTGGGGGCCGCGGGCCTTTGGCGAACTGTGGTTCGAGAAGTCGCTTTACACTTGGGGTTGGACCAATGGCGTGATGGCGATGGCGATCGCGCTTTTGCGCACGGTCGACCCGGAGGGCGAGTCGCATTTGCTCGACGATTTTGCCCTGGCCTATTTGGGTTTTGGTCCCATCGAGGTGGTGATGGTCACGCTGACACCGATTTTGGTCGCGCAAGGGCACGGGTGGCCTTTGGCGGCGGTGGCGCTGGCCGGGGCATTGCTGGTGTTTTTTCTCTTGCCCTATTATCAGCGGCGGATGCGCATAGGTTGACGGTTAAGCTTGGGAGCGAACGGTCAGGTCGAGGGGAGTCTCCTTCGCTCTACCTACCGTCGGAACGTTCAAGAATTATTCAAAATAAATCGCATAGATCCCCAGGTTACCTATGTCGCTATTTGCTCTTGCAGACTGCTCTTTACAAGGTTAAACCTATCGCTGCATTTTATATCATCTAATCGACAATAGAACACTGCGGCTGCTATAGGCCATTATTGATAATTGCACATGAGGTAAAAGGAGAGATTATGTCGCTCGAAAACAATCCGCTTTTGGTAAACGAAGGATTGCCGCGGTATGACGAGGTCGCGGCGGAGCATATTGTGGTGGGGGTGCGACAGGTATTGGCGGAGGCGGAAAAGAGCATCGCGGTGCTAGAAGAAAACATCACGCCGACGTGGGATGGCCTGCTCAAGCCGCTCGAAAAATTGGACGTGCCTTTTGAATATGCGTGGGGGCCGGTGGCGCATTTGCTGAGCGTGTGCAACGCGGATGATTTACGCGAGGCGCACGAGGAGGTATTGGGGGAAGTCGTCGCGTTCGGTTTACGGGCCGAGCAGAGCCGTCCGATCTACGAGGGCTTGGTGGCAATGCGCGACGGGGCGGAGTGGGAAAAGTTAGATGGGGCGCAGCGGCGCTGTGTCGAATTGCAGATTCGCGCCGCCGAACACGCAGGTGTGGGGTTGACCGGCGAGACGAAGGATCGCTTTAACGCGATCGAGGCCGAACTTTCGCAGATCGGCACCGATTATTCCAATCACGTGCTGGATTCGACCAAGGCCTTCGAGCTGATTGTCGAGGGCAAGGCGTATACGGAGGGCTGGCCCAATAGCTTGCGGCAAGTCGCCGCCCAGTCCTATGCGCAGGCCAATGAAGGCAGCGAGGCCACGCCTGAGGAAGGCCCGTGGCGGATCACCTTGGACCTGCCGAGTTATCAACCCTTTATACAACACCACCGGGGGCGCGAGCAGCGCGAGCAGGTGTATAAAGCCTAT
>Ga0209362_1001069_pt1 | contig 22525 bp, 19 predicted proteins | sample SaaInlV_165m_DNA_FD_184680 | JGI IMG/M metagenome (GOLD analysis project Ga0209362, IMG submission 184680) | Marine microbial communities from expanding oxygen minimum zones in the Saanich Inlet - Saanich Inlet SI037_S3LV_110m_DNA (SPAdes)... | ecosystem: Environmental > Aquatic > Marine >...
TTTTATCTAAACGCACAAGAAGCCATCGAGTACGGTTTGGCCGATAAAATCGTAGAAAAAGTTTAGTCTCTTTGCTCTAATACTGCACGAGCCTTCAGCAGATCGGGTTTACCCATCTCGTTGATAGGCAATTCTTCGACAGGAAGAATCAGTTTAGGAATCGCTACACCCGTCAATTTGGTCTGAAGAGTTTTTTCCAAACGAATAACATCGGTAGTTGAAGGGGTGCAAAACGCGACTAACCGCTCGCCCCAGTCCGGATCAGGAATCCCCATAGTGAGACAACCCGCAGCAAGTCTAGTTTCTATAACAGCGTTCTCCACCTCAACGGGATTCACTTTTTCACCCCCGGTGTTCACGATGCGATCAAGACGGCCCAAAATCCGCCAATCCCCTTCGGGAGTTTGTTCCGCAAGATCAGATGTTTCAAACCACTCGCCCGAAGAAAAATCGAGGCTTTCGTAACCGAGACACATGCTCTTGGCACGAATGGAGAGAGTTCCCGAATCTTCATCTAGGCGAAGATTCGCATGAGGAAGAACTTTACCCACACTGTTTTCACCGGCAAGAAAACGGTCGGGGGCAAGCAGGGTTACTGCACCTGCAGACTCCGTCATGCCGTATGTCGGGGCAACGGGAAGGCCAACTGACCTAACCACCTCAGCCAATTCTTCCCGCAAAGGAGCTCCGCCAAGAAGAATCAACCGGCTTCCCCTCAAACGAGAGACAGCAAGGTCAGAAAGAATGAGCCGGTGAAGTTGGGTAGGAACTAAAGATATAAGGCGCCCCGTCAAATTGATGTCTTTTTGCGGGTCGGCAAGATCACGATAATCCCCGAAAGCAACATCTCCATTCGTTTGAATAGCCCGTACGACCTGCATCCATCCCGCAACGTGCCAGATTGGCAAGCAACACCAAGAGTAAATGGGTTCATTATCTAATACGCCTTGAAGGGCAGCGACTGCTGCAGACATGGTGCCCCAAGTGTGCCTTGCAAAACGTGGGATCCCGGATGTTCCACCGGTGTTTACAAAAATAGAGGCTGAATTTTGGGGTCGAGAATCCAAGACCGAATGCTTTCTTTCGGGATTATAAAGCCAGACGTCATCCCCATTTATAAGTTTGCGCAGCGCTTCCATACAGAAAGCGGCCGAACCGGAAGGCTCGACTGGCTCTTGGTCTGAGACCCAATTGCCCTGAAGAGCTCCTGATGGAATCTCTATATGCTCAGCCATAGTTCTTCCAATTGCGGAATGTCAACTGTTCCTGGTTGAAGCACTATATCCATATCATGCAAAGAGAAATTGTCTTCGACAAACAAGGTATTCACTCCAATTCCAGCGACCGTTTCAACCATAGAGGCTACGCGTAGCACTGCTTCAAAACCAAACGGACTTTCGAATACCGAGGAAACCACACAACGGGTTGGCTCATTTCGCAAAAAGATTTCCATCTCCCGCCAGTCCCGACTAAGAGTAGGCTTGAATACAAAGTAACCCGGCCATCCGTCGGCAAGGAATTCCTCGGCTATCTGGATATCGAGCAACGATTCGTCCAAAGCCAAAGCCAACGAATTGCTCTCGGCCAAACCCATGAGCCCGTTTCTATCTGTAGCAGCTAAAGGCTGTTCGAGAAATTCGATTTGGGAACAACCTTCAAAGGTATCTAGCCAAGCTTTCGCTTCAGTTCGGGACAAAGAACCGTTCGCATCAAGTCGAAGACGACTTCCCGCAGGAAGACGAGTTAGGAGATTCTCGATAGTTGCGATTTCGGAACCTAGCTCGCCGACCCCTATCTTTGCTTTCAAGACATTGTTCAGAGGTAAGTTCGTCTCCTCGGAAGAGCGAAGTAACGCTGCAGTCTTGATTTTCGGAAAAGCAGTCTGAGTCCTCCACAAACTGGAATCAGCACATCCTAACGCCGCACGACAAAGAGGTAAATAGTCGGGAATTTCCATTTGAGGTTCCCAGATTGAAAGAAAACGTTGGGCGTCAGAAATTGTCTCTCCGCGAAAGCCAAGCGTAGGGGCAACTTCGCCAAAACCGATATGCCCATCCAAGTATTTAACACGCACAACTATACTTTCGCGAGTACGCCAAGTTCCCGTTGCCGTAGCAAAAGGTTCACGAAAATTGCGCCGCAAAGGCTTAACTTCAAAGCTATCGATCATTATTTATCCTTGTGACATAAGAAGGCATGAGGCATAAGCTTCAAGCCTTTCCAACGCTATAAATGAACATGGACAAGGAGTTCTTTTTACCACCAGACGAGTTTTTCCGTCAAAGTCTTCCTTCAGGAGTGACCTTTGACGACATCACTCTGGCTACTCGCTACTCCGAGATTCTTCCTCGAGATGTCAACCTCGAGACCAAACTCTCGGAATCAATAAATCTCGGAATGCCAATCCTTTCCTCGGACATGGACACCGTAACCGAGGCAGACATGGCCATAGCAATGGCCCTTAGCGGTGGGCTTGGCTTGATTCATTACAACATGTCTCCAAAGCTCCAGATCAAGGAAGTCGCAAGAGTAAAATACCATGTCCACGGTTTGATCCGAGACCCGATCACAATATCTGCCGACAAAAATGTTGGGGACGTATTGGAGCTCATCAAGGATAAGAATTTTCAGTTTCACACCTTTCCCATCGTAGATGAGTCAGGAAAGTTATTGGGATTACTCCCAGGACGAGTGGTAAAGGAGCGATACAAGAACCATAAAGTTACCGATGGAATGCTTGCCCGCGATGAAGTATATACGATCAGGGAACAAGAAGTAGGTACCGACCCCATAGCAACAGCTGACAAGTTCTTTAGCGACCACATGGGCATTCACAAACTCCTCGTAGTGGATGAGCAGGATTGCCTTTGCGGACTTTACACATTGAGCGATATCGAGCGAATAATGGAAGAAACTCGTGACCATTTAAAACCGGCTCGAGATGATAATTTTCGCTTGATCTGTGGAGCAGCGGTGTCCGCGAACCGGACACCTGATGGTGATCTAGACGAGAAATCGCTATTAGATCATGTGGGGGCGATGCGTGATGAAGGTCTCGACGTCGTGGCAGTATCCACAGCCCATGGTCATACCAAGGGTGTTGGGGACGCCGTGCGATCCATAAGAGAGGAATTTCCTGAAATCAACATTCTTGCAGGGAACGTCACTTCGGGTGAAGGCGTGGAATTTCTTGCAGAAGCCGGAGCCAATGCAATAAAAGTGGGACAAGGACCGGGTTCAATTTGTACGACACGGATCGTTGCAGGCGTAGGAATCCCCCAAATGACCGCCCTTTACGTAACTTCTCAAGCAGCGAAAAAATCAGGAGTAACAATAATAGCTGATGGCGGCATCACCAAGTCAGGCGACATAGTTAAGGCACTGACTCTTGCCGATGCGGTTATCTGCGGAGGCATGCTTGCAGGCTGTCGAGAAGCTCCTGGTCGAATAATCGAAATCGAAGGAAAGCTTTACAAACAATATCGAGGAATGGGTAGCCTGGAGGCAATGCGAGAGGGGTCAGCCGCCCGCTATGGCCACGCCAAAGAAGATCTTGCCTACAAGACTACGGCTGAAGGAGTGGAAGCTCTCAAGGAAGTAGCCGGGTCGGCCCAAGAAACCCTGGATACGCTTGTGGGGGGAATTCGTTCAGGACTGGGATACCTTGGAGCATCCGACCTTAAGGCAGCTCGAAAGAGAGCACGCTTTCAACGAGTTAGCCCTGCCGGCCAAAAAGAAGCCTCCACCCACGATATAGTCGAGGTAAAGCGAGGCGACTTCGGGCGCAACTGAACTCAATTAACTTTTAGATCCAGTATTGGTAGTTTTTTCAAATGGCTGCAGAAAAATTCAATTCCAAACTCATCGCCGACATCGGCATCAGCATGGGAGACGAAGGTAAAGGCCGCGTCGTTCATGAAACACTTGATGAAATTATGCGACGGACAGGTCAATCAGCCGCGGCAGTAATAAAAGTAAACGGTGGCGCTAACTCAGGACATACCGCAGCCGGTCTGAAACTAAACCTGCTTCCTTCCGGGGTCGGTGAACCGGACTTGCCCAAACTGCTGGTCGGATGCGGCGTAGTGGCTGATCCCCGAAAATTCCTCTGGGAAGCCCGCCCATTAGAGGCCCGAGGAATAAGTGTCCTCGAACGCCTCCAGATTGATCAAAGAGTACAGCTAAGCGACCTCTCTCACCGTATTCTTGACCTAGCATGGGAAGATTACAGAGTAAATATACTAGGTGAAGAAAACCGCGGATCTACAGGGCGAGGCATCAGTCCCGCATACTCTGACGAAACCAGCCAGTGGCAAATTCACTACAGCAGCTTTCTTTCAAACGGCAAAGACACCTTTGCCAAAGCCCTCGAACAAAGGGTGGATCGCGCCTTGCGAACGATTAGGCATGTTTGTCGGGTTTCGGAAGAAAAATGGAATAGTTTTTTCGATCGACTGACAGAGGCCGAAACTCAAGCGAATGCTCCAGCTATTTCCGAAGGTATTTTTAACTCCGAGGAGTTTGACTTTTCGGTTTTCAAGGGTGACGAACCGTTCAGCTTGAATCTCCACAACCTCATTGAGTGCTACTGGGGTGCAGGTCAAGAATTGGCTCCGTGCATCGGCGACGTACGCGAGTCGACTCTATCCGCCTTGGAAGCCGACAAGCACGTGGTCGCCGAGTTCGGCCAATCCTATTGGCTGGACAAACGACACGGGTTTTCGCCAAACGTAACGGCTTCACACACGACTACACCCGAACTCTTCTTATCCGCAGGCATCCCTCCCTGCCCCGTTCATGTGCTTGGTTGCTGCAAAGCCTACGACACCAAGGTCGGAACACATCATTTCCTAACCCAAATCGACCCCGAATCCCATCCTCTAGGTGCAAGACTCTCCAAACTAGAATTCGGCACTTCTACGGGACGACAGCGAATGGTCGGATGGTTTGACGCCGTAGAAAAGGGAGACGCCCTGCGTCACTGCGGTTTCGACGATTTCGTTATCAACAAAATTGATGTCCTCGCCCATGCCGAAGGATGGCAAGGAGACCTCAAACTATGTGTAGCCTACCGAACACCGGATGGAGGAATCATCACAAGCGTGCCTCGAGACGAAGCATTAAGAAGAACTCTGGAACCAGTTTACGAAGACCTACCGGGTTGGACTGAAGACCTTTCAGTAGCAAAATCCTTCTCCGACTTCCCAATAAACGCTCAACGCTATGTGGCTCGAATGGTTTCTTCAGTAATCGAAGCAGCTTACCCCAGTGGTTTCGATGGAAGGAGCTTGCCTCAAGTAAGGTACTTGGGAGTGGGACCAAACCCAGGGCAAGTTATAACAGACACCCCACCGACGATTCAGCTTATTAAAGAATTTGCCGAAGCTTCGGCCTTCTTAAAGTGAAGGAACCGGCCGCCCTTTCTCATTTTCGCCAACGGCTCTCGTGGGATGACCTCGACAAGGATGCGATTCGCAAACTTGTTCGCCTTTCCGCCGAAGAAGACTTGTACGGAAAAGGGTTAAAAAACGAGGCGACGCAAACAGGAGATCAAACCACCATTTCAATGGGAGTCTCCGGCCGAGGAACTGCGGCTATCGTAGCTCGAGAACCTCTCGTTACTTGCGGACTACCAATGATTCCCTTGATATTAGAGGAATTTGAAGTCGAGGACGCTGCGATTGAAAACTCAAAGAGTGATGGAGACGAGGTTGAAGTCGGGGAGACGTTGGCCTTCATCAGCGGTGCCGCTGTTGGCTTGTTGACCGCAGAACGTACTTTGCTGAATTTCATACAAAGGCTGAGCGGGATTGCCACCGCATCAAAAGCCTTCGTCAAAGCGTTGTCAGAGACTAAAACAGGCCTTCTAGATACGCGTAAGACGACGCCTGGCCACAGGGCTTTGGAGAAATACGCAACTGCAACAGGAGGTTTTTTTAATCATCGCTATGGCTTAAACGACCGCATACTGGTGAAAGACAACCACCTTGCGGCAAACCGAGCGAACAAAGGCAAGAAATTAGCCGAAAGCGTGGCCCGATTAAAAGGAACGGGAGCAAACCTGCTTGTTGAAGTCGAAGTGGATTGCAGTGAGCAAATTGCACCCGTACTATCGGCTGGAGTCGACGTCATACTGCTGGACAACTTCTCGGTCGAGGAGGTAGCCGAGGCAGTCGAAGAGATCGAAGATAGAGCAGTGGTCGAGGCGAGTGGAGGCATTAAGTTGGAATCAGCTAGACAGTATGCAGACGCGAATCCCCACTTCCTCTCCACAGGGGCACCGGTCCACAACAGTTCGTGGATGGACTTGGGGCTCGATTGGACAAACTGTTAAATCATGGCAAAATATCCCAAAGGTCGCAGGCGAACAGTTTCCCCAAAGCCGAAAGGCAAACGCCCCGAACTTGAAGACCCCAGTTGCTACCTGTTACGAACCTTGCTCGCCGCCAGACCCGATTACGTGTCAGGCAGCGTGCTGGCCGACCGATTGAAAATGACTAGGGTGGCGGTTTGGGGCCGGGTCGACAAATTGCGCTCCCAAGGTCTCGAAATCGAAGCTGCCCGCAACCGCGGTTATCGCATGGAAGCCGAACCCGACCATTTCAATCAGCACCTTCTGGAAGCTTGGCTTCGGGAGAAAGGAGTAGACTGCCCGATCTCTGTATTCGATTCTCTGGACAGTACCAACTCCGAAGCTGAGCGGCAACTCGCCGGCGGCAGAAAAGGGTCCTTTGCCGTTATCTCCAGTTCTCAGGAAAAAGGTCGTGGAAGATTGGGACGGAAATGGCACAGCCCCCCCGGAGGAAACCTTTACCTTTCCGTCGCTTTTCGACCGGAGATGCCTGCCATGCGACTGAGATTGCTGACACTGTGGTTGGGCACCCGACTGTGCAACCATCTCCGCTCGCTATCGGGAATCAATCTCATGGTAAAGTGGCCAAACGATCTCGTTGTGGATGGTCGTAAAATCGGCGGCATGCTCACGGAAGCATCCATTGACCCCGAACATGTTCGCACGCTTGTTTTCGGTCTTGGATTGAATGTAAACGCAGCTCGAAATCGTTTTCCAAAAGCTCTTAAGGATACAGCCTCGTCACTTAAGTCGGAAGCTGGTGGAAGCTTCCGCTTGCATGAATTAGCTGCCGGGACAATCGGAATCATCCTCAACGGTTATAAGGAATGCCTCGACAAACTTGACTCCAAAACTCTCAAGAAATCTTGGCAACCTCTGGATGCCCTCGCAGGCAAACGAGTCATCGCTCAATCGGGCAAGGAAACTGTGAAAGGAAAGGCTTCCGGAATAGATGAGTCCGGAGCCTTGCTTATTAAGCTAAGAAACGGAAGAATAAGATCTCACTCATCAGGGGACGTGACCCTGTATCCTAAAAGATGACGACTGCCGAAGAGGGCGTTCTGTGCGTCGACATCGGAAACACCAATGTCCGTTTCGGCCTGGTTTCCGGAACGAGGGTCAAGGACACACGGACTTTTTTCACTGAAGACTTAATCGCGAACTCGGAAGAATTCATCCGTTTGTTACCCCGCGAAGTAAAGGCAACCGCTTTTTGCTCCGTTGTCCCTGCCGCGGACAAAATCCTTCATGATGCGTTGCGGGCCATCACCCCAAACCCGTTTCGACTCACTCACGATAGTTGCGGCAACCTACCGATTCGCTACCCAACCCCGGAACGAGTTGGTCAAGATAGGCTCGCCAATTCCCTCGCGGCACAAAAACTTTACGGCACCCCGGCAATCGTCATAGATGTGGGTACTGCTGCTACCTTCGACATAGTCAGTTCCGAAGGTGGTTACGAAGGTGGAGTCATTGCACCGGGTCCTCAAGTTTTCATAGATTGTCTTACCAACAGAGCTGCACTCCTGCCGAGGGTCACTCTCCCAGAAACGCCACTCACTGAAGCTATTGGGAGAAGCACCTCGGAAGCAATGGCTTTGGGGCTCGTTCACGGATTCCCCGCAATGATCCAAGGCATCCTAGATAAAGTGATGTTTTCCTTGGGCATTATCGAAGATGGAGACAGTGAAGTCATTCTCACAGGCGGCGGTGCTTTTAGGGTAGGAGAAATCGCAACAAAACGTGATCCCGACCTTACGTTGAAGGGAATAGCCTTGGCCTTTCAAGACCAAGATTCCACATGAGCGAGGAAAGACAGGTTTCCAAGAACGTCATAGAGGTAACCGACCTCAGCAAGGCCTATGGCCGGGTAAAGGCTTTGTCAGGGCTCACTTTTTCAGTGGCTAAAGGTGAGATTGTTGGGTTTCTCGGACCTAACGGAGCTGGAAAGAGTACGACTATGCGCATCCTCTGCGGCATGACTGGTGCAGACTCGGGGGAAGCCCAAGTATGCGGAGTGGACTTGGCAGAGGAGGAAGGCGAAGTCCGAAAACATATTGGCTACCTTCCCGAGAACAACCCATTGCCCGAGGACTTACGTGTTTCAGAATACCTTAAGTTTCGCGGGCGTCTGAAGGGATTGTCGGGAGGACGTTTGCGCGAACGGCTCGAAGCAACGTTAAACCTATGCGATCTTCGTCGCTCAGCATCCGAAAGACTCATTGGAAATCTATCCAAAGGGTATCGACAACGAGTCGGTATCGCCGAAGCACTTTTGGACGAGCCTAAATTGTTGATTTTAGATGAACCTACAATTGGGCTCGACCCGCGACAGACAGGTATCATTAGAAAGCTTTTGGACAGGTTGCGAGGAGAGACGTCTTTTTTACTATCCAGTCATGTACTCTCGGAAGTAGAAGCCAGTTGTGATCGCATGTTGATTCTAAATCGAGGTCGCATAGTGGCGGAAGGAACTCTGCAGGAACTTCAGGCGGAATATCTGGATAATACGGTTTTTGAAGTTGTGGCCGGCGGGGAACGTTCAGTCATCGAAAAAATAGCGAAGGACATTGATCCATTATGCGAGTTGATCGACGAAAACCCGACGACCGCTACAGGTCGAAAAAGGTTTTCATTTTGTACCCCGCAGGGCGAATCCTCCGCGGAGAGCATATTAAAGGAATTCGTGAACCAAAGCGTCACGCAAACCCGTGAATTCAATATAGCTCGTCCAGACTTGGAATCGATTTTTCTAAAAGCCACTAAACGAAGTTGGGAACAAACGGATTCATTTCGAGAAAACCTAAGGGAAGTTTCTGCAACCCTACAACCCGATGAAGAAGACGAGGAAGGAGCAAGGTGAAAGGTTTTTCAGTAATTCTTCGTCGAGAGGTTTTTGGACTTTTCATCTCTCCCGCTACCTATGTTGCCGCTTTTTACTTTCTAACACTCCTCGGATTGGGGTTCAGATTTTTCCTTGAGAGCTTTGCCCGAACCGATTGGCTTTTGCCTCCTTTGGCGTCGTTAGTAGTTGCCTTGATTTTCGGTTCCCCCGCACTCATACCCTTTTTAACAATGCGAAGTATGGCCGAGGAACGGCGATTGGGAACCCTTGAAACTTTGCTGGTTGCCCCCATTTCCGTTACCGCAGTCGTGGCGGGGAAATGGTTTGCATCGTATATTTACTTTATTCTCGTGTGTCTTTCCGCTTTAGGATTTCCGTGCTTGGCAGTTTGGCTTTTCCCCGAAGAAACCTTAAACCTCCGACTTCTTGAACCAGCACAATTGATTGGTGGAGGAATATACCTGTTAGCTGCCGGATCCGCATTCACGGCAATTGGTATTTTCGCAAGTTCGGTTACGCGGAACCAAATGGTTGCAGGTATGCTTAGCTTCACTCTGCTAACGCTTCACTTGGCCCTGATGGCGTATTTCCATGGCGAAATGCCTACCGACACCATGGGTCTCGCGCCAGCAAGTGCGTTAAGGGATTCACTTGGATCGTTAACGACGGGGTTGGATAGACTAGAACACTTTGTGGTGGGAATCATCGACATCGCAACTCTGCTGCACTACCTTGTGACGACCTTCCTATTTTTAGGTTTCACCATTCTTGCCACGGCACGTTTAAACGATTGAGGGAAATGGATTTTTGCAACGCCAGGCGCAGTCGTAGGTTACATCGATGGACGATAGTCATGCTTTTGACTAGTCTGGCTTTAGGGCTTAATCAACTTGCGTCGAGAGTGGATCTTAACATCGATCTTACAAAGGATAACAAATACTCCCTTTCGCAAGAAACCTTAGCGTGGTTGGGCAAGCTTGAAAAACCTGCTGACATCATCATCACTATCCGAGAATCGAACAACCAACCGAAAATCATACAACGCCTATTGCTTGATCTGGATCTATTGCTGGATGCCTACGAAAGAGCTCCTTCATCCTTCCCCATCCGCATACATCGAGTAGACGTCAACGCACGCAAAGCGCAAAAGACTTTGATCGAAAAGTATAACTTGTCGGAACCAAATTTAATCCTCGTCGCAACTCAAGGTGACGAAAATGTGGAAAGAGCAATATTATTTCGGTTCGACGATCAGCCTGCGACAGATACGTCTGACCCGAAGGAAGCCTTTCGTTCCCGCGAGTCGAAGGCTCGAGATGCTGTGTTCGACTCGGGACTTTACGACGAGTGGGCAGAGAACAATCGCAATGTACCAGAACCCACAAAGTTTCGGGGTGAAGAAGTTATTCTTAGGGCCTTACTGGGAGTTACTCGTGATCGCAAAGGACCTAATGTAATCTACTTCACAAGAGGTCACGGCGAGGGAAGTCCGAGTGATGCAAATCGTGATCATGGATTCTCCGAGATGCAAAAGTTTTTAGAAAGCCGAAATCTAGAAGTGTCTTCTTTGGCACCCGACCCCAATGCTCGTATTCCCGAGGATGCCGCTCTTGTCGTGGTGACTTCTCCACAAGTGCCTTTCCGGGCACAGGAAGTGGCCCGACTTCGAACTTTCCTTTCCGAACGGCAAGGTAGCCTAATGTTGTTGATCGACCCCATCGTCGACCTGTCTATAGACTCACCCCCTGCCTTTGGTTTTCGTCCCTTACTGAAGGAATGGGGATTACGTTGCCACGACATGCTCGTCCACGACCCCGACATCTCAAAATTCGACGTTTTCTCGGGCGACTACTCACTCCGCACTTATTCTCGAAACAAGGGGCATCCGGTTGTGGAACCTCTTATCCAGCATGGATTATCTATCTATGCGGGAAAATGTCGTCCAGTTGAACGTGAAAACGCCCCCCCTGAACAAATAGAGGCGACAGAATTAATCTATTCCTCTCGGACTTCTTGGGGGATAAGCGACTGGCGTTCACCAAAAAGTCCTGAAGTTCGAAACGATTTACTGGACATCCCAGGACCCGTTTCGGTAGCCAGCTTATCAGAAAAAAAACTTAGACCACGGCATGAAGTTAAAATAAAAGGTGGAAAAGTAGCGGTAATGGGAAGTTCGCAAATATTCGCAAATCGAATCCTTAGATCAAATGCCGGAAACCGTAATCTTCTTCGCAATCTAATTCATTGGTTTCTAGACGAAAACGACATGCTCGACATTCCGCCCAAAGAGATAATAAATTATAGCATGAAAATGAACGAGCAACAGTTTAGAGAACTCCTTTATTCTACAGCGTACATCCCCAGTATTGTTGCCTTACTAGGCTTATTTGTTTACTGGCTTCGCAAAGACATCTTGGCATCATGAAGCCTTCGACCTTACTATTAATAGCTTTAAACGCGGTTACTTTTTTTGGGATTTACCAATTGACGAACAAAGACGAAAACTCGACAATTAACCCTACAATCGCACTGGTTCAACTGCTCGGAGACCCCCAGAAGATAACCATAGGAAAAGAATTCCCTGTCAATACTTCACTTACCCTCGAGAAGGAAGAAAGTGGTTGGAATATTCTAACCCCCATGAAATGGAAGGCAGACGAATTTGCCACTTCGAAACTTACCGGCAGACTGCGACATATCGAGGCTCGCAGACTATTCAGCCTTGAGGAAATAAAGGAGAAAGGAGAAAGCCTAGCCGATTATGGACTAGATCGCTCCGACCTGACAATCACGGTGGAATCTAAGTCAGGAAAAGTCACACTAGCGTTCGGTTCCCCAACTCGAGATGGTCGAGAACGCTATGTCATGCCTGATTTTGATGAAAGTGAAAAAACAGAAATTTGGGCGGTCAATGCATCTCTATGGGATACCGCCAATATTTCGGTCGCAGAATGGATGGAGCGTGAATTCCTGAAATTCCCAGTATACGATGTACGAGCTTTCGGAATCCGTATCAAACAAGGAGACACCCTCGTTAAAACTCGCATCATGAGAGGAAAATCCGGTGAATGGAACATCACCTCCCCCATTCAATCCCCTGCAGACACAGACAACGTTCGACTGTTCTTAAACCAGCTCATCTCGTCAAAAGCCATACGTTTCGTGACAGATCCAGTAGAGATAAAAAGCCTCTCATCTCGGTTGGACTCCCCAGTCTTCCGAATATATTTGGAGGGTAGTTCGAGTGGAAGATCGATAATTATAGGAGAACCCATCGATGAGGAGGAAGGTGCAAACTTGCGTCCCGCTCAAGTCGAAGGAGAGTCGTCAATCTTTATTGTAAATGAGTCCTTAGTATCGCTTCTGGCTAATGCCGAAGGAAGGCTTCGAGATCGTCAACTCCTTGCCTTGGACTCTAAAACTATCGGCACCATTGAAATTTATGATTCTAACCTTAGGCTTTCGCTCCATAAACTAGAAGACGGTCGCTGGGAAGTTATATTACTAGACGATGAAGGAGAAGTGTCCACAAGACCAGGCGATGTTGAAATAATCGAAAATTTCCTCTATAAATTGCTTTCACTAGAAGCACTGACATTTGTAAGTGACGCTCCTTCGGAGGAAGACCTCAAGGGATATGGCTTCGATCAACCCCGACATTCCGTCACGCTAAGTACGATGGACGGTGAAACTGTCACATTAAGAATCGGACATCATGCTGATGGCGTTTCCGGTTGGTATGCTCGCCGAGACAACGCACCCTTCGTTTTCACCGCTGACGAGACTATCCCGTTTCTCTTGGCGCCCTCCCCTCTTCGGTTTCGCAAACGTCTACTAGAACGCCTTCCGCAAGCCATTGACATAAAAGATATTCGCTTAATGGACATCGACGTCAACAGCACCGAAATCTCTCTCGACAACAATCAGACCAAAGATATTGAATACTTTTTAAGGAACTTCATTGCTCGAGAAATCATCAGCGAAAAGTATTTGCCAAACGGTATCCGACTACGAGGACAAACAATTCCTTGGCGTTACGAACTACAATCCGACCTTGCTTTACCGGGGGGTGAAGGAGACGGAAACGAAACTCTCGTTTATCGGTTCACCGATCGCATAGGAGGACAAACCTGGGGAGGAGGTTCGCCATCGGCCAACCTTTCATTTCTCATTCCTATTGGTCTAATGGATCTTCTCTCGAAAATACTTCCTGACGACTCAAATCCGAATCCATGACCCTTCTCGATTACTCGCTCCAAACAAGCATGTAGAAACTCCTGTAGCACTTGAAAAAAAACCAAAGATGGGGCAATTGGCCGAGAAAGTTCCTTCTCGCGATCCTTGCGCTACAGATTCTGTTTATTTTGCTTTTGGACATTCGCTTTCCGGTCCCTACATTTTGGATTCAGGAAATGAACAACGCCACTGTGCAAGAGGGATTAATCATCGAGGTAGAGGAGGCAACCTTCACTCTCGGAGGGAAGATTGGCATTAGAAACGCAAGGCTGAAAGCTACCGGAGAAGATCTCCCACCCCTCTGCTTCATCCGAAGGGTAGACGCTCATTTCAAACTTGGTTCCTTGTTTATGGGAAATTTCGTACCAACTGATGCCAGCATAGAGGACGCCTGGTGCTTATCGGCGGATCAAGAGAGAAACCCTGCACTGGAGAACTGTTCGGGAACCCTACATTTTCGCGAAGAAATCATAAGGTTTGCTTTTGAAGGGCGGGCATTATCTTCAAGACTTGATTTTCGCGGTTTCTGGAATACTGAAAAGGCATTTCCACGAAGATTTCCTCGCAAAAAAACCTCGAAACTTCTTCGACAGGATTTTTCGGAAATGTATTGGCAAGCAATAAAATGGAGCGAAAAAGCCAAAGCTCTTCTAGCAAAATCCGAACAATCAATCATAGGGGTACATATCAAAGTTGAAGATCAATGCAGCATTCGCCTTCTAGCGGAAAGCGGTGCAATCAAACTGGGATCTTACGAAGCAGAGTCCGTCCATTGCTCAACGAAGGCTGAAATGAACGAAGACAAGGACATCGAAGCTTCCTTGATGCTCGCAGCAAGCAAACTGTATTTGGACAGTGGTAATGAAAAAATCGGGATTGGACAAATTAGGGCTCAAGTAGATGGATTCAAATGTAGTTCTCAAGAAATCACGGAACTACCTTCAGTTGATGCCAAGTTGGAAGGAGTGTCGTTGTCGGGCAAATTCGAGGGAAGACTTCCCAATGTTCATCTCGATGTTTCTCCCTCGGGAAAAAATGCCTTTTCGCTTTTCGCCGGCATGGGAACCAGAGGATCCAAGATCATATTTACCGGAACAGCCAACCCCTTTGAAAGAAATGTACAAGGAATTTTGTTCATTTCAGTCCAGCCTCACGACCTAACCTCAGAGACCATCGAAGAATGGGAGAGGGAACAAATTCTTCTCACCTCAAACCCAATAAGGGCGAAAATCGGACCGATGCAACTTAAAGACGGCAATTTCTCCGGTTCAAAATTTTTAATAAAGGCAGAAGAGCTAATCGTTAGAAACTCCCCGCCGGCAAGATATCACATCCAAGGCAAAATCAATCAAAACGGGTCCATACTCGCTCACGATATTTATGGGAAACTCAAACACTCCGAAGTGAGAGGCTCCTTTCGACAAAACTGGTCGAATCTTGATTTTCGATTCCTTCTTGAAGGTCGCTGCATGCCAACCGAGATCAATCCATGGCTAAAGGATTGGTGGGACGTGATTTGGCAAGATTTCTCTTGGGATCAGGAGATTCCTTACGGCGACTTTGACATAAAGGGTCAATGGCTAAACCGGAAGAAAAGAACAAGGACATATGGTACAGTTGAAGTATCTAGCATCAGCTACAGAGAACTTCCCTTGGAAAAGGGGTCCCTCAAGGTAATAGTCGATGAAAAGAAAACGAGAATCACAAAAATCAACCTCTTTCCACCGTCAGGCAAGGTTGAAGGTAATTTATCGTTTCCGCGCTCTTCCTCGAACAAAGCCTTAATTCTAGATTTCGATTTAAATGGAGAAATAAACCCAGTGCATTGCAGAAAAGCTTTCGGCCCAGTCGCTGAACAAGCTCTCGTACGCTTCGACACCAATTCAACAGTGAAAGCCATAGCCAAAGGCCAAGTGCTCTTGGCTGATGATAATAACCAAAGCGAGAAGGACGATTTAACACATTTCCAAATACATGCGACTTCACACGATCCTATCCATTTTTCTGGAATGCCATTGGAATACCTCTCATTGGATTTGCAAGCAAGTGCCGGCCAAACTCATGTCGAAAAACTCGACTTTGGCATTGCAGGTGGAAGGGGATCTGGAACTCTTCTATTCCGGGAAGAACAAAACGGTAGCGAATTGGACATCAAGCTGTCTGTTAAAAAAGCAAACCGATCGAGCTTTACTGAGGTCATGATACTGTCGGATGCTTTCTCCGAAGACAAACATTCTACCCAAGAAGAGCAACCAGATGAACTCAGCAGTGGAATTCTAGACCTTTCCTTGGAAGCCTCGGGGCGAACCGATGAAATGTGGAGTTTCGAAGGGAATGGTTCCATATTGGTTAGCGACCCGGATCTTGGCAAGGTTCAGATATTTGGTTCGCTGGCGGATCTTATTGGCAAAAACTCATTGGGATCTGTCCGTTTCACCAAATTGGACACGCCTTTCATCCTAAGTGGAGAACGAGCAAACTTCAAAAACCTCAATCTTTCGGGTCCCGCATCTCTTCTTGTGGCCAATGGAGAAGTCAACCTTTCCAAAGGTCTGCTTGACTTCGAGGCTCGCTTGCACCTTTTGGGAAACATACCATTAGTAAGCAAGTTGACTCAATTGGCCGATCCATTGTCTGCTCTGGGCAATATAAAAATCGGCGGTTCCTTTGATGAACCAACATGGAACCTCCAATTTCGCCCTGGAAAGGCACCTCTAGAGGTTCTTTTTCCGGATGGATTACCAGCACCAAGAAAACCAAAGGGAGATTAGAAGCATTTCATTAGACCTCCGCATTCAACAAAAAACGAAGCCATTGACGCAAAAAAGTGCTGAAGGAGCGATGAGAAGTATTCTGATGTTGCGTGGACAAGGTTTTTGGAATTTGGATAAGAACGACTAAACGCGAATCATAGTAACTTTTTATCTAGGAGACATAAGCTTTGGACCTAACCGACCTCAAGGGAATCATTTCTCTCATGCAGCGGACAGACCTTACGGAGTTGGAGATCGAAGTACAAGATCTCAAGCTACGTTTGGCGCGCCCCAATGCCAACAGTCAGGCATCATTAACTCAAATTCCAGTGGCTCATCTGCCGCCAACCCCTGCAGCAACCGAAAAACTGAATCCAAACGAGAATCTGCAGGCAAAAGACAACCAGAATTTATTCAAATCCCCAATGGTTGGAACATTCTACCGAAGACCTGGACCAGAAGAGCCCTCCTACGTTGAAGTAGGTTCTAAAGTGAAAGCAGGAGATGTTCTCTGTATCATAGAGGCGATGAAGGTGATGAACGAAATCAAAGCTGACACCGCCGGAACAATCGATGAAATTCTTCACGAAGACGGCGACACCGTCGAATACGGACAGCCTTTATTTAGGATTACATAATCTTTTCGCAGAATGATTAGTAAAGTCCTCATTGCAAACCGCGGGGAAATAGCCCTGCGAATAGCCCGAGCTTGCAGAGAATTAGGAATAAGGACACTTGCTGTTTATTCTGAAGCCGACGAACAATCTCTTCATGTCCAACTTGCAGACGAAGCCATTTGTATTGGTCCTCCCGCAAGTGCAGAAAGCTATTTGAGAGGAGACCGAATCATGAGTGCGGCTGAGATCGCGGATGTCGACGCCATCCATCCTGGATACGGTTTTCTCTCTGAAAACGCTGACTTCGCGGAGCAATGCGAAGCCTGCAACATTCTTTTTATTGGTCCACGTTCAGAAACCATTCGAAAGATGGGGGACAAGGCTCTTGCTCGAGAAACTGTTTCGAAGGCGGGAGTTCCTATTATTCCTGGAAGCGACGGACCTGTAGAAAATGAGAAGGAAGCTTTGAGAGTAGCCAAAAAAATTGGGTTTCCGGTCATAATCAAAGCGGTATCCGGAGGTGGCGGACGAGGAATGCGCATTGCACACAACGCTGTATCTTTCACAAAAGAATTCCTCACGGCAAAGATGGAAGCAGAAAAAGCGTTTGGTGATGGCACGATGTACGTGGAGAAATATCTGGAAAGCCCACGCCACATAGAATTCCAAATACTTGCCGACAAACACGGAAAAATCCTACACCTAGGGGAGCGGGACTGCTCTGTACAGCGAAGGCATCAGAAGGTAATAGAAGAAGCTCCATCGCCTTTCTTGGACAAGGCGCTGCGTAACCGGATGGGGAAAATTGCGATTAAAGCTGCCGAAGCCGCTGAATACGAAAATGCCGGCACCATCGAATTCTTAGTAGATGCGAAAGGTAATTTCTACTTTATCGAAATGAACACCAGAATACAGGTTGAGCACGGAGTCACCGAGGAAGCTACGGGCATCGACTTGATCAAGGAGCAAATACAAATAGCAGATGGACAACGCCTAGGTTTCGACCAAAAAGATGTCATCCTCTCCAAGCATGCAATAGAGTGTAGAATCTGTGCCGAAAACCCTGCAGCAAATTTCGCTCCGTCTCCTGGGGAAATATCTCTATACTACCCTCCTGGTGGTCATGGCGTACGAGTTGACTCTCATGTCTACGGTGGCTATAAAGTCTCTCCCCATTATGATAGCATGATTGGAAAACTCATGACTTACGGACGTACCAGAAAAATAGCCCTCGACCGTATGTATCGAGCCTTGAGCGAGTATCTTATTCGCGGAATTCATACCAATGTAGGCTTGTGCAAATCCATCGTTGCAGATCCCTCCTTTCGCCAAGGAGAGGCCACCACCAGTTATGTCGAGGAATTCTTGAACCGAGCACCCAAAGAATTATTTGAACCCAAGTAAATAAACCATGGCCACGAAAAAAAAGCTGGATGTCTCCGAAGACTTCTCCATACCCACTTTGTCCGATGAATCAACAGACCTCGGTGATATTCGGATTAACCACAGCGTTGTTGCCGGCATCGTCCGTTTAGCTACGAAAGCGGTTCAAGGAGTGGTGTCTGTGGGAGGTGGCGGAGTCGTTGAAGGGATCACCGATTTCTTTTCCAAAAAGGAATCTGAGCGAGGGGTCAAGGTATCAGAAAGTCAAGGTGGTGGCTACGAAATCGAAGTTCGAGTGGTCTTGGAATTCGGCGTAGATTTGGCTAAGACAGGTTTCGCCATTCAGGAAAGTATTAGGGATCAAATTCTGGCTATGACTGGAAATCCTGCTTCAAAAATTGATGTTATTATCGATGACATCAAGATGGATGTTTTAGAAAAGGATGAGTTGTCGGACTATGTTGACGAACAGTCAGCCGGCTAAATATCTCCTTTCTCGAATTTATTATGCAAATCCTTTGCACCCAGTTCTTTCCCTCGAAAATATGGGAACTCACATTTGTCGAAGCCATACGCGAACCCTTCTACCATGCGGTGACGGCATTGCTCTTTTTTTTACTCCTGTTGCTCTATCTTTTACGAAAGTTTCGCCGCGAACTAATTCTCGCCTTTTCAGACGAAGAAGGAGCCGTACAAATCACCCCAAACGCACTTCACGAACTCGTCCGTAAATCTTGCGAAAACCTCGACGCCGTCCACTCCCCTACGACAAAAATCGTACATCTTCGAGGAAAACTTCGCTTACATGTACGTCTGAGGGTGGAAGCGGACTGTAATATCAAGGAAACTCGATCAGCTCTTCGCGAACGTGTTGAGCATGTCTTGGTTGGTAATCTCGGTCTTAAGAATTTTGGAGGAGTAGACGTAGTGGTAAAAGGTTTTCGCGAAAACAAATAGTCTCCAAAGTGGGTTAATGCCCTACAAAAGGACAGACGGTTAATGACTTAATCAGATCACCTGCAGTTGCTTGCCCCTTGTAAACAGTCAATTTAGCGACGAAGAGCAGGCTTCCCGAAGGAGATCAATACGGGGCGACCTCTAACATCTGCGGCCCAACCCTGATCCTTTCGTTGAGACCAGTATTCGGACTGAATCCAAGCGATTCCAATTGGTTTACCCAGCAGAGGCGAGTAACCGCCAGACGTAATACGACCGACTACAATATCCTCAAACATAATGGCGTCACCCTCCCTAGGGATACGGCGGTCCTCTACTACATAGTGCCCCAAGCGTCCGACCGGTCCATTCCGCTTTTCCGCAAGCAAGGCTTCACGACCCACGAAACCTCTTGGTTTATCCCACTTAACGGACCATTCAAAACCTGCCTGGATCGGAGAAATCTGGTCAGAGAGCTCGTGCCCATGCAAAGGTAAACCCGCCTCTAGGCGAAGGGTATCTCGTGCAGCCAATCCAGCCCAGCGGAGGTCATAAGGTTTTCCCGATTCAGCAAGAGCATTCGCCCAATCATAAAGGGTCTCGCAACTGCAATAAATCTCAAAACCATCCGCTCCCGTATAACCGCTTCGAGCCAGAAGTACCGGAGAATCAAAGACAACAACCTCTGCGAAATGCATCTTACCAATAAAACCGAGATCCATGCCCGCAGATTGGGAAACAACTGCCAAGGCATCGGGACCTTGGACGGCAAGCTGACCGTATTTCTGCGACAGATCAAAAACTTCACAGGCAAACTCAGTTGAGATATCCTTCAAATAATCAAAATCTTTTTCAACGTTGGATGCATTAACGCATAAAAGGTAGTCATCCTTGCCTCTTTTGCAGGCAATGAGGTCATCGATAACGCCCCCGTTCTCGTCACACATGGGAGAATAAACAGCTTGCCCGACATCAGAATTAGAAATCCAATTGGTAAGGACATGGTCAAGAAATGAACCAGAATCACTACCAAGCACCTGAATTTCGCCCATGTGGCTAACATCGAAGACCGCTGCCGATTTACGGGCGGACATGTGCTCCTCCACCGAACTGCCATAAGCAACGGGCATTTCCCATGATGCAAATGCTGTGAATTTTGCCCCCAAGTTTTCGTGAAAATCTCGAAGAGGGAGCTTTCTCAGTTCAGGGGTTGGTTTCGATTCTACAACAATTTCTTGCATTCGCACTTCTAGGATGGTTTGATAGTAAATATTTGACTCAATGAGAACCCAATCGGGAAAACGCAATCTTAACCTGCGAGGCACTCTTTCCTCAAGGCATTCCATCGGTTCCAATAGCTAAATTTGAATGTGCTGTAAAAAGGACGGGCACAGTCAGGAAACGGTGATCACCAATCTGGTACGCCGAAAATTTCTTCAAGGATGAATTTACTCCCTGAACTAATTGTTGCCGTCGCTCTAACGATTGGGATATCAGCTCTTTGCTCGACCTTGGAAGCGATGATCTTGAGCATAACCCCCGCTGAAATCGAGGCTTTGAAGAAAAAATCTTCTCGAAAAGGTAATATACTGGAGAGATACCGAGAGGAGATCGAGGAAACGACGTCTTCCATCCTAAGCCTCAACACAATTGCGAACACCTTGGGGGCTACACTGGTCGGCGGACTGGCCGAGAAAGCCTTTGGGGATGGCGGGAACAGCTTGCTGATTTTTGCTGGGGGAATGACGTTGGGCATTCTGTTCTTCGCCGAAATCATCCCGAAAAACATCGCGGTTGCCTACCGAGGAGGGCTTCAAGCTAATCTGGTGTATCCGTTAGCCGTTGTCCGCTTCGTAATGGCACCCATATCGAAGGTCTGCAAAGCTACCGTTAAAGCGGTTGTGCCCCAAAACAACGAACGCGAGATCGACGAGGAAGAAGAAATCATTCTCTTGGCACGAAAGGGAGCGAAGGAAGGAAGTCTGTCCAACAATGAAAGCGATCTTGTTACGAATGCATTGCGTCTCGACGACATTCACGTTAGGGACATCATGACGCCACGCACAGTCGTCACTGCTTTCGAGGAAGACATGACCGTGGAAAAAGTCTTCGACATGCATCCGAACGTCCCTTTCGCCCGCGTTCCAATATTTGCTGAGACGATTGATTCAGTCACTGGCATTGTACGCAGGAGAGATTTACTTCAGGCTGCGGCGGAAGACAAAGATGAAGTGGTAATCAAGGAACTTGCCCAAGAGGTTGTTTTCGTCCCTGAAAACGCTTCGGCCGACAAAGCTCTCCGCCTCCTCCTAGCTCAGCATAGCCAGCTCGTGGTAGTCGCCGACGAATTTGGTTCCACGGTTGGCGTCCTTGCAATGGAAGACATTATCGAAAGTATCTTGGGCCAAGAAATCTTTGAACACGATGATGTCGCTGTCGATATGCGAGAATTGGCTAGACGCAAAAGTAACGTGATCGAACAAGGAGAAAAAGTTACAGGATCACTTCCCGAACCCTCTACGAAAGACGCTTAATGCCAGCCGAAGCTCAATATTGGGTTCATGACTTGAGCCCATTTATATATGAATTTCCAGAGGGGTTTCGAGATTGGGGTCCGGGAGGTATTCGTTGGTACGGAATATCGTATCTCTGCGGCTTTGTAGCCGCGGGGATGCTGCTACGACTTTTTTGGAAGAAAAACCGTAGTCCATATGAACCCGAACAGATTCTAAACCTGCTCACTTTCCAAGTCCTCGGAGTTCTGCTGGGTGGTAGAGTCGGTCATGCGCTTTTATATAACTGGCCGAAACTCATTGAAGATCCCTTGATGCTATTTCGAGTATGGGAAGGAGGTATGTCAAGCCATGGAGGCTTCATTGGAGTTTGCATCGCGACACTCTGGTACGCTCGTGTATCGAAACAATCCCCTTTTCCCATTGGCGACCTTATCGTCTGCGTCGTACCACCCGGACTTTGCTTCGGCAGAATTGCCAACTTCATTAATGGAGAGCTTTGGGGACGCCCAACTGAAGTTTCTTGGGGAGTTCTCTTTCCTCATGCACCCGATTTTGCCGAAGGCATCGCCCGGCACCCATCTCAATTGTATGCCGCTGCACTCGAAGGGCTTTTAACTTTAACTTATATTCAATGGCGATTCTGGAAAACGAATATTTCGACTCGTGTTCCAGGAAGGTTGTCCGGAGAATTTCTCGTCGTATACGCCTTTGCTCGAATTGCCGACGAATTCTTTCGCGAACCGGACGCCTCCCTAATTCTGGGAATGTCGCGCGGTCAATTTTATTCACTATTTCTTGCCGCTGGAGGAATTGCCTTGATCATGCTGGCGGAAAAGATCGCCTCCCGAATAACAGTAACTGGTGAATCAAAGGACTGAAACCAAGAT
>Ga0209362_1001085_pt1 | contig 22363 bp, 20 predicted proteins | sample SaaInlV_165m_DNA_FD_184680 | JGI IMG/M metagenome (GOLD analysis project Ga0209362, IMG submission 184680) | Marine microbial communities from expanding oxygen minimum zones in the Saanich Inlet - Saanich Inlet SI037_S3LV_110m_DNA (SPAdes)... | ecosystem: Environmental > Aquatic > Marine >...
TTAAATAAAATTACAAAATTCATTATTTTTATAATTTAAAAAATTATAATTCTAATTTAAGACATAAAGGAATTTAATTATAACTAATTTTTCATAATAGTATGACTAAAGCAATTGTTTTAGGAGGCTCACGTGGAATTGGTAAAGCAATTTCTGATTCATTAAAATCAATTGAAATTGATGTTTTTGCTGCATCCAAAAACGATATAGATACATCAAATTTAGACAGTGTAAAAAGATTTTTAGAAATACATAATCAAACAGACATTTTGATTCTAAATACAGGAGGTCCTGAACCAAAACCATTTTTGACCATTACCGAAGAAGATTGGAACAAGTATCACAATCAATTATTTGTAGGATTTTGTACCATATTACAAAAAATTAAAGTTAATGATGGGGGACATATCTTTTTGATTAGCTCAAGTGTGATAAAAGAGCCAAATGCAAAATTGATAATATCATCAGCATATCGTGCGGCATTCTCAGAAGTCTTCAAGGTATTAAGCAAAGAATATGCTCAAAGGAACATCAGTTGCATTAACATTGCACCAGGTCCAATCAACACAGATAGAACTCAAGAGTTAATTGAAAATGTGAAAGAGTTTGAAAAAACATTACCTATGAAAAGATTAGGAGAGCCTGAAGAGATAGGTAATTTTGTTAAAGGCATAATTGAAAATAATGTAAAATATCTAACAGGCGTTACAATAAATTTTGATGGTGCAAATTCAAACTATATTTTTTAAAATTATTTTTTAAATTCAACATTTGGTGTGTCTGGATGACCTGCAATTGCAATTAATCCACCGTCACGCAATTGTTGTAATAACTGCATTACTTCTTTTTCAACTTGATTTCGTTGCAATCCTGTTTGTTGTGCAAATACTTCTACCAAGTCGGTAACTTTACGTTGACCGTTACAAGACTTCCAAAAGTCAACAATTGCCTGATTTACCATAAATCCTTGATCATGTTCATTAGCTAATACCATAGAACCGTCTTCTTGTTGAATCAATTTTCCAACTCCTTGAGGTAATGCAGTTTCATAGTTAATTGGTGCAGGAGTATTAAGTCCAGCAGCGCCCATTTCTTTAATTTTGAGTTTTCCTTCTTCAGTCATTTTGTCCATTGACCATGCAGGCTCCCATACGATTTCGATATTGACATTATTTACTCCAGGAACTTTTTTGGCAAATCTTGTTGCATCTGCAACCAAAGTCTCATGCAGAGGACATCCTTGTGTAGTCATTGTCATTTTAATATCAACATCATTGTTTTCTTTAACATCAATTCCATAAATTAACCCCATTTCTACAATGTTTAAAGGAACTTCAGGATCCATACATTGTTTAAGTGAATCCTCAATTGCTTGTGTAGAGACAGTACTCATATTTTATACGACAGTTTGAAAAACAATAAAAACTTTCTAATTATTAGCTTCAATTAATCATAATTGTTATCAAATATTCTCTAAATTTTGACTTTAAGAATCAATTATGCATATAACATACGTAATTTCCATCATATCATATGAAAATCTTTTTTTTGTTAGGTTTCATTATGTTGGGATTTGCCATTTACATTATTTCATTTCCTACGTATTATTCTATTGAAGAAATATCTCATAAGGATACAATTTCAAAAATTCAGTTCTGTGAAGAAACTCATCTAATGGATAGTACAACAAAATCATATTCAACTTCAATTAACTGGTCAAATTGTGATCTTACTGGTGTTTCTTTGCGGAATTATGATTTATCTAATGCTAATCTAGAAGGCGTAATTTTTTCAGGTGCTGATCTTACGGGTTCTAATCTAGAAGGCGTAAACTTAAAAAATTCTGTAATGTATGGTACAGATCTGCGTGAAGCAAATCTACGAAATGCTGATCTTACTGGTGCAATTTTAGACGGTTCAAATCTTCGAGATACAAACCTTGAATCAGCTGATCTGGAGAATTCTAAAATTCGTTTTGCCAAATTTTATAAAACAATTCTCGTAAAAACAAATCTAGAAGGATCTGATGCATTTAAAACTAATTTCTGTGGACAAGATCTAACTCATAAAATTTTGTCAGGAGTTAATTTCATAGGGGCTGATCTTGATTATGTTAATTTTGCTAATTCTGATTTGAGTACTGCTAAACTAAATGATGCTAATCTTAAAGGGGCAAATCTTGTAGGTGTGAATTTTAACGGACAAGACTTGTCTAATGTTGATCTTAGTTATGCAAATCTCTTTTATGCCAATTTTGCCAATACTGATCTTTCACATGCCAATCTGTATAAAGTGAAATTGAAAGACACAAATTTTGACAATTCTAAAATGATCAATAACACAATTGATCAAATTAATCTCTCAAAAATCCAACAACTTAACGTTGGTATTTTAAATGCAGATCTAACAATTCCAGAAATTAAATCTATTTCAAATAATGCCAAAAAATTACATAAAAAAAGCAGCAATCCAGGAGAGGATTTCTCTAATCTTTCCATTATCGGAATAAATGTAGATGAAGCTAATCTTAAAGGGGCAAATCTTGAAAACTCTAAATTCCCTTACTCAAAATTCTCTGAAACTGATCTTTCATATGCCAATCTGGAAAATATTGATTTGTCTTTTTCAGATTTACTTGGTGCTAATTTTACAGGTGCTAATTTATCAGGTGCTAATTTTACAGGTGCTAATTTATCAGGTGCTAATTTTAATGGGGCACATGCAGAAAAAGTTAACTTTTCAAATACTAAGATATTTGGAACAAAATTTATTGGTACTTTTCTACAGAAATCTATTTTTGAGAATTCTGAAATAAATTCTGCAAATTTTATGGGTGCGTTACTACAAGAATCTTCATTAGTTAATGCAACTATAAAAAATACTGATTTTTCTAGTGCAAATCTATCTGGAATGGATCTGTCAAATTTTGATCTAACTAATAATAAATTTCGTAATACTCTCCTTCAGAGAACAAATTTATCTTATTCCGACTTATCATATTCGGATTTATCTTATTCTTTTTTGAATAATGCAAATCTTAAAAAATCTATGCTGATACATTCCAATTTTTACATGGCAGATCTTGGTGCTGCAAATTTCTCAGAATCCAATCTATCTGGAGCTAACTTGCTAAAATCATATGTGAAAAATACCAATCTTCACAACACCATAATCAATTCCACTACTTTAACTGATGTTTGTTTTGAAAATAGTTTTATTGAAAAAATACAATGTAAATTATACAGATCAATCTCATTAGGAAATCCACCCTATGAAACAAATTTTGAACATAGAGATAACTACCAAGTTAGATTTCCATAACTATTAGTTGTTAACTTCAAATAATTTTGGAATAGATTTTTCATATGGAGCTGTAGCTACGCCTTTTTCAGTAATGATTCCTGCAATAAGTTCAGGAGGAGTCATATCAAATGCAGGGTTAATGACATCAATGTCATCAGGGGCAGTTTTTTTATCACCAATTCCAGTAACTTCACTTCCTTTTCGCATTTCAATAATGACGTCATCAGCTTTTGTCTCCAAATCAATTGTGGACAATGGTGCTGCAACATAAAATGGAATTCCATGCTGTTTTGCCATTGTTGCTACTTGGTATGTTCCAATTTTGTTAAAAACATGACCAGTTTTTACAATTCTATCAGCACCCACTACAACTTTGTTTACCAATCCATTTGCCATAGAATACCCTACAGCAGTATCAGGAACTAAACTAACATCAAATCCATCATGTTTTAATTCAAATGCAGTTAAACGGGAACCTTGTTGAATTGGTCTTGTTTCAGTAGCAATTACTTTGACATTTTTTCCACTCTCTCTAGTTGCTCTAATCACACCTAATGCAGTTCCATATGCCACAGTAGCTAATGCACCTGCATTACAATGAGTCATTATAGTATCATTATCATCAAAAAGAACCGAACCATTCTTTCCCATTTCTTTGTTAATCTCAATATCTTCTTCTGCCATTTTTTTAGCAGTAGAAATTACTAGTTCTCTAATTTGTTCTACGGTTTCTCCAGTTTTTGCCACATTCATTATTTTTTCTAATCCCCAACCCAAGTTTACTGCAGTAGGTCTAGTTGCAAATAGTATTTTTCTTGCATCTTCTAAATCAGATAATAGATCATCTTTTGTTGTTGCTTTACTTTGCAAAACAGCTAACCCCAATCCAAATGCTCCAGATACCCCAATTGCAGGAGCACCTCTTACTATCAAAGTTTTGATGGCATTTGCAACTTGATTAAAATCATCATATTCTACAAAAATAAGTTCATTAGGTAATTTAGTCTGTTCAATCATTATTACTTTATTATTTTTCCATTCTACTGTACGTAAACCAGTAATATTTTCCATGAATTAATAAAAAACAGGCTTTTTAAAAATCAATGGAAAAACAGTGTAGATAGATATTTTATTGATACTTTAAAGTAAAAGTATTGGATATTTCTACAATTAAAAAAATTGATTCAAAAAAAATGTATGAAACATATGATTTATGGCCAGAAATTGCTAAAAATGCATATGAAAATAAATTTGAAAAATTAGATATAAAAAATATAGATCATGTTGTTTTTGTTGGAAATGGAGGTTCAGGCTCCATAGGAGATACAATAGGTTCAATTTTATCAAAAGAAAATATGCATGTAAGTATTGTTAAGGGCTACTTACTTCCAAAAACTGTTGATTCAAATACACTAGTAATTGCAACTAGTGTTTCAGGAAATACAATAGAAGTATTATCAGTTTTAAAAAATTTGAAAAATACCTCAACGAAAATAATATCTTTTTCATCAGGAGGATTAATGGAAAAATATTGTAGTAACAATAACATACGTTTTCAAAAAATTTCTAAAATTCATTCTCCCAGAGCTTCATTTACAAATTTTTTATATTCAATTCTTAATATTTTAGAACCAATATTACCAATACAACATAATGACATTAATGAATCAATTTCAGTATTAGAAAAAACTAAAAAAAATATTTTTTCTGGAAATTTAGATAAAGAAAACAAAGCATTAGAATTATCAAAATTTATCAAAGATGTAATTTGCATATATTATCCAGCAGGATTACAAGCTGCAGCAGTACGTTATAAAAATTCTTTACAAGAAAACACAAAAATTCATGCAATGATAGAAGATGTTATAGAATCATGTCATAATGGAATAGTTCCTTGGGAAAAAAAATCAAGTGTAAAACCAATTTTAATTCAGGGGAAAAATGATCATGTTAAAACACGTGAAAGATTTACTATTTTAAAAGATTATTTTGATAATAAAAATATAGACTACAGAAGTATAGAATCAGTGAATGGCAGTATATTAACAAAAATTATTAATTTAAGTTACTTATTGGATTATTCATCAATATATGCTTCAATATTGAACAAAACAGATCCAACTCCAGTAAGATCAATTGAAGATGTTAAAAAAAAATTGTGAACGAGTAATTATCAATAATCAGTTAGGTTTTATAACTAAATATGAAAATTAAATTAAATGAATATTGTAGTTGGCATTCCAGCTTATAATGAAGAAAAGAATATTGCTTCAATTATTGTGAAATTAAAAAAAATTGCAAATACAATAATTATTTGTGATGATGGATCTACAGATGCCACAGCAGAAATTGCTAAAGAGTTAGGAGCAATGGTGATTTCTCATTCAAAAAATCAAGGTTATGGTGCAGCAATAAAAACAATATTTCTAGAAGCTAAAAATAAACAAGTAGATGTACTAATTACATTTGATGCAGACGGACAACATCAAATTAAAGATATCAGTAAAGTGCTAGAACCAATCAATTTAGGCAATGCAGATGTTGTCATTGGTTCAAGATTTTTAGATGACAAAACAAAAATTCCAACATATAGAAAAATTGGAGTTAAACTAATTACTCAATTAACAAATATAACAACAGGTTCAAACATAACAGATTCACAAAGTGGTTTTAGAGCATACAGTAAATTAGCATTAGAAAAAATTATTCCAACAGAATCAGGAATGGGAATTTCAACTGAAATTTTGATTAAAGCACAAGAAAAAAAATTAAGAATTACAGAAGTTCCAATAAAAATTTTGTATGAAGGAGATACATCAACGCACAATCCCATATCACATGGATCATCAGTAATTTTTAGTACATTGAAGTATGTAGCAATTGAACGCCCATTGGTATTCTACGGGATTCCAGGAATAGTTTTTTTATCTTTGGGCATATTTTTTGGATTATGGGCAATACAAGTTTTTGCGGAAGAAGGAAAAATAATTACAAACATAGGAATGATTGGAATAGGAGGCGTAATTTTAGGAACTATTTTGATGATTGCTGCAACAATATTACATTCAATGGCAAGCATAGTTAGAGAGAAAAATAATAATTAATTTATAATAAAATATGAAATAATTTTATTTTTTATTATTGAAAATGGTAGATAAATTAATCAAAGATTTCTCAATCTTTTTAATTTTGGAATTTCAGATGGCCAAACTTTTTTGACTCCATCACCCAAGATTATTTCTAATAATTTTAGATCTCGAATTAAAAGTTCTAATCCATGTGGTTCCAATGATGCAGCATGATCAGAACCATACATTGTTCTGTTTAAAGTGATATGACGTTCAATAGATGTAGCACCAAGCATTACAGCTGTAAAACTAATAATAGATGCAGTTACTTCATGACCACTATAACCAACATCACAATCAAATTCATTTTTCAAAGTTGTAATACATTTCAAATTAGCTTCTTCAGGTTGCATAGGATATGAACTATTTGTATGCATTAATTCAAAAGGACAATCATTATTTCTAAAAATTTTCACAGCTTCTTTAACTTCTTCCATAGTACTCATACCAGTAGATATGAAAGTTTTTCTTTTTTCCTCGGCAATTGTTTGCAGTAAATCAATATTAGTAAGCATAGCAGATGGAACTTTGTTATATTTCAAATCATATTGTCTTAAAAATAACTGACTTTCAACATCCCATGATGAAGCAAACCAGATAATATTTTTTTCTTTACAAAATTTATCTATTACATCATAATCATCTTTACCAAATTCCAAGTGTAATTTTTCATCTTTAGTAGTTGTTCCCCAAGGACTATCTCTAGGCATATCAAGAATTTCTTTAGAATAAGCTTTTTCAACAGTACGTTTTTGAAATTTTACAGCATCACATCCACAAGATTTTGCAGTTTCAATTAGTTGTTTTACGATTTCAATATCACCATTATGATTAATTCCAATTTCCCCAATAATGAATACCATAGTAATGATTTTCAATTTTTCTATAGATTTAATCTTTTGTGAAGTAATAGTAGTTCATTTAAAATATTATAAATTAAATCAGTTTTATTAATAAAAAAGAAAATTTAGTCATAGAAATACAACATATTTTAAAAAAAAATAATGATTCTGAAAAATAATTCATTTAACATAAATACAAATATTTGAATAAATGAAATATGGCAAAAATATTACTAATTCAACCAAATAAGTGGGGACGTGGAATTACATCAATTTGGATACCAAGTCATGCTGCAGCCTTAAAAAATGCAGGACATGATGTAACATTGTTTGATTGTACATTTTACAAAGACTGGGCATTTAATGAAATTCAATATAATACAAAAAATGAACAATATGCTCCTACAGATTATTTGAACCATATTAAATTCAATAAAAACAATATCTTTAAAGATCTACAAATGAAAATAGATTCTTTTGATCCAGATATTATTTTTTGTTCAGGATTATCATCCCACATACATGGCGAAGGAGAATATGTTAATATTCAATACGGAAACGAATTATTAAAAAATATTAAAACAAATGCAATTAAAATTGGTGGAGGTCTTCAACCAACAGCAAAACCAGAAATACTATATGAAAAATTTTCAAATTTAGATTATTTTATTGGTGGGGAATCAGAATTAATATTAGTAGAATTAGCAAATAAAAAATTAGATATTAAAAATTTTGAAGAAACAAAAGGGTTAATTAAAAAAAATAATGGTAAAACAATTGTCAATTTTCCTCAAGAAATAATTTCAGATATGGATAAAATATCACATTATGATTATTCAGTATTTGAAGAACAGGTTTTTTACCGAGCATATAATGGTGAAGTAATCAAAGCAGTTGATTATGAATTATCAAGAGGTTGTGTATACACATGTTCATATTGTGTTGAAACAACAATTCAAAATTATTACGGATTTAACGAAACCACTAAAACTGGTGTTTTAAAAAATGCTCCATCTTACCTAAGAAATAAAAGTGCAAAACGAGCATATGAAGAGATTAAAAACCTATATGAAAAATTTGGAATTATTTTAATTCGTTGTCAAGATACCAATTTTTTAACTATTGATTCAAATGTTTTAAATGAATTAGCAACATTGATTGATAATTCAAATCTTCCCATAATGCTATATGTTGAAACAAGACCTGAAGGAATCAATAATTCATCGATAAAATTATTAAAAAAACTTAAAGTTGATGGTGTAGGAATGGGGATAGAGATTTCTTCAGAAGAATTTAGAAAAACAGATTTGAATAGATTTCCATCTCAAGAAAAAATTGTTGATGCATTTAGACTTTTGAAAAATGCAGGAATTAAAAGGACGGCTTATAATATTATTGGATTACCAAATGAAAGTGAGGATATGATAATAGATACCATAAAATTTAATCAGAAATTAAAACCAGATAATATTACTGTTGCATTCTATTCACCTTATTTAGGTACAGATTCTGAAAGAAAATCTAAGATAAATGGTGATTTTGAAAAATATGAATTTAATATTGATAATCAATTACGAACTGTAACAAAATCAACTGGAATAGAAAAAAGTAAATTAGAATTTTATAAAACTTATTTTTCAAAATTTGTTCATGAAGGGTTTGAAGATATTGATAAATTAAAGAGGGAGTTTGGATTGAAATGAAATCTAAAATAATAATTGGTACTTGGCCATTAAGTGGAGATTATGGAAATATTGATTTAAATCAAATACAACAAAGTTTAGAATTTTGTTATGAGAATGGATTAAAAGAATTTGATACAGCCCCAAATTACGGTAATGGGTTTATGGAGTTTTGTCTTGGAAAAGTATTTCAACAAAATTCAGATGTACAAATAAATACAAAAATTGGAAATTTACCATTTGGTAAAAAGAGTTTCGATATTGAATCTTTAAAAAAATCATTTAATGAAAGTTTAAAAAGATTAAATAAAAAATCGATCAATACATTATTTTTACATAACCCAAGAAACGATATTTTAGATTATGATAAAATTATTGATTTTATGGAAAAATTGAAGAATGAAAATATGATAAAATGTATTGGATTAAGTAAAGCAAAAGATTTTGATTATGATAGTGTGGTTGAATTAAATAGATTTGACGTAATTCAAGATGATGTTAACCTATTGTATTTAGATTCTATTAAAAAACAAAAACTATCTAAAACAATTTTTATGGCAAGATCTCCATTGGCAAGTGGGTTGTTATCAGGAAGAATCACAAAAAATACAATATTTGCAAATGATGATCATCGACATTCTTGGTTAAAAGAAGAAAGGTTAGAATCACTATTACGAAGAATTAATGTAATAAAAGAAAATTCAGGAATAGAACTACCAATATTAGCAATGAAATTTGTCTTAAATCTAGAAAATGTGGATAAAGTAATTTTTGGAATAAAGAAAATTGAACATATTAAAAAAATCCTTGAACTCATATCAGATTATAAATTGAATTATGAAGTTATTGATAAATTTAAGATGCTTTATGAAAAAGATTTTGGATTAATTAATGAAAAACAATATTCATACTGAAAAAAAATATTAATGATTTTACAAATTAATTTGTATTTGATAAATTTTTAATATTGATCAATTCAAACGGATCTTCTTGCCCACAAGATATTACATCAACACATTTTTTACACTATGAATTATCAGCACAATTTCTACTCTTGTGGAATTGTCTCAAATTACGTATTTTATCACCATTCCGTTAGTTGTGTATAACATTGATGAAGATATACGAATTAGTCACAATTATTTATTGTGTTGTAAATACTTCTTGAAATAATTTATTAAAAAAATTGAATATGGGTAAAAAGAATATTAATATCAAAAAAAAATCAAGAGAGAGAGATTTCTTGGTTAATGAAATATTTTTTATAATTCCAGCTCGTAAAGGGTCAAAAGGTTTTCCACATAAAAATAGAAAATTATTAGATTTTACAATTAATGAAATTCCAAAAAAATTACATGGAAAAGTTATTGTCACTACAGATGATAAATATATAATTAAAAAATTAAAAAATTCTGAAATAAAAATTCTGGAAAGAAATAAAAAACTATCCAACGATAAAGCTAATACAAAAGATGTAATGATTGATGTTATAAAAAAATTCAATATAAAAAAAGACGACATAATAATAATGTTATACCTTACATCACCAAAAAGAAAATTTAAGGATGTTAAAAAAATCTTAAAATATTATATTCAAAATAAATTAAAAACATTAACATGTTGTGTAGAAATAAAATCACATCCTTTTTTATGTTTTTATGAATTACCCAATAACAAAGGAAAACAAATTGTAGAACATGACCTTTATAGAAGACAAGATTATCCAAAATGTTTTGAAATGAGACATTATGTTGTAATTTTTAATGCAAATCAAATTTCAAAATTAAATAAAAATCTGTACAATGACAATACACAATTTTATAAAATAAAAGAGGATATAGATGTGGATTATAAAGAAGACTTGAGAAAAATTTTAAATAAAAAATGAATGTAGCAAATAACACATTAAATTATTTGTAAATAATTAAAAAATTAATTTAACAATATTGGTTTTCTCCAAAGAAGATCTAAAGAAGAACGTTTTATCACTTGGCCTTTTCCTTCTATGGTATCGCCAAAAATATTTAATTTATCTTCAATGAATTTAAACTGTTCATCACTTAACTGAAAAACAATTTTTCTTGGTGAGTCATTTTTGAAATCCTTTAATGGTTCATCCGAAACAGAATTTAACCATGAAATAATATCATACTCAAATAAATATTCAGGATTTGTGTTCATACGATCTCTTCCCAAAGGATTATGTGAGATGCTTTTACAATATTCTGAAATTGCCTTGTATTGTTTTTCAATTTCGGGGGATAGAATATTATTTTTCTTTAAAATATCATATCCAGTTTTCAAGATATGCTCAGACCAGTCACTCATTAATTCTGCAATTACTAAAGCATTGTAATGACGCATAATATTAATTCCATCTTTATCATCTAGCAATTTTTGGTATTCATCTTCATCTTGATAGTTTTCAATAATATCTTTAGGAGAATCCCAAAGTTCGTCAATGGTAGCTTTTCTATATGTTTCAAATAGATTTTTTATTTTTTCTGGCGCATTTTCTGTAACGGAGTAAGAATTAGAAATTAATTCAAATACATCAATATTTTTTTCTCGCAAAAATTTCAATAATGGATCATATACTATTCCAGCATTTGTTACATACATTGAAAATGCTAACAAACGTAATTCTACATATTCATCAAACGAAAGTGTGTTTGATCCCACAATTACTTCTTCTATCTCCATAACCATTTTACCATTTTTTAATTTTACAAAATCACGTGGTATAATTCTAAATTTTGTTTTAAACCCCCATTTAGTTCGTTCTGCAGGCGTATTCATTTCTGCACCATTGAGCATCATACAAGTATAAACAACAATAAAATCAATTTTAGCTTTAACCAATTTTCTAATTGTTTCAATGTGACTTTGGAAAGTTTCTCCTGGCAAACCAAGAATTATTTCGGACATTGTTCGAAGTTTAGCTTCTTTAATTACAGGTATGAGTGACATTGTATGCTCTAAACTAATATTCTGTCTTTTGATGTTTGTTAATACATCAGCATCCATAGATTGAACAGACATCCAAAGTCGAAGTGCACCATTTAGACGTTTAATAGATTCAATAATTCTTTCTTTAGAATTTTTTCCTGTTGTAGCATGAATTTGTTTTGGATAATCAAATTCATTTTGTAGTTTTGAGATATAATCACAAATATCTAAATCCCGAGGAATCATTCCAAAATTTAAATCACTAATCAACATACTTTTTGTAGAGTCTGGAACATGTGTTGCAATATAATGTAATTCTGAACAAACTCTATCAAAACTAAATTTGTTTACTACATTAACTGCCGAGTTTCCATCTACACAATAAGTACATAAAAATGGACAACCACGATTAGTTTGTAATGCTGGGCTTAGTTTCCCATCAAAAAATTTATCCATCATACCATTAAGATAGGGAGAAGGAATATCATCAAGATCTTTTGTCCTAATTGGTGCTGGAGAATATTGAAAAGTATTATTTGGTTTTCTTAAGATGCAACCATCGATGGTTTCTTCAGAAATTTGTTTTTTAAGATTTTCTCTTGAGTTAAAATTTAAAACTTTTTCTACTACATTAGAAAATCCAACTTCTCCTTCCAGTGGGACATAAACATCAAATTCAGGATTCTCTTTTAAAAATTTAGTTTGTGAGTCCATATCCAATGGTAGATTAGGCCCACCAAAAATTGTTAAACCATTGGGATTCATTTGTTTAAAAATTCTAAACATTTCCAAACTAATCTCATGATTCCATGCGTAATTACTTAAAGCTAAAATATCTGGAGGATTTTCCAGAATTATTTTTTCTAAATCTGAAATATATTTAAAAAGAGTGATGTCTACATCGCTACCAAATTTTTTTTTAGAATATGCAGCAATATATCCAATATTTGTTGGCATGGAATCAGTAGATAATGCAATTGTATCGTAAGTCAAATCACCTAAAAAAATTCTTAGTGGTTTTTTTGAATCCATATTATTTTATGTATTTTACATTATTTATATAATTAAATTGAATTTTTAAAAAATCCATTTTAATTTTCAACATACTGCTCTATTTTTTTTAAATGGGCATCAGCCAATATTTTTAAATCATCATTATGTAGATTTAAGAATTTTTGTACATCATTTGGTGAAATTTCAACATCATGTAAATTTCCTCCATAATAAAATTCATCATAAAAATTTTTTAAAAATCCTTGCCAATCAAAATCAATTGTATTTTTTTCCATAAAGGTTAGAAATTGATTAACATCATCTGATTTTACTTTAATATTTAATGATTCACGAATTAATTTTGGAAGATCTTCTAGTGCGGATACTTTTTGTACAGATGGGAGACTTGCATATCCCACTTTTGAAAAAACTATAGAAGGTTTTTCATAAATGGCAGCTTCAAATCCGGATGTTCCGGCAACTGTAAAAACTAATAAACATTTTTTAAATAAATCTTTTGACGGAACTGAATGATGAATTAAAGTTACATTTGGAATGGACATAATTTCTTCATAATCACTTATTTTTCTCCACCCTCTAGAATTTCCTGCAGGTGATTCTTTAACAAATAATTTTATTCCAACAGGTAAAGATTTTGCAATATGTCGGATAATTTCAATCTGATTTGTATAAAATGGAGCATCAATCAGTAGGGGCCTTTCCATATCTACATGTAAGGGAAAATAAACGAATGGCATAGTGAAATCAGGTTGTTTAACTGCATTATTATTTAGATAATTTTCTCTATATCTACTTCTAATTAATGTGAGAACAGTATCCTTGAGAACTTTGAATTTTGTTCTACCATAATAATAATACTGTTTTTGATTTTGTTTACTATCGGATAGAAGAAATTCCGTTAGAGCTTTGAATTGAGTGATAAATTTACTGGGTTTGTTATAATTACTTAGATATTTAGAATAACTTACGGATTCCAAATATTCTTGTAATTCTTGAAAATTTCTTTTAGATGAAAGATTTGATTTAAGACTGCTTAAATCATCAAATATATGAGAATTTTTTGAAAGAAGAACTTTGTTTCCCAACCATGTTCTACTTAACATTAACACCGGAATTCCTAGTGAATTACACATTTCAGTAAATAGGTGATTATGATGTCTGGATGCATATTTTGTAACAAAGAAATCAGGTTTCACTTCATCAAATATTTTTTCAAATAATTTACATTCTTGTTCTAGAATTGAATAAATTTCTTCAGTTGAAAACTTATGAAAATCATAGAAACGATAAAAAATTCTTTCGTTAATTGCCAATTTCCATAAATCAATGTTATATTTTTTTTCAAATTCTTTGAGATATTTGTAATCAGGTAATTGATCTTGTTTTGTAACGTGATCAAAGAAATACCATGTTTTATTAAATTTTACAAGGTTTTGTGTTTCAAAGAATTTTCTTGATTTATCAGTAATATCAACAATAGAAAAATAGTCAGCAGTGTGTTTTTTTTGCATTGCATATGACAAACAAAAATGAGTAAATTCTACACCTAACCAAAAAAGAATTTTTTGGGTCATAAATATATAAAAAAATATTGTGTATTTAGGTTCTAGGATCATTAGTGAAACAAGTTAGTAAAGATGATTTAGTTGATTCATTCAAACTATTTTTACAAATGAATCCACAAGATTGGGAAGAGTTTTTTTTTCCGTGGATTTAACGGGAACTTTACTTATTACTCAAAAAGATATTCCACGCATACAAAAAAATGGGGGAGGCTCCATAATTAATATTTCATCAGCATATGGGATTTTATCTCCAGATCAACGACTTCAAATTAACTATTATTGTCAGAATTACATCTGATAATCCTTTAGTAGATCCAGAAATTATCTTGTCAATTGATAAACAACCAATTTCATTAGATGATGTTTTAAATATTATTAACAAATCTTCGGGTCTACTTGATATTAATAAAAATTATATTCAGAATGAAGTATATTTAAAATTATTAAATGAAGATAAAAAATTATTTAATAAATAATTATTATATTTTTTTAAAATCATTTTAGCAAATTCAAATTTTGTATCAATCATTAATCCATTTTCTACTGGAATTTCAAATGAAGTCATTTTTAGAAAAAAATTCACAAATATTGAATTATGTAGGAAAAGAATACATAAAAAAATTGTACAAATAAAAATATTGAAAATTTAAAATATTTTAAATTAATAAATTGTATTTTTACTACTAGTTTTAAATTTACTTAATTAATCTTAGAAAGAAAATAATCGAATTATTTAATTATCTTAAAAGATGAGAAATGTATATGGATTATCTAAAATTGCAAAATAAAACAGCCATCATTTCAGGAGGTGCAGGTTTTATAGGAAGAGCTTATGTTTCAGCACTTTTACAAAGTGGTTCAGATGTTATAATAATAGATAAATTTTTTGATGAAAAATTGGTACGAGATGAATTAAAAAATGATTTTGGCATAAAAGAAAATTTACAAAAAAAAGTGAAACTGATTAAATGTGATATCACACAAAAAAATGAAGTTGATGATGTTTTTAAAAATTTAAAAAATTTAAAAAATTTAAAAATCCTAATAAATAATGCTTCACTTGTAAAACAAGTAGGGAAAACAGATGAACTCATTGATTCCTATAAATCATTTTTATCAATGCAGCCTAATGATTGGGAAGAATATTTTTCAGTTGATTTAACTGGTACATTATTAATTTGTCAAAAATGCATTCCATTAATGAAAAAAAATGGGGGAGGCTCCATAATTAATATTTCATCAACATATGGAATTTTATCACCTGATCAAAGATTGTATGATTCTTTCAACAAAAAATTAACTAAATCTCAAAAGAAAAAAGGTATAAAAATTGAAAAACCAATCGGATATTCTATTAGTAAATCTGGAATTTTAAATTTAACTAGATTTTTGGCTACTAAATTTGCAAAAGATAAGATAAGAGTTAACACTTTGACATTAGGCGGAGTTTATAAAAATAATCCAAAAAAATTTGTAAAGGAATATTCTATACGTACACCATTAGGAAGAATGGCAAATAGAAACGAGTATACAGGTCCATTATTATTTTTAGCATCAGACATGTCATCATACATGACTGGATCAAATTTAATAGTAGATGGGGGTTGGAGTTCATGGTAATAGATTTTAAAGAACTATTAAATTAAAATAGACATGAGAGAGATACAATTAACAAATGATAGATTAATTGGAGATAATCAACCTCCGTTTATTATTGCAGAAATTGGGAATAACCATAATGGAAGTTTAGAAAAAGCATTAGAATTAATGAAAATTGCGAAAGAGATTGGAGTTGATGCAATTAAATTTCAAGTGAAAAATATTGAGAAATCATTTACAAAAGAACTTTTAGATTCGCCATATGTAAATGAAAATTCATTTGGAAAAACATATCGAGAACATAAGGAAGCATTAGAATTTTCAAAAAATGAATTAAAAAAAATCTACGAATATGCAAAAGAATTGGGAATAATATGTTTTTCAACACCATTTGATGTTGATTCAGTGGAACTCTTAGAAAGCATTGGCAATCCAATTTATAAAATTTCATCATTTCATGTAACGGATTTACCATTAATAGAAGCAATATGCAAAACAAAAAAACCAATTATAATTTCAACAGGAATGTCAACTGAGGATGAAATAGATAAAGCAATGTCCTTAATTAAAAAATACTCGGACAAATATGTAATTTTACATTGTGTTTCTAGTTATCCAACAAATGATGAAGATGTAAATCTCAGAGTCATTCCAACTCTTCAAGAAAAATATGATTGTCCAGTTGGATATTCGGGTCACGAAAAAGGAATTGCAATATGTACTTCAGCTATTGCATTAGGTGCATGTATTATTGAAAGACATTTTACACTAGATAGAACTTTGAAAGGTCCAGATCATGCATCATCAGTTGAAACAAATGGTATGACACATATTGTTAATAGAACTAAAAGAATATTCAATGCTCTAGGAAGTTCAGAGAAAAAAGTATTAGATTGTGAATTAAAAAATAGGAAAAAATTCAGAGGTTACTAAATTTTTTGTGATGATATAATAAGTTCCGCAAATTCTCTAAATGCACCATTACCACCATCAAGATTACAAATATAATTTGATAATTTTTTTACTTGCTTCATTCCATCATTTGGAGTAGATGAAAATCCAACACATTTCATAATTTCGATATCATTAATATCATCCCCAATGTATGCAACTTGATCACTTGTTACATGATATTTTTTTAAAATTGTGGGAAAAATACTTTTTTTATCTAATATTCCAGAATACAGTTTATCAACTTTAATTTTTTTAGCCCTTGCTTTCACTATATCTGAATTTTCTCTAGTTAACATGATTGTTTTAATATCCAAACTAGATAATAATTCCATTCCCATTGCATCTCTAGTATTAAATTTTTTTAATGATTCACCATTTTTTGAATAATACATTCCACCATCAGTTAAAACTCCATCAACATCAGTGATTACTAATTTAATTTTTTGTAATTTTTTTTTATAATTCACTTTCAATATAGATGATAAATGATAATGGTTATAATAAACACTTTTACTTTTTAATCAAATGAAACCAATTTGTATTATTCCTGCTCGTGGAGGCTCAAAAGGTGTCCCTAAAAAAAATATTAGAAAAATTGCAGGAAAACCATTAATCGGTCACGTGATAGAACAGCTCAATAAATCAAAAATATTCAGTAGTGTTATTGTTTCAACAGAAGATTCTGAAATTGCAAAAATTGCAAAAAAATATGGTGCAGAAGTTCCATTTCTAAGACCAAAAAATCTTGCAACAGACACAGTACCAATGGATAAAGTATTGATACATGCTGTAAAAAAATTATATGAATTAGGATATCAATTTGAAATTTTTGTTTTAAGAGATGCAACAACACCTTTTATTACAACATTTGATGTAAAGAGGTCAATACAACTTTTGAAAAAAGAGAAAGTGCCAATTGTTTGTGCAGTATATGAACAACACCTTAATCCTTATTTCAACATAGTTGAAACTAATTCAAAAGGATTTTTAAAATTAAGCAAAAAATTAAAAATAAGACCACTTTCAAGACAACAAGCACCCAAAGTCTATCAATTAAATGGACTTTATACTTATGATACTAAGAAATTTTTACAAATTAAAAAAACAGATTTTGGAAAATCTATTCCAATTAAAATACCAATTGAAACAGGTTTAATGATTGATACAGAATTTGAATTTCAAGTTGCAAAAAGCTTACTAGAAAATAAAATAATAAAATTAAAATAATTATTTTATAGTAACCAATTTACCAAATTTTGATGATTTTTTTGCATTAAGTATAATTTGTAACGTATTAATTCCATCATCAATATTATTCATAGTTTCATGTTTATTTTTTAAAGAATTAAAAAAATATTTTATTTCATTAACATACATTAAATTTTTTTCAAAATTTTTTATTTTAAGCAAAGATTTCCATTTTTGGGTTCGATGAGAAAAAATTTTCAATTCATTTGAAGTTGAATTCCAATATAAGGTACCCTTAGTGCCTTTAATTTTACAACTTTTAAAATCAGGTCTTTGAAAATAATCTAAATGAACTTCACCAACAATTTTATTTTTTAAAAGAAATGTCATTACAGATAAATCATCAGTTTTAACTTTAAGATCACTAAATTTTCCAATTATAGAAAAAACTTTTTGGGGCATTCCAAAAAACCAATAAAGTAAATCAATTTCATGAATAGAAGTTAAAGAGATACCACCTCCAAGATCATCCCGAGCAGCATAACCAAATCTATAATCTTCATAGGGATGCCAGTCAGGAAGATACGAACTACTCTCAATATCTACAGAAATAATTCTTCCTAAAGATTTTTTTTCTAAAATATTTTTAATTTTTTTTATACATGGATGAAATCTCATATGACAACCAATTTGAGTAATTAATTTTTTTTTCTTAATTATTTTTTGTAATTTATTGACATTTTTCATTGAATGTGACAAAGGTTTTTCAAGAAATAGATTCATCCCGTTATTTGCCAATTTAATTGCAGTATCAACATGAAAACTAGTTTCATTAGTTACAAATCCAACATCAGGTTTATGAGATAGTGCTTCTTTTAATGAATTTACAACACATATTCCATTTTTCTCTAATTCAATCAAATTTTTTTGTTTAGTTAAAACAACAATTTTTGCATTAGATATTTTTGATATATTTTTAAAATGACGTTTTCCGATAGAACCATACCCTACAATTAAAATTGTATGCATATTACTTAAAAAAAATATAAGAATAAAAAGATACTAAGTCTAGTAGAATTTTTACTAATATTTATTTAAGGTTCATTTTGTGTAAAATGATGAATGTTTTATCAATACATTGGGGAAAGTGTTCAGGCTGCTCAATAATCATTGATAATGAGATTAAATTTGCAACAAGTGAAGAGAGATTTTCTCGCATTAAATCAGATGAATCATATCCAAAAAGAGCTATTGAAGAAGCGCTCAAATTCTGTAAAATCAACCCCGATGAACTAGATAAAGTGCTAATAGCTGCAAACAGAGTTCCATTCATACCACCATTATTACGAGTTTATAGTAAATTTTCATTAAAAGATCACCTAAAACTAATGGAAGAATACTGGTATCCAAAATTAATTAAAAATGAACCAGTAAAAATGATTGATCTTTTTAGAGATAGAATAGATACTAACAGATTCCCATTTGATCAACCATTTGTAAAAGATTTGGATTTTGAAAAAATTGAACAAATTCAATACAATAAAGATAATGATAAAAACATATCAAATTTTTTCAAAAAAACAATTTCAAAACATCTTGAAATAGAACAAGAAAAAATAGTACATGTGGAGCATGATACATGTCATGGATCATATGGATTCTATGGAAGTCCAATTAGAGAAAATAATACTTTAATCATTACTGGAGATGCATGGGGAGATGATACAAGTGGAACAATTGCAATTTATGATTCTAAAAATAATGAAATAAAAAGAGTCAAAGAATATGATCATAAAGATTTTCAATTAGCAAGAATCTATAGATATACTACTCTATTATTACGAATGATTCCAAATGAGCATGAATACAAAGTTATGGGATTAGCACCATATTATAATGGAAAAATGATTCAAGAAGTAGAAAAAGTATACGATAAAATGTTAAAGATAAATGGTTTGGATTTTGAGTTTAACTCAGAAATTAAAGATATTTACCAATATCTTAAAGAAAATTTAAATGAATTTAGATTTGATCATATTGCAGCAGGCATTCAATTATTTTCAGAAAAAATTTTAGTAGAATGGTTTACTAATGCATTAAAAGAATATAATTCAAATTCAATTGTATTTTCTGGAGGAGTTTCATTAAATATTAAAGCAAATTTAATGATTTCAAAAATTGAAAATTTAAAAAAATTCTTTGTTTGTGGTGGTGGTGGGGATGAAACATTACCAATTGGTGCATGTTATCATTATGCTGAACAACAAAAAATTAAACCTAAACCACTTGAGAGTCTTTATCTTGGAACAAATGCAGAATATACAGATAATGAAATTAAAATTTTTGACGATTATAAAGTAAATAAATTTGAAAATATTGAACAAGTTATTGATTTGGTTTTAGAAAATAAAATTTTAGCTACTTGTAGAGGTAGAGCTGAAATGGGACCAAGATCGTTAGGTAATAGGAGTATTTTAGCAGATCCTAGAGAAACATCCAACATACAAAAAATCAATACTGCAATAAAAAATCGAGATTTTTGGATGCCATTTTCACCAATAGTTCTTAGTGAATATCAATCGGAGTTAATAGATAATCCAAAAAAACTGGAATCACCACATATGACAATTGCTTTTGAAACAGTGGATGGTGAAAGAAAAATTCCTGCGGCCATTCATCAAGCAGATAAAACTGCAAGACCACAATTACTTAAAAAAGAAGTTAATCCTCAATTATGGGGATTAATTAAAGGATTTTATGACAAAACAGGAGTTCCGTCTTTATTAAATACATCATTTAATTTACATGGAGAACCAATAGTTAATAATATTCATGATGCCTTGCATGTATTTGAAAATTCTAAATTAGATGTTTTATGGTTAGATAGGCATATTATTCAGAAATAAAATTAAACATATGATTTTAAGTAATCAGCCAATTGTTTTGATGCATTTTTATGATTTGATAAATAATTGTTTAGGGATGTTGTAATTTTCTTATTCAATTCCTCGTAAAATTTTGAATCATTAAATAATTTAATTACATATTTCATAATATCAGTTTTATATGATAATGAGATAACGGGCGATGCACCATCATAATCAAATTCAGAATTAGATTCATCTAAAGAAATGTTAATGACAGGTTTTTTCATTATTAATGCTTCAAGAATAACAGTGGATGGTTGATTTTCTTCAGGATTAATGTTAATCATCATATCAGATCTATCAATCAATTCAACAATAGATTCAGTACTAAAAATAGGAATAGTAGGATCTATATTTTTACAAATTTTTAGTAAAGTATAATTAAATTTCCAACCCCAACCGGGATGTAATTTCACAATAATTTTAAAATTTTTATGTTTTTGAAGATCATCTATAATAGACTTTAAAAAATTTTCATAACGTAATTCTAAATTAATATTTTGTTGACCAGTCCATTCAATGATTGGCGGTGCAGTAATCAAAATTGTTTTTTCTAAATCATTTTTTTTCTTACTATCTATAAAAAAATTATCATGTCTAGGACTTCCTATTTTTTTTAAGGAATTTTTAGGTAAAAATTTAGAATAAAAATCATAATCTGAATTTCCCCACACGAGTATTTGATTACAATTTAATTTCAATAATCGAAATTGATCATACTTCCATCGTAAATCATCTAATTTATTACTAAATGAGGAAAAACCATGCCTAATTAATAATGAAGGCGTGTTTTTACGCTGAGACAACGTAATATTTTCAGATGTACCAGATTCATATTGATATAAAATACATTTGATATCAAAATTTTTAAAAATATGTTTGGATTGAATTAAATTTTGAACGTTAAATTCAATTTCGGATTCAAATTGTTTTTTTAAGAAATCCTTTATAGATAAATAATATGAGGAATTTTCAAAAGAAAATATATTAAAAAGATTTTTTTCATTATCCCAAAAATTTTTTAGGAAAACGCTATATTGATTTGTGAGTGAAGAAATTTCTTTTTTTTCATTTGTTGAAAGTAAATTATTAAAATTAAAAAGTTTAATATTGGAATTTTTTAAAATTTTTAAAGAATTTTTATTTATAATTGGAGATTTTCTTCTATTTAAAATTACACAATTAAAATTATTAGATTTTATTTCATGAAAA
>Ga0209362_1001099_pt1 | contig 22246 bp, 23 predicted proteins | sample SaaInlV_165m_DNA_FD_184680 | JGI IMG/M metagenome (GOLD analysis project Ga0209362, IMG submission 184680) | Marine microbial communities from expanding oxygen minimum zones in the Saanich Inlet - Saanich Inlet SI037_S3LV_110m_DNA (SPAdes)... | ecosystem: Environmental > Aquatic > Marine >...
CTGTCCCATCATATTGTTCGACTGTTAGAAGATTTGCTGTTTGACCACTTGCACCTTTTACATTCAATGCTATACTACCATTGGTGTCATTCGATATTGACATATTTGATATCGCCATATTAGATATACCATCAAGTGAACCTCCATGAATATTTAATCCACCTATATTTAAACTTGCATATGATGTGTGGGTAATAATATGATTGCCTTCATTACCTGTACTACTTGTATTTGATAACGCAAATGTATCGAGGGATTCATCCCAATAAAATGCTACATTGGATGAACTACCTCTGTTTATTACAAATCCAGCATCCATTGTTGGTGTTCCTGAAACACCACTTGCTAATGTTAATATTGGATCTTCTATATTAATAGTGTCTGTGTTTAATGTTACGTAATTTCCTTTTACATATAAATTTCCATCTATAGTAAGATTTTCTCTAATTTCAACATTTCCACCGACAATAAGTTTACTATTATTATATTGATTTATATACATACATCCACTATCAATATCAAATGATATATGGGTTGCATTAACGAGATAATTATTATTTTTTGAATCCCATTTTAGGTATTTAGATAATGTTTCACCACTTCCAAATGTCGATGTTCCATTTTTGGTTCCTTCACATAAAAATGTTGGATTATTTGAACTTCGAGTATCACCTTTGATATTAATACCATTATATAAAAGTGTATTTGATGCTGAAGAATCATATTTGAATGTAATATATGAACTATCATTTTTCTCAATTGTATTAACTCTTATTTCATCTGATTGAATTTCTGTACCAATTAAAGTACTAACAACATTTACTCCTTCACCAACTCCTGAAACTGCTATTGCTTGTGCTTGGATAACCTGTGCTGCTATATCATCTGAAACAATATTTGGTCTTCCACCAGAATTTCTGATACTCATTATAATTATCTGTTCTTTAAATTACAGTATATTTGTTTAAATAAAAATGTAAATTAATTACAATATTTTACATTTTTTAATTACAATATTTTATATTTTTATTTTTGAATCGATCATATGAAGTTGTATAAGATACTTTGCAGATAAAATAAAAGTTATTATAAATTTAATAGTTATAGATTAATATTCTAATTATTTTTTTTTGGATATAATAACCATTTATTTATTATAATATCATTTGGTGCTAACTCTTTTCTAATATCAAAAAAATTCGGTTCAGATGTATCATATTCATTATCATATTCATTATCATATTCGTTGTCATTAATATTTATGGTATAAATATTATCATTGTTACATTTCTCTTGTTCATCATATTCCTCTCGAATTAAATTTTCTAAGTAATCAGTATAATTTTCATCTTGAAAATTATCTTCTTCAAAAGTTTCATTATCATAATTATCTTCTTCAAAAGTTTCTTCAAAAGTTTCTTCTTTCATATCTGCACTATTTTCTATATCATTTGTTTGTGTATATTTATTATCTAATAAATTATCTGTATAATTAGATTCAATATCATTATAAAAAAATGTTTTGCATTTAGTAAATTCGAATGGTTTTATCTCAAGTGGTTTTATCTCAAGTGCTTTTATATCAAGTGCTTTAATCTCTTGAGATTTGATTTCAAATGGTTTTATTTCAAATGGTTGTGGTTCAAATTGTTTAGGTTCCGAAAATGTATATTTAGAAATATTTTCTGATTCATTAATATTGATATTTTCTGATTCATTATATGTATTGTCATCAAAACTTTCATAATGAATACTTTCTCTTATACTTTCATCAGTTGACATTTCATCATTATAATAATCTTTACTTTCATCAATCATAGGTATATCAAATTTTGTATTAAAACCATCTGTAGTATACCATGTTGCTTGTATTACCCATTTATCTTTACTTGGTTTCCAAAAACGAACATTATATGGGAATAATAATGATTTTAACTCATCTATAATATAGTTTAATCCTATATTTTTGTAAAATAAATTATATTTTGTATGATAAATTAATCCTAATAATCTTATACCATTAAAATCTTTGTCTGGAATACGTGTTTTTGAATTAAATTCTAATAAATTGACTTCTTTGTATCCTTTACCAACTGCCCAAGTAATCTTATCTAACGCACTATAACACGATGGTACTTTTCCAGTATATATTCCATTACTTCCGTATATAACAATGTCAAGTAGATTTTTATATGCTCTTATTCTTCTTTCATTCCATCCATTCGTTTGTTTTGATTTTTTATAATGATTATGTACCATACCATACATTGATATTTTCATTTCATTAATATTATTAACTACTATTTTGCTTGACATATTATATTTAATACAAATAAATTATTATAAATTATTATAGTTACTATAATAATTTATGTAAAATAAAAACTATTAAATTCGATAATTTTAAAATTTAATTATTTAATTATTTTTTACCTTTTCAATAATAACAAGTTCCTTATCTTCTATCATATGATGTAAATCTTCTATTTCATGATGTAGATTTTCTATGTTTTTTTGACTATTTAAGTTATTTTCGTTAATATCAGGATACCACCATTTATATAATCGGTATACAATTGATACTGTTTTTTCTAAAAAACTTTCAACAGTTAATGCTGTTGCTAATTCTCCTATCATAACTTATTATATATATAGGTTTTAATTTTTATATGCTACACCACCAAGACCATTCGTTATTCTTAATATATTATAATTGTGTGCGTACAATTTTAACATACTACTATCTGCGGATTCAAATGTAAAATTTAAACTTGTTTGATTAATCAGACTAAAATTACATGTTCCAGACGGTTGATGTTCTTCTGGTTTTAATGCAAAAGAATACATGTATATATGTTTTCTAACATTTCCACTATGATGCTGATATGCTTGTATTGTACGGAAATATGATGCTGTTTTTTCAGTTAAACGATCAATACCATTAAATATTATTTTACATTTATTAAATGCTTCATATTTACTTATACCATCAGTTATTGCAGCTGTTTCAGATGCTGAATATGTTAACCATTTATTTGCATTATATCCTTCTGTTGCATTTGAAGTTTTTGAAAATACCCATATTAATTCTTTTACTGGATGATATATTTTTAAATCAACTGTCTTTTGTTTTGTACCACTTGTTATAGGAAATTCATTTAATTGTATTTGTTCTATCAAATATTCGTGTGAATTTTGAGCAAATCTTCTTCTTTCATCTGTATCTAGATATATATATTCTGTATATAATGAAGCACAACTTAAATTACCTCCATTTGGATATGCAGTAGAACCTATAATTAATTTATTTTTTTCTTTAAATTTAAAATTTATCTTAACTTCGTGATATTGTAATGCTATTAACGGTAACGAATTACCTGCATTTCTACAACACCAAAAATTTAATGGAATATGATATGTTTTTTTATTAACACCATTTGTGCGTAATGAATATTCGCTTTTATAATTTCCTACTAATTGATCGTATATATTTTTATTTGCACCTATACTTAGTTCATTCCATATATCCATCCATTCGCCACTTTGTTTATCAATAACTTGTCCTCCAATTTCTAATTCAACTGTATCTATTATTGCATTTCCTAAACCATTTGTCCATCCACCCCACGAACCTACTGATGTAAGTGGATCAAATGTTAAATGTAAATACATACGGTGTATTAAATCACCTGTACGAGATATTATGGCACTTGTTTGTGCTCCATAATTAAATGAACTTAATGGTTGTTCAATAGTATCAATAGAAAAATTAGTATGTTTTCTATATACAGTTTTAAAATATGTTATTTGAGGATTCCCTGTTAAATATACATCTTGAGCACCTCGTGCAACTAATTGTATAAGACCACCACCCATATTATAGTAAATATAGATAAGATTTATAAAATTATAACTATAGTCATATTGTGGTATAAATTATTTCTAAATTATAACTATAGTCATATTGTGGTATAAATTATTTCTAAATTATAACTATAGTCATATTGTGGTAAAAATAATATAAATTATTATAAATTATTATAAATTATTATAAATTATTATAAATTATTATAAATTATTATAAATTATTTATATTATAAATATTAAAAATTATAAATTTCTAATATGGTGGATACTCACCAGTATCAGCACATGGTGTTCTATTTGGTCCTAATTTAACAATATCCTCAATAGTTGAATATGGTATTACGTAATTGAAATATTTTATTCTTGATATATAACCACTGTATCCTCTTGAACGTGATATTATTACATCACCATAATTCTGTCTAGGTACTGATTTAAGAATAGTTCTTGATGTAAATTCTCCATTTGTGAAAATATCTACTGTTTTTCCCTTAACTGTGAATATTATATTAACCCATTTATTTAATGGGAAATTTTCAACTGGAATACTTTCATTGGGGTTATCATATGTATTAATGTATATATGTAATGTATTTTGGTCTGGATCTAACCATAACCCAGGACATTTAGTTAATGTATTTGTTGGTGAATCTTCACCATATGTTTGTCCTCCCTTATGAAATACATGTTTCCATCTTCCTATCTTGTATGTCCAATCATCAACATATATCCATGTACTATATGTAAATTCGATACCGTCCTTATTGTGTGAACGAACTATTCTTTTTCCATCATATCTATCTCTTCGCTTTGCAGTTTTTGTACGTGACAAAATATCAACTGTTGCTCTTAAATTATCTACAACTTTTTCGATAAGTTGATCTATAACATATGCTAATAATACGCCACCTACAATAGCAGCAACAATACCAATTATTTGAAATAATGCACTATCTTGTCTATTATCAGTAATATTTCCAACATAACCAACAATTTTGTTATTTCTTGCTGTATTCATATACTATATTCCATAGATTTTTATTCTATTTCATAATTTTTATTCTATTTCATAATTTTTATTCTATTTCATAATTTTATTCTATTTCATAATTTTATTCTATTTTAAAAGACGTACATTAACACGATACTCTCTATCTACATCATCATATTCTGCGGCTCTATTATAATATTTTAAAGCATATAATTTTCCATTAAATCCACCATTAGGAGTGATTTCCATTCTGCTCTTTTTAATATCAGGCATACCACTTAAAATATATCCCTTTGACATTATTTTATCGACAAAAACAGATACTTGTCTATTTTTAACAACCACAAATATATGTGTCCACTTTTGCAATTTAATATTTTTTAAAACTACATCTTCTGATTTACCATTTAATATTTTATGCCTTATTATTAAATTTGGATTATGGGTATCTAACATTATTTTTGGTGAACTATTTTTATCAATTATTATTTTGTGATTACCATACTTATATCCCCAATCAGATATATACATCCAAAAACTGAATGAATACTCATAATTTTCTTCTGATACATTTAATTGTGATGATGGAATAACTTTTCTTTTTTTAGCTTTATAAATTGATGATAATAACAGTGGTTCATTTTTAATTCTCTGTTGATTTTTATTATACGTTATATAAAAACAATAACCCAACATAACTATTGCAGAACCTATAACGCAATATTTTACATATGGTGATGATTCGACAATAAATATAGATACAGATGTTAAAAATATAATTATTAGTAATATTACTATCTTGTACTCATTTAACATTTATACTTTAATATAATAATATATTTTATGTGTAAAATACATTAACTCTTATTTAAAAATAAATTTATCCAATTATTTTGATATCAAAGTTATCAATATTACTAAATTATTTAAATCTACTTGCATAAAATTCTTCAAGATTTGGGTCAACTTCTTCATCTTCATCTTCTACATCTTCAAGTTTGAATGGTAATTTAATATTCCACGTGTTTACTACAGTACTTAATTCACTTAAATAACCTGCTTTAACATTCGATGGTGTTGCTGCCATATTTGATACTCTCGCTCTTCCTATTTGACCATTGAATCCACCATATTTAACGAAATATGCATTTGTTTTAATTGGTAATCTTATAACACCTGATAATAATTTTGATATTACTAATTCACCATTTAAATATACATCCATAACTCTATCTAATACAGATACTGATACATTTACCCATTTTTGAAGAGGAATATTAACTTCTAATACATCCTTCTTAATTTTGTTCAAATCCCTTATATCTTCGGGATAAACGTTAGTTGATACAAGAAGTTTATTTAATGTTGGATGTAATTTTAACGCAAATGAACCTGTACCAATTTCTCTATTACTTCCTAAATGAAATACGTGTTTGTATTTACCAAAGTTATGATCCCAGTCTTTAATATATAACCATAAACTTACGGAAAATTCAGAGCCTTCAATCGAACCTCTCTTTAAAGGAACCCCAACACCTTCCTTAATTACTTGACCAGAACTACCTTGTTTATGTGCATCTATTAAATCCCATAATACCACAGTTGAATTACGTGTAGGTCTTAATAAATAATATAAAACAACTACAAGAATAATCAATGAAATTACACCACCCATTAAAAGTTGAGAACGTTCAACCATTTATATAATACTTATATATTTTATTGATAATATTGATACTTTATTGATTTTTATCGATACTTTATTGATTTTTATCGATACTTTATTGATTTTTATCGATACTTTATTGATTTTTATCGATACTTTATTGATTTTTATTGATACTCTTCTTCATCATAATCGTCTTCATCGTCGTAATCAATTATTATTTTCTTTCGATTTATTCGACTGGGTTTTTTGTTTGATATATTACCTTCTCGATATACAGTATATACATCATCCGCAATCAAAGAACGATTAAAATATTCAAATTTACTTATTTTACCTCCAAAACCTGGTGATGCTCCTGTAATTACTTTTGAATTAAAATAAAATTTTCCATTTGGAAGAGGTTTTATATATGCACCCATTGCGTGTGAAGATATCAATTCGCCATTTATATATATATGAACTATATCACCAGCAATTGTCATTACAAGATGGAACCATCTTTTAACTGGTATATTGTGTATATTAATCTTCTTTTTTTGGTCATTTACAAGATTTATACTTATTATAAAAGAATTATCAGTTGAATCCATATAAATTGCTGGAGAACCGTCACTGTTTCCAGTTTCACTATATGAGAATATATGTTTTATTAAACCATAATTATATGTAAAATCTTCCACTTTAATCCACATACTATATGTCATTTCAGTATCACCTGGTAATATTCCATATGATGTTGGATATACTACTTTTTCTTTTGCCTTAACAATATTTCTTGGTGTTGTTTTTGGTAATATAACAACTCTATATTTTGATAAAGAATCATATATGAAAAAATAATAATATGCTAATCCAAATACTACTGATGAAATTAATAATATAATAATTATTTTAGTTTTTTTATTTGAAAATTCATTTGAAACAAAATCATATAGATTATTTAAATTAAATCCTTTACTTTTGTTTAGGTTGTTTGTCATAGTTGCCACTTGACGTGTAACTGGTACTTGACGTGTAATTGGTACTTGATTATTACCAATTGAACTTTGTTTTAATAAATTATTACTCATTATATTAATTCACAAGAAATTATGTTTAATAAATATAAATGGAAAACAAAACAGTAATTATTTTATTATTGTCTGTTATGATGTTGGCTGTTTTATTTAATAATTGCAGTATTCCGAGTCCTATTCAAAATTTAAAACATAAATCTACTGATGGTCAAAACTAAGATTAAAGTTGATTTATAATCTTAGAATAATTTATAATTTTGCGGTTAATTTTAAATTGTTTTATATAAAATCATATATATATGAGTGCAAATTATGAAGATTGTTACGGAGACTTTGTTGGAATGATGAAAAAAGATCGAAGAATATTAATTAATAATGTTGCTTCTCATTTACAATTAGATACTGAACAAACAAAAAAATTACATTCAAAATTTTTGGATGGACAACAAGAACAATATACTGAACAAAATTTTGAAGAACCAATCAAATTAAATGATTATATAAGGGAAGAACTTTTGGATACTTATTCCCACGACAAACCACAAAAAGTTTCAAGAACTTCTCGAACAAGAAATGAAAGAAGTGAACGAAGTGAACGAAATGAACGAAATGAAAGAAATGAAAGAAGCGAAAGAAATGAAAGAAGCGAAAGAAATGAAAGAAGCGAAAGAAATAAAGGTAAAAAACTTTCAACATATAATAGATATATGCAAGAACAAATGATACTTTTAAAGAAAAGTAATCCATCTTTAAATCAAAAAGAAGCATTCAAAATTATTGCTTCTCAATGGAAAAAACATAATACTGAAAATTTAGTAAATGAAAATCTAAATACATCAAATTCTGAACAAGAACAAGAAAATATGGTACTCACTAAAATAAGATATAGTGGTAATGAAACATATCTTTTGGATAAAGAAAGTTCTGTAGTATATACAACCGATAGTACAAATGGAAAACTATTTCCAGTTGGAGAATATAACCATATTAATAAAGAAATAATATTTTATAATTAAATTTAATCATAATTTATATTTAATCCACAATCCATACCGATTGATTTAAATGGGGTAAAGATATTGCAGCTTCATCAGAAACACATACTAAAGAACTCAATATAATTAATGCTCCTAATGATTTATCGTCGGTTGTCTTTCCTTCAGTGATTAATCTTTCGAATATATCTAATATTAGATTTTGTATATCATTTTTCTTCGAATAGTTCCAACTCTTAATACTACTTGGTTCATATTTAAATAAATTTTGTGAAACATTTATAATATTCTTTTTAATTGAACTTGTGAGTTCCATTCTATAATTCCACATATCCTCTATTTCATAATATAATTTTTTTAATTGTACATAATTTAGGTTGGTAAACCAATTAAAATTAGTATAATTTCCTAATAAATCAATATTATTAAATATAGTAATAGAACGTAATTTATATAGGTCTTCACTTGTTATAATTAATTCATCATTATTTTCTTTTTTTCCATATTCAATCATTGCATAATCTTTTATAGTTTTGAATTTTTGTAATGAATTTATTATATTAATACTATCATACGCTTCATCTGTTATATCAATTTGATTATATGGGTTTTTCTTATATCCATTATTTATTAATTCATTAAATGTTTGAATATAAAATCCATAATAACTATTTCCATCATAATATGAAAAGAATTTCATAGGATGGATATTATCTACATTGTCACCAGTTACGAAATCATCTTCATTTGAACATACTTCTCTGCTTATAAATGCAGGTCCATGAATTTTTCTTAATAAGGTTCTTCTTATAGATGATTGAAGTTTTGATATCATTTTTTCATCTATATCGATGTACATTTCAAAGAATTCTTGTAATCTGTTTTGAATAATAGATTTTCGACCAATAATGTCTATATTATAATGCTTAAGAGTATTTTTTAAAGATTTAATTGATATGTTGTTAATTATATTCTTATTTATTTTAAAATCATCAAGAGTGATAATTCCATTTGAATTTACATTTTTTAATTTAATTGTTTTAATTGTTTTCGTAGGTTGGATTGGTTGAATTGGTTGGATTGGTTGGATTGGTTGGATTGGTTGGATTGTTTGGGTTGTTTGGGTTGTTTGGGTTGTTTGTAATATTTGTGGTATTTGTGGTATTTGTGGTATTATTTCTGAATTGGTATTGGTATTGGTATTGGTATTGGTATTGGTATTGGTATTTGTATTATCCAATTTGATAACTTCATTTTCAGAATTTTTTGAGATATTGGCATTATCGACATAGATATATGTACTATTTTTATGCTTTCCACAAAAATTACTATTTTTTGAACTGTATGGACATTGTTTATAATATCCTACTCCCTTCAATGATTTTCTCGATATGCATTGATTCATCAATATATCTAATATAGTCATATACTTTTATATATCTAATATAAATACTATCCGTTTAAATTTACTTAAAAGAAAACTTGTTTTAAGTAATACATAAGAATGGAAGTACAAATTTTCAAACCAGAAAATATTGATGTTTCTCGAATATCATATAGTACTCCTTATCCAAAAAAAGGAGGAAGAATTGTATACATTAATTACATTAATGATGATTCAGAAAAGGTTAATTTTGTAATAAAAACACCTATTATGAATAATCCATTTGGGTTAAATACATCTTCATCATGGTCAAGTGTTAATCTTCAATTTACTCCAAATCAAAAATCTCTTAAAAATGCAATTGATTCAATCGATGATAAATTAATATATGATATTGATAGATTTTCTTATAAATGGAAAACTGATGAAAAAGAATACAAACATAGCATATACACATCACAAAATGATTGTAACGCAAAAGATGAAAATAATAAAATTATTAACAATTGTAACAATTTTATGAGAGCAAATATATATAAGGATAGTGACGGCAAATATGATGTTAGTTTATTTGATACAAATCACAACCTTTTGGATATAGGCGCAATTACAAGTGGTTGTAGATTATCATCTATATTAGAACTTGTAGGTATATTCATATCAGATACTAATAATACAATATCACCACAATGGAGATTATATCAAGCAGTTGTATATCCTTCTAATAATATTATTCGAGGTAAATGTATTATTGATAGTGATAGTGATTAATTATTCTATTTTTTGTTTAAATATTTTACTCAACATTTCAACTAATTTTTTTCTTTCGTTGTTACATTCTACATTCATACATTTTACTTTTTTTAATGCCAATTGTTCGAAATTAATAAATTTTGGAGTTTTTCTATAATCATTTATACATTTTTGTTGGTCTTTTATATTACTATTATTTTCAATACAATTTTTGGTTATTACTATATTTTTCATATTTTTTTTCATCATATCTTTTGCTTTAATAATCTTTTCACAACCTTTCTTTTTACTACATTTTATTAACTTGTTTTTTGCATTTAAAAATTCTTTAAGACTTGGGTTTTTTTCTTTTTTGTCTACTTTTTTGCCATTTATATATATATATAAATTTAGGTTAATTAAATAATTTATTTAAAGATATTATAAATAACACTCTAAGTATTTAAAGCATTGCAATGTATATAAGTAATTTTTTATAAAATATATGAATACTACTGATACTTGTTATATCTGTTTTGATACGGAATTAAATGAAATTACAATAATAAGTCCGTGTGATAATTGCAATATGTATGTGCATTACAGTTGTCTTATGAATTATCTTGCAATTTATGATAATAATTTTTTTGAATGTTCTATGTGTCATAATCGTTATGATGAAAGTGTTATAAGAGATGCACTTAATATTAGAGATATATTATATAATCAACAAAATCAAAATAATACAGATATATCAGCATTAGATACACATAATATAAATAACTACAGAAATCATCTTAGAAAAAAATTATTATATGTAATTTTAACAAATATTATTCTAGTTGGATTAATTGGTGGATTTATTTGGTTATTATTATTTTCAACGGTTAATACATTTCCGGATGTAAATATTATGATTTATATTGCGCTGATATTTTTAATATCTTATTTAATATACTTTTGTAAACATTACATACAATTCTATAGATATATTATTTCTATTTCTATTTAGGATTTTTCTTTAATTCTTCTAGTATAATATCTTTAACAATTTCGCTTCCGTTCTTTATCGATTCAACTTTATTAAATGCGATTTTGAAAAATTCTGGAATTATTACATACATTGGATCTTTATTTATGCATCTTTCAACCATTAGTTCTAACCATTCGTCGGTGTCATTATCATCACTTGGAGAACCAAAACTTTTAATTAAATTCCCAATATAATTAATTATCATTAATAATTCATCATGGTCAAATGCACCATGTTCAAACATATTTTTAATATGGTCTATATCAATACTGCTTTCTATGTCATCCGATATATCTTTTCTTCGTGGGACTAACATTTTTAATTTCATTTTGATTTCATCTAATAATGATAATACATTTCGTAGTTCAGGGGGTTGTTTTTTAAGATCCTCTTCTAATTTATCCCAAAATGCTTTTTTCATTATATCTCTTAATTGTGAATAACTGACTGATAATTTTGGTGCTTTGAATCTATTTAGTTCTTCATGGGTACTTCTAGGACCTATTATAGACTCTAAATGCTTTTTAATATTTTCTTTTTGTAATTTTAAATAATTTTTAATAATTTCATTCGAAGGTTCGTCTTGTGCTTCTTCTTGTAAAAGGAAATCTTCACATTTTGTTAATTCAGTATAATTATAACACATATCTGCAACTAAATCATTGATATCATAACTTTTCCATTCTGCGAATAATCTATTAAATATTGATACATATAAACAATGTAATTTAATATCACCACTTTTGTATGTTTCTACAACTTTTCTTGATGCAATTGTTAATCTTTCATTTATAGTTTTCCTTAATTTAATGTAATCATTATCTTCTGTTACATTATTTGTATCTCCAATTATTTCATTTTTCCAATTATATATTAAAAAAGATGATAAATATACTCTTGGATTTATTCCATTTATACCAATTAAATTTATAAATTTGTTACTTATTTTAATAACCATAGGATTTTGTATAGTCTTTGTATATTCGTCAAAAGATTCATTTGGTAAATCTAAATTAAATGAATTTATCATTTTTTTGCAAGTATGAATATTCCACCATTTTGATATAATTCCAACAGCATTGTTAGTTTTCATATTATATGGTTGACTAGAGTTAGAGGCCATTCTTTATAATGTATTTTATATTAACATAAATTTTTTCATATTTAAACACTCTGTGTTAATATTAAATAATGAATAAAATAGATATTGAATTATTTCCTTTTAATTTTGATAAACTACCGACTATAAGTATAAAATTTGTGAACAATGATAAAAAACATGAAAATAAAATATTTGTTGATTCATATACTGATTTAATTAAAATCAAAAATAGTATTAATAAATGTAATGAATGGGATAAAATTAAAAAAATAATAAATACATATGAAAAGGTATATATACCTAATTGTAACTCTATTTCAAGATATAAACCGATAAGTCGTTCGTATTTTAAGTTATGGGAAACAATAATTGATTACTCTCTTATAAATAATCAAAATCCAATTACAACATTACATCTTGCAGAAGCACCTGGGGGATTTGTTGAAGCTACTATAAATTATAGAAAATTATATTGTAATGAAATTAATGACAAAATATATGCTGTAACAATTAGTCCAAGTAATTCTAGAGTTCCAGAATGGAAAGGAAAAATATTAAATACTAATACAAATTTAATATATAGTGATATATGCGACGAAGATACTATATCAAAAATTATTAAAAAAATGGATGGAAATAAAGCTGATTTTATTACTGCTGATGGTGCATTCGATTGTTCTGAAAACTTTAATGAACAAGAGCAAGTGTCGTCTAAATTAATATTTTGTGAAGTAGTTACAGCACTATGTCAGCAAAAACTAAATGGAACTTTTATATTTAAAATATTTGATATATTTGATTCACTAACAATAAAACTTATATACTTTATGACAAATTTTTATGGTAATGTGTATATAACAAAACCATTAACAAGCAGAGAAGGAAACTCTGAAAAATATGTTATTGCAACTAATTTTAGAGGCATTTCATTTATATATTTAAAAAAACTTATAAATATCATAAAAATATGGAACTCAATAGAGAATAGTGGATATTTTGTAAATGATTTATTCGAATTTGAACTATCGTTAAATCATTTAAATCAAATTAAATCGTATAATGATTATATTGTTAATCGACAAAAAAAAAGTCTAAAACGAGGTATTCATATTATAAATAATGGAATAAATTCTAATAATAAATTGATAATTGATAATTTACAAACAGAATTAGCAATTTTATGGTGCAATAAATATAATATTCCACATTTCAAAAATATATCTTGATTATGTTACATATTCAAGTTGATTTAAAGATGATTAAATAAATAAATAAATAAATTGGATTTAACTATTGAGGATATTATTTAAAATGTTCGTTAACAATTAAAAATGATTTTATTATTATTTAATAAATAACGTTATGGATATTTATTATATACTAGGTTTAAAAAATAATTGTAGTACTGAAGATATAATTAAAAAGTATGAAAAATTTTCTAAAAAATATAATCCAACAAATAATCGTAATTTAAGCAATTATGAAATAATTAAATTTAAAGAATTTACAAAAGAATATAAAAAAATTCTTTCACAAAGAATATCTGATACTTCTGATTTTTCACTGGATAACATTCAAAATAACATACCAAATAACATTCAAAATAACATACCAAATAACATTCAAAATAATATACACAAAACCATTAGTTATACACATAATTCGGAATTAGATATTATAAAAAGTGTTGATATTACACTTAATGAGTTATATAATAATAAAAATATATGTATTAATTATCAAAAATATAATAATAATAAATTAGAAAACGATATATATAGTTTTAATGTTTTAAAACATTATGATTATATCGATTCAAAAACGATTATTATTAACAATAAGGGTAATATAAATAACAATGAATTTGGAAATCTATGTATAAATTTTAATATATTAGAACACATAATGTTTATAAAAGATAAAGACAAAAATAATTTAATTTATAAAAAAAATATATCAATTGCTGATGCATTATGTGGTTTTGTTTTCTATATTCAACACATTGACAATCATATAATAAAAGTAGATATGAATAATAAAATTATATTGGGTGTTAATACATATTGGGTAATTAAAAATGAAGGTTTACCAATATTTAATAAAATTGGTAATAAAGTATTTGGTGACATTTATATAGAATTCATAATAGATTACCCAGATAGTATTTCTATTACAAATTATCAAAGACGAGTTTTAATTGATTTATTCTCTGGAATATGTTCATTAAACCCTACAAATATTAAATTTGATAAAAGTATTAAACCATCAAAACTTTTAAAATAAGTTTATTGTGTTTATTATATTAACATATTTTATATGGCACAAAGTATTTTAGTATTTTTTGTGACTTTTATAGTGTTTACCTTTGAAGGATTACTTCATTATAATATAGGGAAAAATGGACTTAAATCACATAGAGATATAATTTTACCACCAATGATTGAATTTTGTAAAATAATATGTATTGTATTTGTTTTCTCTTTAATTGATATTATTATCTTAAGATTACTTACATAATTTATTTGCAAAACAATATTATTTAAATTTATAATCTTGTAAAAGAATAATTTTATTGTTGCATCTTTTTATAATGACGAATCATTCTCATCATCATATTTGCTAAATGATTACAATTTGTTTTAAAAAGATTCATTTTGGCCCACATAAATAGTTCATTATCTGTTTTATAATGTGCTATAATATCATTTACTGTTCTCATACCATAAATATTCTTTAAAAGTATGATCTGGTCGCTTTTTATTTGTAATATATATGACATATCTTGACTACATAAATCTTGCCAAAATGCACTTTTAATTGCTAAATTTTTTAAATCCCGCATTGGTGTTCCCAATTCATTACTATATACATAATTTAGAATTTCACATAACCCTTTTACATCACTAATCGCTCTGTGTGCACTTTTTAAATTCTTTGAAAAAATAGATTTATATAATTTAGGTAATGAATGACTTGGTTCATTTGGCATAGCTTTTCTAAGATATATTAATGTATCTGAAAAACGCCAGTTTTTAGGAACTGTCATTTTTGCTTTAAAAAATTCGTTTTCTAAAAATTTTTGGTCAAACATTATATTATTATGGGATGCTAGTACAACATCATTATTTTTTTCAGTATGATTATTTATCCAATCAATAAATTCTGGTATAGTTTCACCAAAGTTTTTTGCATTTTTAACACGCATAACTTTATTATCAATACCGTGAATATCAGTATTGAGTATATCACATTCTGGGTCAATTAATTTATTAAATTCATCTTTTATAATAATATTTGATTGGGATGGATTATTTTGTAATTCAATAACAGCAGCTGCAATTTCTATAATATGTTTAGTTTCCCATTCCAAACCGGTTGTTTCTAAATCATAAATAATTAATGTCGTCATTTTATTGTTATTGTTGTATATAATTATCTTTTGCTTTTTATATGATGTTTTTATTTGGTATTTAATTATTTTTGTATTTAATTATTTTTGTATTTTAATTATTTTTGTATTTTAATTATTTTGGGTATTTGGATATTTTAATTATTTTGGGTATTTTGGATATTTTAATTATTTTGGGTATTTTGGATATTTTAATTATTTTGGGTATTTTGGATATTTTAATTATTTTGGGTATTTGGATATTTTAATTATTTTGCATATTCAATTTCTTCGACAAAATTAAGTGTCAATGAATAATCCATATCATTGAAATCATAATAATCGGTTTTACTTGGAGGATTTATATTTTCTATTATTTGGTCAAATGATACTATCTTACTTAAATATGGATATGTTGCACTTGGATGATTAGTTTCATTTACCGGAACATTATCTCTAATATATTTTGCTATATCTATAGGGTTTATTGGAAATATAATAGAACTTGATATATTAAAATCTACATCCTTTTGGGTCACAATTTTTATTACCATTGAATATGTAGTATCAGAAGATGATGTTATACTTACAATTTTAAATTGTCTGTTTTCATTACCTGTTCGTTGATTACCACTTCCAACTAATAAATGTTGTATTCCATCACTCGATTTTAACTCTATTAATGATAATAATACACCGTCTCTGACATCTGTTATTGAGGAATTATCAATCTTATTTACGGTAATAACTATAACAACACTGGTTAGTTTATTTCTGTAAATCTCTAAATTACTATTTGTTTCAAGAATATCGTTCATAGGTCTTATTATAGATAACTCTATATCTTCAATGTTTGGCATTACTGGATCAAAAGATGTAAATATATTTTTAACCATAGGATTAAATAATAATTCACCTGGTAAACCAGTAATAGGTATCTTACCAAATATGTTATCTATACCGAACGTATCATATAATGCTCTTAATTTTGGTGATATTATATAAACATATTTATCACCAGTAAAATTTAATTTTTGTAATACTGGAGTATTTGAACTACTATCTTCTGTATTGAAAATTTTGGCTCTCCATGTTGGGGTATCTTTTCTGTCATTTACACTTGTAAATCCGAAAACTGGTCCAATATCATCGATATAATCTTTAAATAAAAGTTTGAAAGGCATATCCTTTTTTACCTTAATTGATACTCCACCAGTACCAGATACAGTTTTAGATGCAGTATCGTCAGTAGTTACTATAAACATATCTAATGGATAACCATTTGTTTTATCGATTGAAGTTACATTATTATCACGTGTAATACGTCCGGTATTATTAACAGCATGACTTCCATTTATTGAACCTGGTGTAATACCACTAACACCAGTACTACCAGATACTTCTACATTAAATCCCCATTTACCAATAACATTTGTTTTTAATATTACACTTGAACCATTATCCGCATTATTATATGTAATTGGATAATTATCATCAATCTTTTTACTAATTACATAACAATAACACGGTGAATCATTTCGTGAATTAATTGCATATGGAGTTTTAGGGGAATGAATTATATAATGTTTCCCATTGATATTTGGTGAAGTATATGTATTCTCAATTCCAATGCGAACATTTTCTTCCATCCTATTTTTAGTTCCCCAATCATCAATACTTTTATCTGTAATAATCATTGCATATCCAAATAAATCCATATTTAAATCTGATACAGGCCATCCGTTATCCGCATTTGTAGAAGACCAATCATTATAAATATCTGTTGGAGGATATTTTATTATACCTAGTATATTACCGTATTGTAATCCATGACTTGGGTATACAATCGATATTTTATTCTCACCAGATACACAAAAAACAAATCCACTAATTGCAAAATCATTATATTCATAATGATTTATCCATGTTGTAAGAGATTGTGTAATTTTTTGAGTTATAGCTGCTGCATCTGTTGCAGGATTTATTGCTAATCTAAAACTATGTGGATATCCATTTGTATTTTTAACATTATTCATATAACCCGCAATATAATTTGATAATGAATTTCTATCAAAATTCCCTTCTGGAATGGCAGTTTTATGTATTGTAGGTGTAATCATTTTAATATAATTTCTATCTTCGTCTCTATCAATATACCATCGTCCAACTGTATAATCATATGATTGATTACTTATAGTATTATTATCTAATGTTGTTTGATAATCTGATATCCAAAATTCATCTATACCAACTTTTGTTGAACCATCCAAAGTATCAACTAATGTATCTTCAGGTTCATATATAACAATATATGCATCATCAATGATTTCATATGAATCCCCTATACTTACATTGGCAGTAAAATTTGATTCGATATCAATATTAGGATATATTGATTGATTTGAAATAAGACCAGTATAATCTGTAATTTTTCTTACTTGATTTTTTGCAGAACCCGATGTAATATGAATCTTATTATTGTTATAATAATCATGAGATTCTCCGAATTGATTATCTCCAGTTCCCCATCGTAAATATGAACTTATTTCATTATTACTTTGAATAAATGTATGTGATGGTTTTATTCGGTATGAACCATTGTTTAATACATCACTTATAGTACCAGTATGACTATTTCCACTGGAAAAATGACCACTATCTTTTCCAATTCCGTGCATTAAAGATGGTGTTGTTGAGTATGGTTTTATTATTGTATTATCACTTTTCTTTACTGTAAGACCTACTATTTTTATTTTTTCCCCTTTTTTAATTATATCTTTAACCGGATATACTGTCTTTATTTTAATAAATTTGTCAGTTCTATCACTACTTGATAAATTTCCTAAAACAGGGTCATTTGGTTGTACTGTAATACTTGTTATATCACCATATTCATATTGGTTACTCCAACGTATTTTATTATTTCTTTGTGTAAATATACGTTGTGCATTGGGAAATTCCATACTAACCATCTCAACTTTGGATATATTGTTTAATTTTTTTGGAAGAGGAACTTTAAATGTATGAGAAAATGGATATACATCTTTATTTCGAGATGCACTATCTATATTAATAACATTATTCCGATACTTTTTCTCTCTTATATTGGATTCATTCGATAAATATTCATTATTTATTCCATTATTTAATCCATTAATTTTATTAAAATTTTTATTATGTTCTTCCATACGTAGCATTTCAGCATCTCGTGAATTATAATTATGTATATCATTCTTATTCCTTTCAGTTATATATCTATCAAATTCACTATTATTATTCATTGCTCTTTGAGGCAATGTTCGAATAAATTCGTTATCATATAAAATATTAGGTATGTTATTTGTATTATTTGCTCTATTATTCATATGTTATATACTAATATAATGATTGATATTATAATTTCTTAAGTAATTGATAAACTATTTAAGAAAAAATTATTATATTTTATTTTATTTTATTTTATTTTATTTTATTTTTATTTAAATACGATATATATTTGTTTCATCATTATCATCACATAATTTAATCAATTTTTCTATATTTTCATAACTATTAAATCCATAATCATATGATCCTTTGTAATTTTTAAATGTTTTTATTAATGATGTATATGGCATATCAAATGCATTGTTTTCTATTCTTTCGTTCTCATTTTTAATTAATTCAATATTAAATGTCTGATTACCAATTATTTCTGTAACAACCAATAAAGATATTATTTCACTTGGTTTTATAAAACATCTATAATCTATAACTTTAAGAAAATTAATCTCAATATCAACTAGTTCTTTTATTTTTACTCCTCCACACTTCGACCAATAGTAAGTATTATAACATGTGTCTGAACAAAATTTATTTCCAATATAAGCACTAATCAAGAATAACTTAAACTTCATACACTCTTGAAAATCCAATCGCTTAATCTTTATAAATTTTGATAATAACACAAATCCATAACATATTTCCCAACCAGTTACTTTTGTGTAATTCATAATTCTATGAATATATTCATATAATGTTACATCAGGTTCTGTTATACAACAGTATAGAGTATTATGTTTACATAATGATATTAAATTATAATTCTTTTGATTATTTTTAATGATTTTTTTATAAATATGTAATATTCGCATAATATCAATATCCTTTATAGAACCATTACCAAACTGACTTATATCAATATATTTATTGACGTACTGTTTATAATTGTTTTTTGATGCCATTTGGATAAATCCAATCAATATATTATTTTAATAAAAGATTCAATTTTGTTAATTAAATTATTTTTATTTATTTGTTTATTTGTTTGTTATTTATATATTTTATCGCGATGGATTTTGATATAGATAAATGGCAAAAAAGATTTGTCGAATTACAAAATATATTAGATGATTCAGATAAAAATTTATCTGAATTAACAAATATTAAAAATAAATTGGATAATAAGATTGATTATCCTATTAAAAATGAATATTATACTGGATGGTGTGATAAAGAACCAAATCCATTTATTGTTGAAATAGAAAATGCAAATGATGATAAAACAATTCGTAAAATAATTTTAATATATCATTTGTATTGTTGTCGATTAAGTTCTGAATATCTTAAAACGTGTTATTGGTATATTGGTGATTTAACTTTTGAGAAGGCATTAGATATACATAATAATAGTAAAAAAATGAAAAACACAGTTAAAAATATGATTATTGTAGGAACAATATTTGATAAATTTGATAATTATACATTTAATAGAATATAAATCAATTAAATTAATTAAATAAATTAATTATATATATATGCAAATAAATGTATCTCTTCAAAATAACGAATTTAAGGATAGAAAAGTTTTTATACTTGATATAATAAATGATATTACGTCTTGGAAAATTTCAAAAAGATATAGTCAAATCCTTGAATTACACGAAAATTTCAAAAATATTTATTCTTTATCAATTGAATTTCCAAAAAAAAAAATGTTTGGTTCAATGAATAGAGATATAATAATTAAAAGAGCATCCGAATTTAATAAATATTTTGAATCTATTTTACAAATTGACAAAATAAAAAAATCATCACATTTAAGTCTATTTATAAGAACAGATATATATTTAGAACATTTTGGAGAATTAAGAGATGCATATGATATCAAATCAATAATAACCAGTATAAATAAACTTAAAAATCATATTAAATATACTGAGGAATCAAATTCTAAATTATTATATGAACTAAATGAATATACAAAACGATGTAATATAATTAAAAATGATTTATCTCATTTTTATGACAAACTAGAAATTATTGATAGAAATTCTACTACAATTGTAAATACAAAAATAAATACAAATATTGATAGAAAAAATACATTAGAAAAAATAAATGAAGTAAATCAATCAATCAATGATATTTTTAAATTTATCGATGAAATGATATATACAAAAAGTTATCCATCTGATATGCATACATTAAATAATTCTATTTCTAATATCACTATTTTATTAAAATCGATTGATAATATGATATTAGATATAAATGATACCCGCATAACAGATGTTATAAATTCGAATAAATATAAAACATTAATAGAAAAATTATCAATATTCAAATTGAGTATTGATGAATTTAATGAATGTGCTAAAGGAATAATTTAAATATATATTTATTTTTTATAGATGACAGACAAAACAGTTAAATGGGCAACACCGTTAGTTACTTTTATAAATGAAAATAAAATTTCCAATGATTTAAATTTACGAAATATTATAGGAAATAATAGATTTTTATTAAAAAATATTTTTTTAATTTTATTTTTATTTGCGATTTTAGGGATTATTTATTATAATTGTAAATCAAGTTAAATTTACTCATTTTGTTCAACCGACTCTGAAGTGGTAACATTGACAGGACTTTCTGAAGGAACATTGGTGTCTGAACCAGTTTCTCTATGATGTCTGTTGTTAGAACTATGATTATAATCTCCATCACGTTCTCTGAGATATAGGTCCGAATCATGATTTTGAATCCATCTATCCATCACACCAGATGTGACAAAACGTACATGTTTCTCCC
>Ga0209362_1001111_pt1 | contig 22117 bp, 21 predicted proteins | sample SaaInlV_165m_DNA_FD_184680 | JGI IMG/M metagenome (GOLD analysis project Ga0209362, IMG submission 184680) | Marine microbial communities from expanding oxygen minimum zones in the Saanich Inlet - Saanich Inlet SI037_S3LV_110m_DNA (SPAdes)... | ecosystem: Environmental > Aquatic > Marine >...
CATCTCCCACCCAATAAAATTTAACATTTGGAAATTTTTCAAGTACCTTTTCTAAAATTAACATTTCTTTTGCTTTATCCCAAATAACTGCACCTTGAAGTAATCCTACACATGGATGTTCTAATTTTATACCTTCAACATCATACCAATTAGATGGATCTATTCCTTGATGCATAACAAATGTTTTTTTATTTGGAATTTTTTGCTTTGTTATTTCATTTAAATGATTACAAATTGGAATTATTATTTCTGCATTTTTAAAACATTGTTCACCAATTTCTTCCCATGCATTAAGTGCTATTTTTTTTGGTAATGATTTGTAAATTGTTTCACGAGCTGTTTCCATTTCTTTCCAATAATTTCCTCTTAAATGAATTATTAATGGAATTTTTTCTTTAATTGTATCTAATCCAAAATGTCTTTGTCTGTCTACTAAAATAATATCTGGTTTAAATTCATTAATTAAATTTTTAAATTTATTATTTGGTTTTATCCAATGTTTAATTTTTCTACTAGGGAAACCATCAGAAAAATCTGTATCAAAAACTACTTTTGTTTCAATTCCAAGATTGATTAATTCTTTAGCAAATTCATTAAGATGAAATATTTTAGAACTAGACGCACCAATTAATATTTTCAACTTAACTTCTAATAATCTTTCAAGTATAATATTTGCTCGTATAAATTATAACTAAATTTTGTCAAATTTTTTCATAGAAATAATTTCATCAATCCATTTTTCAAGAAATATTGTTGGTTTCCATCCAATTTTATCTTGGATCAAGTCAATATTGGCAACTGTTCTTTGTACATCTCCCTTTAAAGCTGGACCAAAAATTGGCTCTATGTGTAATCCTGAAGATTTTATGATAGTTTTTGCTAAATCTAATATTGTAATTGATGTATTTGTTCCAACATTGAAAAATTCATGATTTACATTACTATCCATTGACATAATATTTGCATCTGCAACATCTTCTACGTAAACAAAGTCTCTAAACTGTGATCCATCACCATTAATTTTTAGTGGTAATTCATCTCTAATTTTTTCTAAAAATAATTTTAGAACCCCCGCATATTCTTTTGATTGTCCTTTTCCAAATACGTTGAAATAACGTAATCCAATTACTTTTACCCCCATTTCTGAATATTTTTTTGCTAATTTTTCTTTTTTTAATTTTGTTTCAGCATATGGATTAATTGGATTTTTACTATCAGATTCTTTAATTGGAATTTTTTCTGGATTTCCATAAACACTTGATGAACTTGCATAAACAACTTTAAAATTATTTTTTTTTGCTAGCTTTAGAATGTTCTCTGTTCCAATAACATTAACATTATGATATTCTTCTGGTTTAGAAAATGAATCTTGTACTGATGCTAATGCAGCTTGATGAAATACACCATCGATATCATGTGTTAGTTTTTCAAGTAAATCTAAATTCAATATACTATCATTGAAAAAACTTATTTTATCCTTAACTGATTCCAAATTTTTTTCATTTCCTGTATTTAAATTATCAATTACAATTACATGATCCTCTCTAGAAACTAATTTTTTTACTATATTACTCCCGATAAATCCTGCCCCTCCAGTTACAATGTATTTCAATTTTATCTACCTAGTCCTATTGCATAATAATCTACATCTAATTGTTTTTTTGCCAACATTCTTCTGCAATCTATTACAAATTTTCTTTTCATATACTTAAATTCATTATTATTTAATTTTTCATATTGTTTCCACTGTGTCATGATAATTACACATTCACTTTTTGATAATGCATCTTTCATTGTTTCTGCATAATTAATTTTCTCTTCAAAAATTCTTTTTGTATTTTTCATTGCTTTGGGATCATGAATTGTAATTCTAGCTTTTTTCTTTAGTAATTTTTTAATTAATTCAATTGCAATAGAATCTCTAATATCATCTGTATTTGGTTTAAATGCAGTTCCTAAAATTGTAATTTTTTTTGAGGTTAAATTTACTAATTTTTCTTTAGTCATTGAAATTATTTGCTCTAATTGTTTAGTATTAACCTCCTCTACTGCATTTAGAAGTGTTGGATTAATTCCTGATATGCTTGCAAAATTAATTAATGCCTTCATGTCTTTTGGCAGGCATGAGCCACCATAACCTGGACCTGCATTAAGAAATAATTTACCAATTCTAGGATCTAAACCCATTGTTGCTCCTATATCATCAATATTTGCTCCTGGAATCTTTTGACAAATATTTGATAATTGATTAATAAAACTGATTTTAGTTGCAAGAAATGAATTATTTGCATATTTTATCATTTCAGCTGTTTGATGATTAGTAATAATTATTGGTATATTAGGATGTAATTTCATAAACAATTTTTTTGTTTTTTTCATGAACTCTGTTTGATCCCCTCCAAGAACTACTGCATGAGGAAATTTTGTATCTTTTATTGCATTACTTTCTTGTAGAAATTCTGGATTTGATATTAATCCAAAACCTTTTCCATTTTTTTTATTTAATTTTTTTTCTAAAATTGGTAAAATAACTTTCTTTGTTGTTCCTGGAATTACTGTACTTTTGATAATAATTATTGGTTTTTTATCATTTTTTAGGAGATTTTCAGCAATAGTAGAAATAGCTTTTTTGATTTTAGATAAATCAATTGAACCATTTGATTTTTGTGGAGTTCCAACTGTCACAAAAATAAAATCACAAGTATTAATTAGTGAAAAATTATTTTCAATTTTTAATTTCTTTTTTAATCCATTTTGTAATGTTTTTTCTAATTCTGGTTCAAAGAATGGTGAAATTCCATTAATAATTTTATTACATTTTTCATTATCTACATCTATTCCAATTACATCATACCCTTTAGAGGCTAAGACACTAGTTAGTGATAATCCTACAAATCCTAAACCGATAATTCCTATTTTCATATTTGTATTCTTCTTATTGTTATATTAAAAATCATGCTTTTCTAAATGTGATATCTTGTGCATCCTTATATGATTCAACGGTTCCAACATCTACTTCATTTTCATTTCCCCCCAATGTAATTGCAAGTACTTTTTGTTTCTTTTGAATCATTTTTTGAATAGCATCCGTTAATTGATATTCTTTATCTTTACCTGGCTTAATTTTTTTTAAATATGAAAAAATATCTGATTTGAAATAATATACTGGCATTAATCCAAATTCTGATTTTGGATTATTAGGTTTTTCTATAACTTCATCAACATTAAAAACATTATTTGTTAATTTACTAACTGTTGGAACTCCGTATCTTTTTGAATCTTTAACTTTTTTACAAAGTAAAATTACTTTTGCATCTGGATTTTTTTTAGCAGTTTCTATTAACCGTAAAACTGGATGTTTTGTTTTACTTAATATTGTCATATCTCCAGCATGAACAATAAAATCTTCTTTCCCTACATATTTTTCTGCTCGTTTTACTGCATCACCAAATCCTAATGGTTTAGTTTGATTTATCCAAACTAAATGTGAATTTTTTAATTGTTTATAAAATTGTGATATATCTTTCTTAGAATTTCCAGATAACTCTTTTAGATAAAATTCATTAGGAGTAAAGTGATTAAGAATTAATTTTTTTTCATTGTTTATTATAAAACAATAATCTTTAAAATTCATTGAATATAATTGCTGAAAAATAAATTGTAATAGCGGTAAAACAATTTTTTTAGTTGCAAATTTTTTTGAAAAAATTGGCATCATTTCTTTAGGCATTTCCATTGAAAATGGTAATAACCTTGTACCCTTTCCTGCTGCAGTAATTACAATTTTAGTCATAAATGTTCATTTTTCATGTAAATATCAAGTTTTTAAAATTTTGGATAATATCATATTTATTATCATATTCTAATTTATATTCAAAATTCATTAAATAGTATAATATAATATTGTACAAAGTCATCTTGGAAAACTTGAAACATCTATTTTTATACTTTTTAAATTGAATAAAAAGTTCTAACAGGTAACTAACCTATCTTCCAAAATAAATTATTTTACATAAAAGTTTATGATAGGAGAATCTAAATTTTAGACATGATTAAAGTTGGAATCATTGGTTATGGGTATTGGGGTCCAAATTTAGTGAGAAATTTTATGAATGTTGAAGGATGTACAGTTACTCATATTTGTGATCTAGATATTAAAAAATTAGAAATAGCTAAAAAAAAATATCCTTCAATTAATACTACAAATTCTATTGATCAGATATTTGAAAATTCAGAAATTGATGCCATTGTAATTGCAACACCTGTATCTACCCACTATGATTTAGCTTCAAAAGCTTTGGAATCAAATAAACATACTCTTGTAGAAAAACCATTAACAAATAATGTAGAACAAGCTCAAATTCTTGGAAAAAAAGCTAAAGATAAGAATAAAATTTTAATGATTGATCATACTTATCTTTATACTCCTGCAATTCAAAAAATTAAAGAATTAATTGATTCAGATTCATTAGGTGAAATTCAATATATAGATTCTACTAGAATTAATCTAGGTTTATTTCAAACAGATGTTAATGTAATATGGGATTTAGCAGTTCACGATATTGCAATTTGTTGTTATTTGTTAAATGAAAAACCTATTTCAGTTCAAGCTGTTGGAATTTCTCATACAAAAAGTGAATTAGAAAACATTGCATATATTACACTAAATTATAAATCACAAAAATTAATTCATTTTAATTGTTCTTGGATTTCTCCAGTAAAAATTAGACATATGTTGATTGGTGGTAATAAAAAAATGATTGTTTTTAATGATTTAGAAACTACAGAAAAAATAAAAATTTATGACTCTAGTTATAAAAATAAATTAAATTCAGAAAATAAAAAAAAATTTTTAACAGATTATAGAATTGGTGATATTCATATTCCAAAAATTCCACAAATTGAAGGTCTAATGAATATGGCTGAAGACTTTATTAATTCAATTCAAAATAATAACGAACCAATTTCAAATTTTAATTTAGGATTAGAAATTGTAAAAATTCTTGAATCTGCTCAAAAATCAATCAAAAATAAAGGTACGATTGTAGAGATATGAAAAATATTCTAGTAACAGGCGCAGGAGGTCCTGCTGGCTTAAATTTCATTAATTCATTATTAGATGCGCCAGAAAAAATGAATATTATTTCATCAGATATTAATAAATTTCATTTAGAATTAACACCAACAAAAGATAAAATAATTCTTCCAGAATATGAAAAAAATAACTACATAGAAAAATTAAATGAAGTTATAGATAATTTTAATATTGATTTTTTACATTCACAACCTGATGGGGAAGTTAAAATTATTTCGGAGAATAGAAATCAAATAAAAACGAAAATATTTTTACCTGCAAAAAATACAATTAAAATTTGTCAAGATAAGGACTTATCTTCTAATATTTGGGCAAAAGAAGGTATTTTAAAACAATCTTCATTAATTATAAATACAAAAAAAGATCTTGATGATGCTGCAAATATTTTTGGTTACCCGTATTGGTTACGCGCATCAGTAGGAGCTAGTAGTAGAGGAAGTTCATTAATTAAAAATAAAGAAACAGCATTTCATTGGATTGAATATTGGAAATCAAGAAATATAGATTGGACATTTATTGCTCAAGATTATTTTAATGGTAGAAATATTGCTTTTCAAAGTTTATGGAAAGATGGTGAATTAATAGTATCTCAAGCACGAGAAAGATTGGAATATTTGTATCCAAATTTAGCTCCATCAGGAGTTACAAATACACCTATAGTTGCAGTAACTATTAACGATAAAAATGTCAATGATATTGCATTCAGATCAATTAAATCAATTGATAAAAATGCAACTGGGATTTTTTGTGTTGATCTTAAAGAGGATAAAAATAAAATTGTACGACCAACTGAAATTAATGTTGGTAGATTTTTTACAACAAGTTATTTTTTTACTAAAGCCGGAGTAAATATGCCATATTATTATGCTAAATTAGCATTTAATGAAGAAATTCCAAAATTACCAAAATTTGATGCGTTACCTAAAGGACTATACTGGATTCGACATATTGATGGGCCAGCAGTTCTCATTAAAGAAGGTGAATGGAACAGTAGAAAATTTGTTTAAAGTAATTATTTTTGATCTAGATGGCACTTTAGTTGATTTAAAAGTAGATTGGAAATCTCTAAAAAATAAATTAGAAAATACATTTCAAAAAGAATTTCAACCTTTACATGAGGGAATTAGAAAATTGGGAAATCTAGAAAAAGAAAAAGCTTTTGAGATAATTAGAAATTATGAATTAGAAAATTTAGAAAAGTGGGAAATTAATCTATTTTTTATTAATTGGATAATTCAAAATTCAAATAAAAAAATTATTTGTATACTATCGAATAATACTAAATCTACGATAGAAAAATTTTTGGTTAAAACAAATTTAACTAATTATGTATCATATTATATTACATTAGATGATGTAAATAAAGCAAAACCAAATGACGAAGGTTTTAATAAAATTATAAATCATTTTGATTTAGAATTAAATGAAGTTATTTTAATTGGAGATAGTACATCTGACGAAATTATTGCTAAAAAAAATAAAATTAAATTTTTATTTTCTAACCAATTAGAAATAAAAAATTTTAATAAAATAATAAATGATTTTGAGTAATTTAAAAATTATTTAAGAAACAACTTCATTAATTGTTTCACAAATTATTTTAATATTTTCATTTGTTAAATCTGGATGAGATGGTAACGATAAAATTTTAGTACAAAAATCATCACTTTTTGGAAAATTGAATCCATATGAAAGATAAAGAGGTTGTTTGTGTATTGGTATTTGATAATGTATGGCATAACCAATTTCATTTTTTTTAAGACATTCAATGATTTTATCCCGATTTTTATGCTTGAGTACTATTTGATGGTAAACAGAAATACCCTTTGAATTTTCAATTAAGAAATTTTCTTCTCCAATATATTTTTTATATATTTGAGCAATTTCTCGTCTCTTACCATTCATCTCATCTAATTGTTTTAATTGAACTCTACCAATAGCAGCATTTATTGTATTTAATCTCATTGTATAGCCCAGTTTATCGTGTTCACTATGTGTTTGTCTACCATTATCTCGTAATGATATGATTGTTTTTGCAACATCCTCATTATTTGTGGTAACCATTCCTCCATCCCCACCAACGGTCATATTCTTTGTAGGATAAAATGAAAAACAACCAACATCTCCTAAACTTCCGACTTTTTTATTATTATATTCAGCACCATGTGCTTGACATGCATCTTCAATTATTGGAATTTTTCCTTCTTCGCTTTTAGCTTTAATTGATTCAAAATCACATGGATTCCCATAAATGTGAACAGGAATTATTGCATCCGGACTTTCAGAAATATTTGAAATATCTATATTACCATCATCAGAATTAATATCAGTTAAAATTGGTATTCCACCTACCATTAGAATACAATTTGCAGATGCAATAAATGAATTTGTACTAGTGATTATTTTGGAGTTTTTCCCTAATCCTAGTGCAAATAATGAAAGTTGTAATGCAGAATTACCAGAATTTACTGCTACTGCATATTCAGTACCAATATATTTTGCAAATTCCTCTTCAAATTTAAAAACACTTTCACCTAAAATGAATTTTTCATTTTCCAATACGGTAATTACCGCATCTTTCATTTCATCAGTTACTTTTTGTTGAAAAAATGGTATCAAAATATATTCTCCTAAATATACAAAGTCATTAATTCTATTAAATCCTTTACAGCTTTCTTATTATTTAGATTTTTCAAAGTAAATTCTCTTCCTGTACTTGCAATTTTCCCCCATTTTGGGTTATTGATATCATTCAAATATTCTTTAAATTTTTCCTGATAGTTATCTTCATTAATAAAAATACATGTCTCTCCATCTATATATCCCAAATATTCCCCTCTATTCTTTTTTGTTATTTCCATAAAAGTTAAACAACCCGCTGCTGCATTTTCCCAATATTTTATATTTGGACTATAACTGGATGCGGTAATTGAAGATGCATATTTTTCTAATAATTTTGGATACTGATCATTTACATATTTGTGTTGAAGTGTTGTTGTATAATCCACATACGGTAATTTTGAACATATAGTTCTTAAATGATAAAATCTAAATGCATTCCATTTTGGATTACGAATATCATTAATAATTTTAGATAAAAATTTTGTGTTTCCTATTGCCCCTGTTAATAGAATTTTATTTTTTATTCTTTCTTGAAATGGTTTTACATTTTGATATAGTGATGGATCTAATCCATAAATTATTGTTTTAAATTTAAAATTTTTAGGATATACTGAATAAAACATTTCTTTAGTTACAAAATCAAAATAATGATCAATTTTCCATTTTTTATGATTTTTAATTGCATTTTTTGCCCAAACAAAATCAGAGTTATTTGAAATTACCGGAATTTTTAATTCTTCAATTCCTAAAATTTCATTTGGCATTCCCTCACCATGATTATTCCATAATAATATGATATCAAACTTATTTTTTAAAATTGAAGCATCAAATGTTTCTTTAGTGGGAAAATCAGTAACAATTATTTTTTCATCCTTACGTAGTTCTTCCATAAAAAAATGAAAATATGTATTATCAAAATGATTTCCTAAAAGAAAAATATTATTTTGTTTATATATAAAAGCAACTTTGATTTTTTGTGTACTATTCATAAAATTCACTAAATTATTTTTTTTTATCTATGACCCTTATACTAATATCATTAAGAATTTTTATTTTTGATAAATTTTTAACCCACAATATCATTTCTTTAGGTATTTCCTTTGTAAATGGTAATAATCTTGTACCTTTTCCAGCAGCAGTAATTACAACTTTAATCATAAAAATTCATTTTTTGTATAATAATCAAGTTTTTAAAATTTTGTATTAAATTAGACGTGTTTTTTTGAATTTTTATTATTATTGACGAAATTAATATATTGTTGATTTCATTATTTGATGATTATAAAGATGGATGTAAATGATGATCGTCATATTATTCCAGAAGAACAAAGAAAAAATGTATCCAGTTGGTTTGATGCTATATTGGGTCGAATTCGTACTGACGAATGGAATAATTTTTATGAAAATCTACCAACAAAATTAAGTAATAAATTTTATAAAAATAAAACATTTTCTAATATCTTAAAATCCTTTTATAAATTATATTGTGAAATTTTTGGTCCATTTCATATATTACCGGATTTTCTAATATTAGGTCCTGGTGCTTGTGGCACAACTTCAATGTTAGAACTTTATCTACGATCACACAAAGACATAGTACCTTCAAAAATCAATGAAATTAAATATTTTGATAGAAAACATAAAAATTCTATTAATTGGTATAAATCATTATTTCCATCAATATTTACAAAAAAATTTAGAAAATTTTTGGGAAAAAAAACTTTAACATGTGAAGCATCAGGAAGTTATATTTTAAATCCTAATTCACCAAAAAGAATTAAAGAAATTATTCCTAATGTGAAATTTATTGTAATGTTACGTAATCCTGTTGATAGAACTTTATCACATTATAAAAGAAGAATTAGAAATAAAAGAGAAACTAAATCTTTAGATGATTTAATTAAATATGAATTAAATAATTTTGAAAAAGAATTTGCTAATTATGTAAATAATGAAAATTCTATTGCATTATATCCTGCAATATCTTATTTATCAAATTCAAAGTATTCTCAACAAATTGAAATTTGGTTTAAATATTTTCCAAGAGACCAATTTTTATTTATAAATAGTAATGATTATTTTAAAAATCCATTAAAAGAATATAACCGAATTCTTACTTTTTTAGAACTTCCTTCGCATTACCCAGATATTAAGGGAAAGCGAGGAATTACACCATCTGGAATATATGATAAAATAATCATTCAACCAAAAACAATCAAATTTCTTAATGATTATTTTTTATCCTGGAATGAAAAATTGTTTAATTTGATAAAAGTCAAATATGATTGGAGTTAAATTATAAATTTTTAAAGTAAATTAATCATTATAATGTTATAATAGGTTAAAATAGATTAAAAATTGTGATTAGTGAAATTCATGACAACTAAAATTAATATGAATAATATTGAAAATGTTCTTGAATCATTAAATTCAAAATCATTAAAAGTTTGTATTGTTGGAATAGGTAGAATTGGCCTTCCTACTGCACTTTCATTTGCTAAATCTGGATTAAAAACAATTGGTGTTGATATTAATGAGAATTTAATTAAAACTATCAATTCCGGGAATTTTCCTCTTAAAGATGAACCTGGTTATGATAAAATTTTTGATGAAGTAATGAAAAACGAATTATTTTCTGTAACTACAAAAATTGAGGATGCAGTTCCAAATTCTGATTTAATTGTATTGTCATTACCTACTCCTATGGATGAAAATAATATTCCTGATTATTCTGCTTTAAGAAATGTTGCAACAAAACTTTCTACATTATTGTCTCCAAATTCTTTAGTTATAGTTGAAAGTACGATTGAACCTGGATTTATTGAAGATGAAATGGTGTCAATAATATCTAATTCAGGTAGATTAATCGTTGAACAAAATTTTTTTATTGGTGTTTGTCCTGAAAATGCTAATCCTGGAGAAATATTACATGATTTCACTTCTCTACCAAGATTGGTGGGAGGAATTAATTTAAATATTGCAAAAATAATACAATTAATCTATAATTTTGTTTTTTCTGTTGAACTTATTGAAATGCCTAATTGTAAAACAGCAAATGCTGTTAAATTAACAACTAATGTATTTCGAGATATTAACATCGCCTTTGTAAATGAATTATCTTTAATGTTTGAAAAATTAGGAATTGATACAAATTTAGTTTTAGAAGCTGCTAAAAAAAAATATAACTTTCAAGTTCATTATCCTGGAGCTGGTGTAGGTGGTCCTTGTTTACCTATAAACTCCTATCAACTTTTGAATACTGCAAAACGTATAGGATCTAATCTTAGTATAATTGAATCAAGTCGAAAAATCAATGAAAATATGCCTGAACATGTATTAAAATTAACATTAGATGCATTTAAAAATTGTAAAAAATCTATAGACAATTCTAGTATTCTCATACTTGGAATTTCTTATAAACCAAATGTAAAAGATATTCAATTAACTCCAGCAGAAGTAATTATTAAAAAATTACAAAAATTAGGAGTTATGATTCACATCTATGATCCATATTTTATTTCAGCTGATGTATTTGGAATTAAAACAGAACAAAATCTTAAAAATATAATTCATAATGTGGATGCTGCAATCATTGTTACAGATCATAAAGAATTTAAAAATTTGGATATTTCTATATTCAATCAAATGAAATCTCCTATCTTAATTGATTCTCGAGGTATTATTGATCCAACTTCTGCAAAAAATAATAATTTAATTTTCAGAGGACTTGGTCGTGGATAATTCATTTCCACTACCAAATTCATCATTAGTAAATATATTGACTTTAAGATATGATCCCTCATTAAAACCAAATTTACCTATAAAAACCTCCAATGATTTTGAAATTAACGATGATATTCCTGATACTGAATTTATTGAAAAAACAATATGTGAAAATATTGAACAAAATTTAGAAAAATTTACTGGAGAAAAAATTTCTATTGCATTAAGTGGAGGAGTTGATTCAACATTGGCTTTATCTCTAATTCGCAAAGTTAAACCTGATATTGAAATTGAAGCTATTTCTATAAAATTTGCAGATAGCGTAGATGAAACAACTGCTGCATCAAAAATTGCTCATGAATTTAATGCCAATCATAGTATATTATATCTTGAAAATTATTTGTCTGAATTACCTAAAGCAATTAGTATGATTAAACTTCCTTTTTGGGATTTACATTGGTATTATGTTGTAAAAAAAGCAAAAACATTTTCAAATATTTTAATTTCTGGAGATGGTGGTGATGAACTTTTTAGCGGTTATACATTTAGATATGAAAAATTTCTATCATTAACATCTGAAAATTCAACTCCATTAGAAAAGGTTAAAGCATATTTGGAATGTCATGAGCGGGATAGAGTTCCTGATCAAGAATATATTTTTACAAAAAAATCAAATTTCTCTTGGAATTCTATCTATAAAATTTTAATTCCATATTTTGATAATAATTTATCAAGATTAGATCAAGTCTATTTGGCAGATTATAATGGGAAACTTTTATACAATTTTAATCCAATTAATTCTAGAATAGTTGATAATTTTCAAATGAAATTAATTACTCCAATAATAAACAATAAACTCATTAAACTAGCATCACATATGCCTTCACAATCAAAATATGATGAAATTAATAATATTGGAAAATTACCTTTACGTAAAATATTAAAAAAAAATGGTCATGATTCGTTAGTTAATAATAAAAAACTTGGATTCAATGTAAATACGTTAAATTTATGGAAAAAATCTGGTCATAAGATATGTAAGGAATTTCTAGACGATTCTAGAGTTGTAAGTGATGGTTGGATTAATAATAATTGGATTCAAAAATATATTGATTCTCCAGAACTTAATATTAAATATGTAAACAAATTCTATGGAATATTAGCTTTTGAAATATGGTATAGATTGTTTATTACAAAAGAAATGGATAGTAATTGTACATTAGATTAATTTAATATCTAAAATGAACAAAATAATGAAAAAAGATGTTGTTGTAGGATAGGGGAAATTTGTTCTATAATTTTAAAATTATTCTCTAATAAAGAAACAATTGTTGGATATGATCTAAATAAAAAATATTTAAAAAATGATTAATTATTATTTTTTTTTACATATGGTGCAATAATCCTCAAAAAATTCTTTGCACTAGCTTCCATGCTAAATTTTTGTTGAATAAAATTACAACCTTCTTTACCCAATTTAGCTGATAATTCTTTATCTTTAATTAATAATGATATTTTTTTAATTAGATCTTTGTCATCTCCCTCTTTCACCAAAAATCCAGTTTCACCGTCTTTCATCATCTCATAAATTCCTCCTACATCGGTAGCAATTACTGGTTTTTTCATTAATTGTGCTTCTTTCAATGTTAGTGGAGCTAAATCCATACCGCTAATTAATGCATAGATGTCAATTTCAGTAAGATATTCTCTAACCTTGTCAGGATATTGTAAAGAACCTAACCAGTGAAAATTTTCAAATTTTTCTAAAACTTTTAAAATTTTTTCTTTGTATTGTCCATCTCCTGCCCAATAGAAATGAACATTTGGCATTGACTTTAGTACATTCTCAAGAACTAACATTTCTTTAGTTTTACCCCACCAATTTGCATCTTGTAAAAGTCCTACACAAGGATGTTGTAAACTCATTCCTTCTTTTTTATACCATTTAGAATCATCAACTCCTTCTACAAAAACATCCATATTTTGTGCTGGATGATGTTCTTTTACAATATCAATTAAATAATTACAAATTGGAAGTATTACTGTAGCTCCTGCAAATACTTTTTCTGCAACATCTACTCTCATATCGATAACTTTCCGCATAACCTTACCTTTGTAAATAGTATCTTTTGCAAATTTAATCTCAGACCAATAATTTCCTCGTAACAAGACAAATAATGGAATTTCAGTTTTGACAATTTGTAATCCAAAATCACTCTGTCTGTCAACTAGAACTGCATCTGGTTTAAATTCAGAAATTAACTTTTTGAATTTATTTTTACTTGAAAAATATTTTCTTAATTGTTTTGTAGGAAAACCAACTACATAATCTAACTCTCGAATTAATTTATACTCAATTCCAAATTTATTCAAAGCTTCTCCAAAATCTTTTAAATGGTAATATTTTCCAACACTCCCTTTTGATGTTCCTCCTTCAGCACCAGATACAATTAAGATATGCAACTCTTAAAATGATTAATACTTTACAAATAAAAACGTATTTTAGATTATGTTCAATAAGAAAATTTTTTAAAGTTCTAAAAGTTCAAAGAAAATTGCTGCATATGGAAAAATTTACCTTTACTACCATAAGCTATCCATATTTTCTATACTCACTTATTTGAATAGAAATTAATTATCCTAAAATTGTTGTGGTTAAATTATACCATGAATTGATATACTTCCTATAGATATTGTTTTTATGCCTGAATCTAAAAGCCCCCTTTTTCGTGCATGGTTTTATTTTAGAAATGGATGGAGTCTGTATTTTGCGTTTATTTTTGCAGCAATCAATACATTAACTGTTACATATTATCTTGCAATTGACAAAATTCCCTTTTTATTGAATTTTTTTCCATCTTTTGCACATTATATTGGTGGAGCTGTGTTGATTGGAGTTCCAATTTTAGTTACAATTGGTTTTGTTCATTTTAAAAAATCTCCTGCGTTTAGATCTGATGCAACCGTTGGATTTGAAACAAATCCATTTGTACGCCGAAATCTAATTAATTCTGAACTCAATTTAGAATTAAATTTAATGATGCTGAATCTTCTATCCAAATTATCTAATAATGAAAAACTAACTGAAGATGAATTAAATAAAATTCAAGAAAGTAGAAATATTCTATCTGATTTTATTGATAAACGATCAATTAAAAATAATAAAGATCTTGAATATTTAAAAAAACTTATGAATGAATAATAATTTTTAATGATTTAATATGCTAAAATTTTACCTTCTTCTAATTTTCTCGTGTTTAATCTTTCTATCTGGAATTGCTGTTGGTTATTATGAGGTTTTTCCATTTGATTTAATCCAATCCATTAAATATTCATTACAAAATAATTCTGAAAAAGAACAAAATAATATTTCAATTTATGAAGACAATATTGATTCATTAATTAAAATTAATTCAAAAAATGATATTCTTGATAAAAGAAAAAATCTAATAAATTTTATTTGGAAAAATACTATACCCTATTCTTCATCTATCTCAATTGATAAAAACATAAAAGATGATCGTTATCAGAATCTTTCTAACTTAAAATCTATTAATAAATTAAATATTGAAATGAATTATAAAATTAATTCCATTTCTTATCTATTTTTACCTGAAAATTCTAATAATGAATTAGTAATTTACCATCAAGGTCATAGTGGTGACTTTATTTCTGGAAATGACACTATTGCCTTTTTCATTAATGAAGGATATTCAGTTTTAGCTTTATCCATGCCATTATTGGGAATGAATAATCAACCTATAATTGATTTAAATGAATTTGGAAAAATGAAATTTACTAATCACAGACATTTACATCTTTTAGAATCTTCTGATTTTTCACCTGTAAAATTCTTTGTTGAACCAATCGGTGTATCTTTAAATTATTTAGATGAAAATTTTAATTTTAATTCATATCATATGTTGGGAATATCTGGTGGTGGTTGGACTACTGTGTTATTTTCTGCAATCGATGATAGAATTTCACAAAATTATTCTGTAGCCGGATCTTTTCCAATGTTTATGCGTTCTGATTCAAAAAATATTGGAGATTATGAACAAATGATTCCAGAACTTTACAGTATTGCAAATTATCTTGAATTATACACTATGGGTTCTTTTGGTGATGAGCGAAAATTGACATTAATTTATAATGAATTTGATCCATGTTGCTTTTCTGGAAGTGAGTATGAACAATCCCCATTTGCTGATATTTTAAAAACTAAAATTGCAAATATTGGTGAAGGTCAATTTAATGTAATTATCGACAGGGAACAAAATAAACATATTATTTCTATTGATATATTATCTGATATTTTTTTAACAAGTGATTAATTTGAGATTTTAATATTTTCATTTTTTATTATTAATTTTGAAGTATAAATATCTAAAATAATTTGAATTAATTGCTATTTTTAGTTAATATTATTCTCAAATTTTCCCCATTTTCCTTATTACAAAGTATTTTTGGATAATATTTGAAATAATCTTTTTTTAAAAATTTCATAGATATTTTGTTGATTCCTCCTTCAATAATTGTTGGAGGTCTGAAATAATCACATTTTATGATTTTATAGTTAGCTTTTTTTGAAATATTAATGAGTGATTGTTTAGAATAATTATATGCATGCGGTGCAGAATTAAATTTTCTCCAATCATTTACTCTTTCAACGCTTGGAACTTCAATGAATATAAAACCATGTTGATCTAAAACACTCTCAATTTTATTCAAAAATTCAATTGGTTTTGATAAATGTTCAAAAACATGATTAAGCCAAATTATGTCAAATTTTTTATCAAATGAAATGTTTTCAGCTTTACCTATCATACATATACTATTTGTTAATTTTTTATTTATAAAAGACACATTTGTTTTATCTGGTTCAATTCCTGTTACATTATATCCAATTTTGTCAAAATTATAAATTGCTTCACCATGTCCGCTACCAATTTCTAAAATTGTTTTATTTGTATTCAAAATTTCTTTACAATATTTTGTCTGAGAACGCCAAAGTTTAATTCTTCCACTAGAATACTGATCTGTAAAATTAGACTTTAATGTTTCATCATGTTTATTTTTCCAAAAATCTTCATCATAGAAATGTTCAATTTTTTCATCTAATTCTTTTTGTGATGTACCAAGTACATTTAATTGACAATTTTTGCAAATATAGATTGGTAACTTAAGAGTTAGATGCTCATCATAATAATTAAAATTAGAGGAATCACATGAAATGCATTTATCTATTCTGTCATTTATCACGGTTTATCTGATACAATGCATATTTGACCTTATTTTTACTTAGATTATCCCCAAATACAAAATTATAAAAAATTTATGAAATAGAAGAAAATGATTTAAGATGAGGAATGAAGAAATTTCATGAGTAATTTTCTAAGTAAAATCAAACATGTTATTGTAAAAAGGCATGTTTATGGATGGTCTTCGCCATTTAGAGTACTTCCTGATTTAATAGTAATTGGAGTAGTTCGTAGTGGAACAACTTCACTGTATCATTATCTTTCACAACACCCCTCAATAATTAAATCTGCATATGATGAATTAGGATATTTTGATTCAAACTATGATTTAGGATTAAATTGGTATAAATCATTATTTCCAACTATTTTTGAGAAAAAGAAAGTTGAAGAGAAAAATGGTAAATTTATCACATATGATGTAACGCCATTTTACATATACAATGAAAAAACCCCTCAAAGGATTCATCAAATTCTTCCAAATTCAAAATTAATAGTAATTTTACGAAATCCTGTAGATAGGAGTTATTCTAATTATTTTCTTGGTAATCAAGAAAAAAAATTCGAAGAAATTATTGCAAATGAAAAAAAAATTCTTAACAAAATTGATAAAAATAATATAGATGAATATTATGATTTTGTTCATACTAGTATGTTAGCTAGAGGTTTTTATGCAGAACAATTAGAAAACTGGTATAAAATATTTTCAAAAGATCAGATATTAATAATTCAAAGTGAAGAATTTGCAACAGAAACAAACAAAATTATGAATAATATTTTTGACTTTTTAGAACTACCACGTTATGATATACCTGATAATTCTAAGAAAAATAAAATTCATTATGAACCAATGAAAAAAGAAACAAGAAGAGAACTAATAGAATATTTTCGTCCATATAATGAAAAACTATATTCAATGATTAATAGAAATTTTGATTGGGAAAAGTAATTATTTCATATATTGAGTTTCACGTTTTTCCATATCGCTGAAAATTACACCAACAGTGCGTAACAATGTAACATTATTTTCAAAACAAAAATTTTGTAATGAATTAATATGTTCTTTAAATTTTAACGGTGATTCACCCTTTTTAGTTAATGCTGAGAATAAATCATCATGATCAAGCATGATCACTTTTTCAGAATAATTCATTGAAGTTATAATATTTTCAATATTTGCAACACCTTCAGGACTTTCAATTTTTGGAACTAATTCAACATGTTTAGGCACAAGATCAATAAAAATTTTCAAGTCATCAGATGAATTAACATTGGATATTGCCAAATATTTTACATTAGTATTCTTTTGTAAAATGGGAATTAATTCTTCAAACGTATAAGAATTATGAGGAGGTTTTGTTCTTCCTATAGGTAAATCAATGAATATTTTATGATTAGAGTGTTTAGATAATAATTTTGAGAAATCATCTAAACTGTTAACCCAAGCTAGATTAATTCTATAAATAGCATCTTTAGGTATCGGAAAATCATAGTTTGATAAATTTTGAGAAATTATGAGCAATAATAAAAAGTAAATGAAGTATCTTATATTTTTTATTCTTAAAAGATACTTAAGAAACTAAATAAATTGGGAAATAAATGAAAGAAAAAATGAAAATGAATTTGATAAATTATGGAAATTGTTTGAATAGTAATTTTTAATCATTCCAATCATATCTATGATTTATGAGATCAAACAAGTTTTCATTATAATCATAAAAATAATCAAATAATTTTTTACGAATGGTATTTGATATTGGAGGGTATTTTCCAACGTTCACTTTTTTAAGATTTGGTATTTTTTGATGATTTAAATTTAAAAATGTGAAAATTGAATTTAATGTATTTTGTGTATTGTTAGATAGATTCTCTGAAGAAATAGTCAATACATTTTTTTTATTAAAAATATTAAACCATTGTTGTAATTGTTCTGCATAAAAACTACGAGCCAAAAAAGATTTTTGAACTACACTATTAAAATAATTTTTATCCTTATTGATTGAAAAAGATTTGTTTAATGTCTCTATATCTTCATCAATAATTTCATCAAATGATTTAGATATCACATTATCTCTAAGTGCTAGATGATAATGTGAATAAGTTCGATCAATAGGATTTCTCAATACTGCTATAATTCTGACATCTTTAAGAAGAGATTGAATTCTTTCTGTAATCCATGGTTTTCGTATATACCAAGGTGTAACTTCAAATGTTAAAAAATTTCCATATTTCTTAATAATTTTTGTTTTATGAGATTTTGTTGGAAACATAGAACGATACCAATTTACTCCAAGGTGAAAGTTATCATCAAAATATCCAATTTCATCATATGCAGATTTGGTAATACAATTATGTTGTCCAAGATATTCATATAATGAAGTTGTTCCACCACGACCTACACCAATAACAAGAAAATTAGGTAATACTCGAAATGGTGCTGTAATTCCAGAATACCTTCTTTCAAGTAAATTATATCGTATTATTCTATAAAAATTTGTAATTTTTGAAGATTTCATTATATATTCTATTTAATCCTCATCTTAAATTTTCTATCTCTGCTTCATAAAATTTTTCATAATCTATTTCAAAAATTTTAATTTCATTATTAAATCCATTTTCTTGAGAATTATATACATTTTTCAAAAATGGATAGTTTATTTCATTATGAAATATTTCTTTTAAAAATGGGGTTTTATGATTTACAGGTATAACTAAATGAGTTAATTTATTATTTTCATTATTTTTCAAAAATTGTGCAAGTGTGTCATATTCATTTGATTGAATTTTTTTAACTGATTTAATCATCTTCATTCTCTCATCCAGTGGAAGTAATTCTGGCCATGAATTCTCTAGAGAAGCAGTTCTTAGATTTCCTCCTTGATAATCATTTACACCTTCTGCATTTCTAACTATAAAAAATGATACATCATAAATTGCCTCTTCGTATTCATAATCCTTTTTATCATATTCTAAAAATATGATTGAAAAAATTATACTAATTGAAATAACTATGATTGTTATTTTTTTAATATTCCATTTATTTGATACATAATTAAAAAATTGACATGAAAATAATATTAAAATTGGAATTAATGGATAGAGATATCTTGTTTCTTCTATCCCTCTTCCATATGCATAAAGTGGAGATAATGATATAACTCCTAAAAATATAAAAAAAGTTATTTTGTTTTTTGTTATTTTCTTCTTGGTTAAAAAAACTCCTGGAATAATAAATAAACCTAAAATTGGAATCATTATCCAACCTAAATACATTAAATATGTTGTAATTGCATTACTTGCAAATAATTGAGTTCTGTTTTCTGCGTCTACATTAAATACTTTATCATCAATATCGGGATTATCTGATAAAACATGAATTGAGATATAAGTTGTACCTGAAAATAAAGGACTTGTAATATCTAAATCACTATTTTCATATGCTGTTGTATTTATGAAAATTATTATTGAAATAAATAATATTATCCCAATTCCTAATTTTATTATTGTTAGTTTTTCAAAATTTTTTCTAACAAAAAATGAAACTATTATTGGAATTATTAATAATAATCCTTCATATCTTGTAAAACTTGCTAATGCTGCAAAAATAAAAGAGAGATAGAAAAATTTTGATTCTTTAATAAATACAAACATAATTGTTAATGTAATAAAAAATATGAATAATGGGTCAGTTATGCCAAATATTGAATTTTCAATGATTCTAGGATCAAATAAAAATAATGCTGCACCTAATATTGCAATATTTTTTTTAAAAAATATCTTACAAATAAAATAAATTGGAATTGCTGTAGAAACTGAAATAATGCTACTCATAATTCTTTGAGTATTCATTAGTTCCATCATTTCATTAGAATTTACTGTTGAAAAAATGGGTGCAAGAAATGTGGACCATCCAAAATTTGTTAAAATATATCCTGAAGGAAATACCCCTTCTCTACTCATTGCAACTGCATAAGCAAAATAATCTATACCATCTAGACTAATTGGGATTTGATATGGAATATAGTATAATCTAAGTGTAAATCCTATGCAAATTAGACCAAATAAAATTAATAATGAATTATTCCTTTTATTCATTTTTTTATTTAATTTACTAAATAACAGTATTCTCACCTTTATTCAATTTTTTTGATGCTAAATAATAATACGAAGTTTGAATTACTGTTGCTAAAACAAACGAAGCTGCAATTCCTGAAATATCAAACCAAATTCCAAAAGCAATCATTGTTGGTATTAAAATTACTGTTGATGTGACTGATCCTATGAAAATTACTTTACTTTTTTCCATAGATAAAAATTTTGAAGTATAGATTCTGGATATACTCATTGGTATTATTGAAAAACTCATTATTTTAATTGGTTCAATTGCATCTGTATATTTTGGAAAAATAGTTGGTACTATTATCGGTACAATAAAGAATCCTATTATTGTTAAAATTATGCTTGAAAAAATTAATAATTTTTTAATTAGTTCTATATTATATCCAGCAGATTCTTGAGGTAACATGTATTTATACAAAATCGCTGAAAATATCATCATCATTGAAATTATTTGTAATGATAATGAATAATTTCCTAATAGCGCTGCACCTAGAATTGGCATTATAATAATTTTATCTGCTTGTCCATGTACTGTTCCATTCAATCCATTCAAATAATTATTAATTATGAATCCTTTTCTAGGATATAATAATTTAAAATCAATTTTCACTTTAGTAAAGTTTTTTATTATTACAAATGAAAAAAATACATAACTAATAGCTAATCCATAGATAACCCCTTGTATATCTAAAATAATAAATAAACCTAATCCAAAAACTAGCGTTAATATTTTTTGAATAATAACATATTTAAAATAATTTTTGTATTCTTGTTTTCCTAACAATTGCCCTGTTACTAAATTATAAATGATATATCCAAAAACTAAAAATCCAATATCTATTCTCTGAAATAATAAATATAATATAACAAAACCTATTATTCCTCCAATTAATGAAATGAAATTAAAAGTAGTTTGTATGGGAATTTTTTTTGCAACATATACTGTTATAGTATTTTGAGAACCAATTAATGCAAAATAACTTACAATCGCTGCAATACTGATAAAATAATGTAATTCTCCAAAACTATCCGGATTCATTAAAATTGCAAGATAAAACCAAAATGCTGCAGTAATACTTGTTCCAATAATATCTGCTGTTCCAATATTTGTTAATCCTTTTAATTGATTCATTGTTATCTAAAACTTGAATTTACATATAATGTATTAACTAACATTAAAAAAAATTTTTTTTACAAAATTAATCATTTCCATTTTTCCCAATCATAATTCTCATATGTATGATTTTCCATTTCATTATCATTTGGTTTCCATGCAACATCTGCCATCACTAAAATTTTT
>Ga0209362_1001117_pt1 | contig 22041 bp, 21 predicted proteins | sample SaaInlV_165m_DNA_FD_184680 | JGI IMG/M metagenome (GOLD analysis project Ga0209362, IMG submission 184680) | Marine microbial communities from expanding oxygen minimum zones in the Saanich Inlet - Saanich Inlet SI037_S3LV_110m_DNA (SPAdes)... | ecosystem: Environmental > Aquatic > Marine >...
TATCAACATATCATCTACTTTTGTTTTATCCATTACTCATATCCCTCTCTCTCTTTTTAAGGTGTACTTAATATCTTGCACATCCCGCTCTAAAGGTTTCAATACAGTTCGTCTATCCCAGATGATGGAACCGAACAGTCCTGTTATTAATATAATAATTGCAGAACAAATAGTGATATAGTTTGCGTAAATTTAAAGATACCAAGTAGAAAGCGTTATGTCAAGCAATATTTCGGCAGATTTAGTTTATCAATCACCATCTTTTTCAATGAATTTTATGAACATTATAGATGAGATTCCACTAGTTGTCAACTGTTATTTTCCTTATGTTCTCTTTTGTGCGTTGGTAAAGGGAGGGGGGGAAGTTTGTTGCCCTGAGGCATCTTGCAAAACTTGCAGGCCTGACCCCCTCTGTTACCCCCTCTGTTATAGGTGTATGATTATAGTACATCAAAATCGTAACTGGATTAAGTTAGATAATTATGAATAAATTTTTTAATACCGCAGGACCAATAATACCAAGTGATCACTACTATATATCATCAGCCGATCGAATAGATTGGGATGAGATAGATATGTTGATTGCGAGTAAAAAATATTTTCTTCTTCATGCCCCTAGAAAAACGGGGAAAACCAGCGCCTTGCTAGAGATGATGGAGAGGATTAATGAAAAAGATGATTACAATGTACTCTACGCCAACATAGAGGCAGCACAAACCACGCGTAATGATGTAGACAGAGGTATGGACGCCGTCTGTACAACCATATACGAATCGGCAGATACTTATCTAGACAACACGGAAATAGGTCAATGGTATAGAGAAGAAGGTCGAGCCATTAATCCAGAGAGTAGATTAACCTCTCTACTAAAACATTTTGCTAAAATAAGCACTAAGCCATTAGTTTTGTTTATAGACGAAGCTGATGCGTTAGTTGGTGATACACTTATCTCTCTATTACGTCTCTCTATTACGCCAGATACGGGCAGGTTATGCTCAGCGTCCAGAATATTTCCCCCAAAGTATCGTATTATGTGGTCTTCGTGACATAAGAGATTATCGTATTCACCGCTCAGATGGGGAGATCATAACTGGTGGTTCGGCATTTAACATTAAATCCAGATCTCTACTTATGGGCAACTTTACATACGAAGAGTGTCAAAACCTCTACCAACAACACACAAAAGAGACAGGACAAACCTTTAGTGAAGATATCTACCCAGAGCTATGGGAGGATACCAAAGGACAACCATGGTTAGTCAATGCATTAGCTTATGAGATGACTTGGGAAATAAAACAGCTTCGAGATAGAATAATACCAATCACCATAGAACACTATCAGTCAGCAAAAGAGAGCCTAATCCGCTCCAGAGCAACCCACCTAGATCAACTAGCAGACAAGCTAAAAGAGCCCAGAGTACATCGAGTAATCTCAAAACTACTTGCCGGAGATCAAGGTGAAATACAAAAGCAAACTCAAGAGCAAATGTCAGATGATGATCTGCAATACTTAGCTGATCTTGGATTAATAACAATAAAACCAAAAATAGCGATTAGTAACAGAATTTACCAAGAGATTATTCCACGAGAATTAACCTTTAATACCCAATATATGATCCCTAACCAAGAGTAGAGTTGGTATTTAACACCAGGGAAAAAGCAAACAATAATTACCTAAATATACCTAAACTCCTACAAGCTTTCCAACAATACTTTAGAGAAAACTCCGAAAGCTGGATAGAACGCTTTGACTACAAAGAGGCGGGACCCCAACTCCTAATCCAAGCCTTTCTACAAAGAATAATCAATGGAGGAGGACGGATAAACAGAGAATATGGATTAGGATCAAAAAGAACAGATCTCTCTATAGAGTGGCCAATAGATCCAGAGCAGGGATACTTTGGCGAAGTGCAACGCATCATCATAGAGCTAAAAATTCATCATAAAAAACATAAATTAGAGACAATAATAACAGAAGGATTACAGCAAACAGCAGAATATGCGGATAAACAGAGTGCCAATGAAGCCCACCTAATAATATTTAATCGTGATAAAGAGATTAGCTGGGATGAGAAAATCTGGCAAGATAATAAAACTTACCAAATAGGCAATCAACAAAGAGATATTGGCGTTTGGGGATGTTAGTTGAATCTAAGTAAAGGGGTAACTTGCTAAACTTGCAAGCCTGACCCCATTGGGGGGCACAGAAATTGCATAAAACTATTGGAATAGCAAGAATAGTCACTCACTGAATAAATGTCAATAATTTGTTAAATTAGATTGATATTTTATTTAATAGGTGTATGATTCTTGTTCGTATTTTATACAAACGCCCTATCATAAAACAATGACACGGGCGTGCGGTAGCCGTGATAAAAGCTGTTAATTTAGAGGGAGATATAAATGTTCAATAATGCATCAATTATGATTACAGGCGGGACAGGCTCTTTTGGTAAAAAATATACCGAAACATTATTAGAGCGTTACAATCCCAAAAAAATCATTATCTACTCTAGGGATGAACTGAAACAGTTTGAGATGGAACAAGAGTTTAATGATTCTTGTATGCGCTACTTTATCGGTGATGTAAGAGATTGTGAGCGCCTAAAACAGGCGATGCGAGGGGTTGATTATGTGATTCATGCTGCGGCACTTAAACAGGTGCCCGCTGCTGAATACAACCCAATGGAGTGTATAAAAACCAATATTCATGGTGCTGAGAATGTGATTAAAGCGGCGATTGAGGTAGGAGTGAAGCGAATTATTGCGCTCTCCACTGATAAAGCGGCAAACCCGATCAATCTCTATGGTGCCACAAAATTGGCTTCAGATAAACTCTTTGTCGCAGCTAACAATATGGTAGGAGAGCAAGATACCCGCTTCTCTGTTGTTCGCTACGGAAATGTTGTCGGTACCAGAGGGTCTGTCGTTCCATTTTTTGAGAAGTTAATCAAAGATAAAACAGATCATCTGCCCATTACCCATCCAGAGATGACTCGATTTTGGATTACATTGCAGGAGGGGGTAAACTTTGTTCTGAAAAACTTTGAGAGAATGTTGGGTGGTGAGATCTTTATTCCAAAAATTCCTTCCATGCGAGTGGTTGATTTGGCAACCTCTATGGCTCCAGCGTTGGAACAGAGAGAAGTTGGAATTCGTCCAGGGGAAAAACTTCACGAAATTATGTGTCCTCAAGATGATTCGCATCTTACTCTAGAATTTGAAGATCATTTTGTCATCACTCCAAGCATCCACTACACCAGCGCAGGTAACCGGTTCACTCCAAACAAGATTGGTGAAGAGGGACAACCAGTCAAGCAGGGATATGAATATAATTCTGGTACTAACCCAGAATTTCTAACAGTTGAAGCGTTAAAAACCTACCGATAATGATCCCCTACGGACATCAAGATATATCAGAAGAGGATATCGAGGCAGTCGTTGAGGTATTGCGTTCTGACTATTTAACACAAGGTCCAGCAGTCCCTGTATTTGAACAGGTTATCTGCGATTACACAGAAGCTAAGTATGGTGTGGCTGTTAATAGTGGTACCTCAGCGCTTCATATCGCCTGTTTAGCATTAGAGTTAGGAAAAGGAGACTGGCTCTGGACGACCCCCATCACCTTTGTCGCCTCAGCTAATTGTGGTCTCTACTGTGACGCCAAAGTGGATTTTGTCGATATCGATCCCATCACTTGGAACCTTAGTGCAGAAAAACTTGAAGAGAAGTTAAAAGAGGCGGAGCGAGAAGGAAAGCTTCCAAAAGTGATTGTCGCCGTTCATTTATGCGGCCTCTCCTGCGATATGGAAAAAATCAGTAACCTCTCAAAACAGTATGGCTTCTCTATTATTGAAGATGCCAGTCACGCACTAGGGGGGCAGTATCAAGAGAAAAATATTGGTAATGGTCAATATAGCGATATCAGCACCTTCAGTTTTCATCCCATAAAAAATATCACCACTGGAGAAGGGGGTATGGCGGTGACCAATAATCCAGAGCTTGCAGAGAAGATGCGTCGACTGCGTAGTCATGGAATCACAAGTGATCCAGCGTTAATGACGCACTCTAAAGATGGTCTTTGGTATTATCAACAAATTGAACTAGGGTTTAACTATAGAATGTCAGATCTGCATGCAGCACTTGGTATTAGTCAGTTAAAACGGCTTGATGAATTTATAGCAAACCGACGAAGCATTGCAAAACGGTATGACCAAGCACTTTCTGGACTGTCGTTACAGTTACCCTCTAAAAGTAAAACGAATAGCGAAGACTCATCCTCTGCATATCATCTCTATATAATAAGATTGCAAAATAGTCAGGGAAAAAGTGATAGAAAAATATTATTAGAGGCATTAAGAGATAAAGATGTTCAAGCACATGTTCACTATATTCCGCTTCACACTCAGCCATACTATCAACAGTTTGGATTTAAAGAGGGAGATTTTCCAGAGGCGGAAAATTACTACAGTGAAGCGATGACACTACCAATCTATTCTGCTATGAGCAGCATAGAGCAGGACACGGTTGTAAGAGAGCTTAAAGCTGAGTTACAAAGTTTAGGAATCAATAGATGAATAGCTGTAATAAACTGATGAGTGAGCTTCAAGTGCAAGATGCACTATATCAACCAGGTAAGTTCTGGAGAGAAGCATCAAAAGATATGTTAGAAGAGCTGTCGCAACATGGAATATCTTCATTTAGAAGTTTAAAAACATCTCAAAACTTTTTCGCACCGACTTACGGTGTTCCCGGAAACGCATTGACAGAGGCACAAGTCGAGCAGTTAAAACAGACTATAGAAGAGCAAAGCTCGTCTAGTAAACAACGTGACTATATCGCAGAGTTCTTGTCGGGATATAGTGCAGCACTTTCAGACTATCGAACGCTCTTAGCATCAGAATACCGTTCAGAGTTAAAGTCAGAATCAGAAATTAATCTACTGAAATTTTCAGAAAGCAATGTGGGGCAGCCAACAGAGCAGTTTGAGTTTGAAGGCAATCAATATAGCCGGTCTGCACTCAACTATCTTTTAGGCCTCTCTTTTTTAAGAAAATATACTGAACTATCTGAAATAAAAACAGTCATGGAGATTGGAGGAGGATTTGGAACACTGGGAGAGATAGTCCATCAAGTGATGCCAAAAACAAAATATATTGATATCGATATCCCTCCCACCTTATGTTGCTCTACCTACTATCTGAAAGAGGTGGTTGGCGAAAATAGGGTTACAACAGAGCAAGATATAGAAAGTGCAGAAAAAATTAATATAGACAAATTAAAGAGAATAAGCCTGTTGCCTTCGTGGAAAATTGAGGAAATTGAAGGAAAAATTGATCTGTTTGTGAATTTTATCTCATTTCAAGAGATGGAGCCTGATATTGTCACCAACTACTTGAAACAAGTTGTTCGGCTTAATGCGAACTGGATCATGTTAAGAAATATGAGAGAGGGAAAACAGCTCAGTACAGAACATAGGATAGGGGTGGAGAGTCCAATTTATTCGGAAGACTATGTAAAGATGCTTCCAAATTATAAGCTAGTTGCAACAAATGTATGGCCTTATGGATTTAAAACAGTCGATGGATATCATTCAGAAATAATGTTATTCAAAAGAAGATAGATTTAACAGTAGCATCGAAATGTCAGAGCTATCAGATCAATTCGACCGATGTATCGCAATTATCCCTGCTCGTGGAGGCAGCAAAAGGATTCCCCGAAAAAATATTAAAACGTTTGCGGGCAAACCGCTCATTAGTTATCCTATTACAGAAGCTCTGAATTCAGGACTATTTGATCGAGTCATTGTCTCAACGGATGATCCAGAGATAGAAAAAATAGCAAAAGCGTATGGTGCAGAAGTGCCCATTATGCGTCCTAGCACGTTAGCTGATGATCATACAGGGACAGGAGAGGTGGTCAACCACATGATGGAATGGTTAGAATCACAAGGTGAAGATTACAGCTACTACTGTACCCTCTACGCAACAGCACCATTATTACAAGCTAAATATTTACGAAGAGGTTTAAAACTTTTAAAAGAGAGTGATGACGCAATCAGTGCAATTTCCGTGACTTCGATGCCATTTCCAGTACATAGAACATTTGAAATTACCACAGAAAATCGTCTAAAGATGTTTTGGCCAGAACATTTTTCAACCCGATCTCAAGATCTGCCAGAGGCCTATCAGGATGCAGGGCAGTTTTATTGGGTAGATAGGCAGCGTGAGATGGAAAATAGAGACCACTATGGTTTTTCTCAACATATTATTCCTGTTGTATTGCCGAGATACAGAGTGCAGGATATAGACACCCCCGAAGATTGGAAAACGGCAGAGTTAATGTATAAAGCACTGCAAATGGCTGACGATAAAAAATAGAATGGATAATATTGTTATTGCAACCATAAAAGAGTGGAATATAGAAAACTACTTTAAGTTAAAAGAGAAATATGGCCATGAATTTAATTTTCATCTTATCTCGAACAGTGAAGCGTTAACAGAAGAGTTTATCCAAAAGATAAATCCTAACTATATATTTTTCCTCCATTGGTCTTGGATTATTCCAAAAAACATACATAACAATTTCAATTGCATACTCTTTCATATGACTGACCTCCCTTATGGGCGAGGAGGAAGTCCTCTTCAAAATTTAATTATGAATAAAGTGTATAAAACTAAAATATCCGCAATTAAGGTGTCAGAAAATATTGATTCGGGAGATGTCTATCTTAAAGAAGATTTAGATATCTCAACAGGTAGTGCGCAAGATATCTTTAAAAAATCATCACAAATCACCTTTGAAAAAATGATACCTAAATTTTTAAGCTCAAAGTTATCAGCGAAAGAGCAGAGTGGTGAAATAGTGACATTTAAAAGGCGTACTCCAGATCAGAGCAGTATTGAAATAGTAAAAGATCTTTCATTAAATAGTCTATATGATTTTATAAGGATGCTTGATGGAGAAGGATATCCAAAAGCCTATATAGAAATTGAAAATATAAAAATAGAGTTTAGTCAAGCGGACAAAACAGATACCCAATTGAGAGGTAAATTTGAGGTTAAAGTGCAATGAGCAAAAAGATACTCATTATTGCTGCACACCCTGACGATGAAGTGCTCGGATGTTTTGGAACAGTTGCCAAAATGGTTAAAGAGGGAGATGAAGCCTATACGCTGATTTTGGGAGAAGGAAAAACAAGTAGAGATGAGCAACGCTCTATTGAGAATAAAAAAGCAGAATTGAATATTTTAAACCAAGAGATAGAAAAAGCAAATAGTGTAATAAATATAAAAAAAACATTTATTGAGAACTTTCCAGACAACCGTTTTGATTCAGTTGATCTACTTGATATTGTAAAAGCTATTTTGAAAGTTAAAGAAGAGATAAAGCCAGATATTATCTTTACCCATTATGAAAATGATCTGAATATAGATCATCAAATCACCTATCAAGCGGTTGTGACGGCAACGAGACCAATGGAGGATGAGAGTGTTAAAGAGATCTATAGTTTTGAAGTTCTATCCTCTACAGAGTGGAACTATCCACTTAGCTTCTCACCAGATCTATTTTTTGATATAAGCGAAACAATAAAGTTAAAAAAAGAGGCAATGAAGCAATATAATTCAGAGCTTTGCCAATTCCCTCATCCAAGAAGTATTGAAGGGATTGAGTTAAATGCAAAATATCATGGAATGAGAGTGGGTAAAGCGTATGTGGAAGCGTTCAAAACAGTGAGAGTCATAAAGTAGAAAGAAAATAGATCAATGTTTTTCATGGATTTAAGTTTAAAGTGTGCAACTCATACCAAATAATTGTCTAAAAAAAATTCTGGATGAACCGCATAATTCATCAATTTTACAATACTATTTATATTGAGTAGTATGAAAGTAATAATACGTACAGATTCCTCACAAAAAATAGGTTTAGGACATGTCATGCGCTGTCTTACACTTTCTGAAGAATTGAGGAGTATAGGCGTAAAAGTGGAATTTATTACTCGCAATCATATGGGGAATATCAGTGAATATATAAAAAATAAAGGATTTAAAGTTCATTTACTGGTCAACTCATATTCAAACCAACAACAAAGTTTAATAGGGTATGAAAAATGGTTAAGCGTTAAGCAAAATATAGATGCTGATGAAACGATAAAGATAGTAAAAGATAAAGAGGTGGACTGGTTAATTGTTGATCATTATGCAATAGATGATCATTGGGAAGAAAAGCTTAGGCCGTATACACGAAAAATAATGGTGATTGATGATCTAGCAAATAGAAAACATGATTGTGACTTACTGTTAGATCAAAACTATATTCATGACAAAGGACGTTATAATCATCTCATAACAGATGATACGGTTAAGTTGTTAGGATTAAAATATGTTCTGTTGAGAAAAGAATTTACAAAAAATAAAATTAGTTTTATACAACGTAATAAAATTGAAAGAATTTTTGTTTTCTTTGGGGGGGCAGATCTGGGTAATCTGACGACTGTAGCAATAAAATCTATAATTAAGCTGAAATTAAAATTCAAATTAAATAAATTATTAGTGGATGTAGTTGTTGGTTCGGCTAATCCGTATCAGTTAGAACTTAAAAAAGAGATAGAGAAACACTCAAGTATAAAACTTCATATACAAGTAGATAATATTTCCGAATTAATGTCAAAAGCAGATTTAGCATTAGGGGCAGGTGGTATAGCAACTTGGGAGCGAATGGTATTAGGTGTACCAAGTATTGTTGTAACTATTGCTGAGAATCAAGTTATTTCTATCAAAGAGTTAGATGAAGATGGGTATATAAACTGGCTTGGTAATGCTGATCAGGTGGAAGAGCAGACAATAGATACAGCACTTCATAAAGCCATTAATAATAGTAATCAGCTGCAAGAACAGTCACGAAAATGTCAGGCACTTTTTGATGGTAAAGGTGCAGAAATTGTGTCTAACTTATTAATAAATGGTGTTGAACTAGATACCCTGTCAATTAGAAAGGCAACCTCCTTAGATATATTGCTTTATTGGCACTGGGTAAATGATCCGGTTGTAAGAAAAAATTCTTTTAATGAAAATACTAAAGAGTGGAAAAAACATCAAGAATGGTTTAATAATAGTCTGAATTCTCCTGATACTATTTTGTTATTAATAGAGTCTAGTTTTGGTCCAATAGGGCAAGTGCGTTTTGATCAGACAGGATCATACTATGCAATTGATTATTCTTTAGCAAAGCAGTTCCGTGGTTTTGGTCTGGCTAAAGTAGTTCTTTCAATGGCGATTGAATATCTTAGTCAAAAAGGTAGTACCTTGACTTTGACTGGAGAGGTAAAAAAAAGCAATATTCCATCTATAAAAGTATTTGAGCAGTTAGGTTTTACTACCTCTCCTTCTTCTAAAAGAACAGGAATAAAATATTATCAGTTGCAACTTTCTTGAACCATATAGTGTAGAGAGTATTATCGATATTATCTGTGGTGAATGAAATTATCGTAACTATTTATGAATAAAAAATGTAAGTTAATTATTTAGGTGGAAAAATGAGCAAAATAAAGATTGGAGGTGTTGAAATCGGGAGTAATAACGCTCCATTTATAATTGCGGAAATGTCAGGTAACCACAATCAGTCATTAGATAGAGCACTGCAGATTGTGGACGCTGCAGCTAAATCAGGTGCACATGCTTTAAAGCTACAGACCTATACTGCCGATATGATGACTCTTGATATAAGTGGTGGAGAGTTTTTTATTGATGATGAAAGTAGTCTCTGGAAAGGTCAAAATCTACACAACCTTTACAAACAAGCATACACCCCTTGGGAATGGCATGAAACAATTATGCAACGAGCAAATGAGCTAGGCTTAATCTGCTTCAGTTCACCATTTGATGAATCAGCAGTTGACTTCTTAGAAGAGTTGAATGTACCTGCCTATAAGATTGCATCATTTGAAAATAACCATTTACCACTTATAAAAAAAATCGCTTCAACGAACAAACCAATGATTATCTCAACTGGAATGGCGACTATTGCAGAGATAGATGAGGCGGTGACTGCGGCAAAAGAAGCTGGTTGTAAAGATTTAATACTGTTGAAATGCACAAGTACCTATCCAGCCACACCAAAAGATAGTAATATTTTAACTATTCCACATATGCGAGAGTTGTTCGGCTGTGAAGTAGGATTGTCAGATCATACGATGGGCATTGGCGCATCCATAGCTGCTGTTGCACATGGAGCAGCAGTAATTGAAAAACATTTTACGCTTGCTCGGTCTGATGGCGGAGTAGATAGCGCATTTTCACTTGAGCCAGATGAATTGAATTTATTGGTGATAGAAGCAAAGAGAGCTTTTGAGTCGCTCGGTACAGTTAGTTATGCTGGTTCTGAAAGTGAAGAAAAATCAAAAATTTACAGGAGATCGCTTTATATTGCTCAAAACATGAAAACGGGGGACATTTTTACAGAGAAAAACTTGAGAATTATACGACCAGGAATGGGAGTTGCTCCTAAATATTATAAACAGTTTTTGGGGCGAAAGATAAATAGGAATTCAAAGGCCGGTGTGGCGATTAGCTGGAATATGATTGGATGATAGACAATGTTAACAGCTTAAACTCTCCCATCATAATAACAGAAGCGGAGTCGTAATGGAAAAAACTAACAATCAGGCATTTGGAGAAAAATTTCAGCAGCAGGTGGCAAAAAATAACCACTTAGCGCGTGCGTTGGGATATTATCAAGAGAAAGAGTATGCGACTGCAAAGATGTTTTTAGAGATGGTGATTAAAGAGGATCCAACAGCAGATGTTTATCATCTATTGGCAATGGTGGAACAGAATGAGGGGGAATTGGTGCAGGCAATTATTTGGTTGAATAGTGCGCTTGAGATTGATCCAGACTCACCTGATCTCTATAACACTCTGGGTGATCTGTTGATGAAAGGAAAAAAATACCAAGAAGCGATTCATGCATTTGAGCAGACACTTAAATTTCAACCAAATCATCCCGATGCAAGATATAATATAGGCGCATCTTTAATGCGCTTAAAAAAATATGAAGCAGCAGAAGAAAATCTGAGAAAAGTACTAGAAAATCAACCTAACCATATCGGAGCGCTGCAGAATCTCTCTTTAGTGCTGAAAGAGCTGGATTTTCAACAGGAGTCTCTGGATACCTCTAAAAGATTGCTTGCTATTCAAGAGAGTGAAGTTGCATGTAATAATCATGGAACCATCCTGAAAGAGATGAATAGAAAAGAAGAGGCTTTGAAATATTTCGAGCGGGCTATAGAACTGAATCCGAAATATGCTGCTGCTTACTGCAATGTGGGGTTAATGATGTTTGAACTGGGTGAACCAGAGCTTGCTATTACTCACTATAAATATGCGATTACACTAAATGACCAAGATCCAACATTCTACCATAATCTAGCTTTCGCCTATTTTGCAGCGAACAGATATGGTGAAGGGTGGGATGTTTTTCGTCATAGAAAACTGGTTAAAGATGTGGGTGGCTATACAGGAAAGCCAGAGTGGGAGGGGCAGCCACTAGACGGGAAGAAGTTGCTCGTGACCGCAGAGCAGGGGCTAGGGGATGAAATTATGTTCGCTTCCACGATGCCCGATCTCTCAAAAGAAGATAGCGACATAACGCTTCAATGCGACCCAAGGTTAGCAACTATTTATCAACGCTCTTTTCCTGGGATTAAAATATTAGGGGTGGAGAGAAAAAATATAGATAGAACAATGGGTATTGACTATGAGAATGCAATTGGTGATCTCCCCCGTTTTTATCGCCGCACTTTAGATGCTTTTCCAATAAGAGATGGATATCTGGAAGCAGATCATCAAAAAGTCATCTATTGGAAGAATAGATTAGATGAATTGGGCGATGGATTAAAAGTAGGGGTCTGCTGGCGTTCTGGTGTCGCAGAAAAAATACGCAAACATCAGTTGGGTTCAATCTCTAAGGTCGAATATTTTTATCCTCTATTAGATATTGTTGGGGTAACCGTTATCTCTCTACAATATACCGATGTCACGAAAGAGTTAAAGTTAGTTAAAAAAGAGACCGGAAAAGAGATTGTGCTGCTAGAGGGAATTGATCTGAAAAATGATCAAGATGAGTTGTCGGCACTGATGGTGGCGCTAGATTTAACAATTTCAGTGGGTACGGCAGTACAACAGATGGCAGCTGCAGTAAAGGGCGCCAATATATGGGCAATACCTGCAGACAATAGACCTTTCCATCGATTAATGAAGTCACCTGTGCCAAAGGATATTGATAATAAAAAAAGGAGTGATAAGGAGTCATTTATTGCTCAGATAGAGACTGCCACTTCAATACTCACAAAAGCAACTAAACAACCTGATCCATCAAAATGGATAACAGAAATCTCTAACCAAGAGGTAGAGGATGGAAGGCTCTACCCAGCAGTTTAAACGCTCTGATAGATATAAAAAGCAGGAAAAGAGATACAGTCCGAGAATGAAAAAAACAGACTATCAGTTATTAGGAGAAGAATTTCAGCAGCAAGCAGTAAAAAATTCCCATTTAGCGCGTGCTTTGGAATATTTCCGAGAGAAAGAGTACCCAACAGCAAGAATGTTTCTAGAGATGGTGCTGAAAGAGGATCCAACAGCGGATGTTTACTACCTGTTAGCACTTCTGGAGCAAAATATGGGAGAGATAGAGCAGGCAATTAGTTGGTTAAATCATGCGCTGGAGATAACCCCAGACTCTGCTGATCTCTATAATGCACTAGGAAAGTTGTTAATAAAAAAGGGAAAACAGCAAGAGGCTGTTAATGCATTTAAGCAAGCATTGGCTATTCAATCTAATCATATTGGCGCACTGCAAAATCTGGCGCTATCCCTGAAAGAGTTAGATCATCAGCAAGCGTCCCTAGAAATTTCTGAGCGACTGCTCGCTATTCATGAGACGGAATCCTCCTGTGTTAATCACGGAACTATTCTGCATGAGATGAACCGGAATGAGGAGGCACTAAAATATTTTGAGCGAGCGATAGCGTTAAATCCTAATTCCTCAAAAGCCTACGGTAATGCGGGGGGGATGCTGCTTGCATTAGGACAACCAGAGTATGCAATTGCCCACCTTAAATACGCCATTACACTAGATGATAGTTCTCCATCGTTATACCGTGACCTATCTACTGCTTATATAGCTGTCCATAGATATGGTGAAGCGTGGGATATGGTTCATCATACTAGCTGTTATACAGGAAAACCAGAGTGGAAGGGGGAACCATTACAGGGTAAAAGGTTGTTCATTAGCGCAGAGCAAGGGTTAGGTGATGAGATTATGTTTGCCTCTATGATACCTGATCTCTTAAAAGAGGGGGGGGAGATAATAGTTCAGTGTGACCCTAGATTAGAGGCGCTCTATCAACGCTCATTTCCAGAGATTAAAGTGTTAGGGATGAATCGTAAGGATATAGATCGATCAATGGAAGTTGACTATGAGAGCGTTATTGGAGAACTTCCCCGTTTCTATCGCCGTACTCTAGATGCTTTTCCAATAAGAGATGGATATCTGGCAGCAGATCCTGAAAAAGTTATCTACTGGAAGGAGAGATTAGATGAATTAGGGGATGGATTAAAAATAGGAATCTGTTGGCGTTCTGGCTTAGCAGAAAAAATACGCAAACATCAGTTGCACTCAGTCTCCGAGGTGAAATACTTTTATCCTCTATTGCATATTGCAGGGGTAACAGTTATCTCTCTACAGTATACCGATGTCACAAAAGAGTTAAAGTTAGTTAAAAAAGAGAGCGGGAAAGAGATTGTGCTGCTAGAGGGGATTGATATGAAAAATGATCAAGATGAATTGGCAGGATTAATGGTGGCATTAGATTTGACGATTTCAGTTGGTACGGCAGTGCAACAGATGGCAGCGGCAGTACAAGGCGCTAATGTATGGGCAGTACCCTCTAATAGTACACCTTTCCATCGGTTAATAAAGTCACCTGTGCCAAAAGATATTGATAATAAAAAAAGAGATGCTGAAGAGATCTTTATTGCTCAGATAGAGGCTGCCACCTCAATACTCACAAAAGCAACTAAACAATCTAATCCATCTGCATGGATAACAGAATTAACTAATAAAGAGGTGGAAGATGGAAGGCTCTATCCAGCTACTTAAAGATGTTGCTATTGTTTCTCAACGGTGGCCAGCAGTAGGGAATAGCCTCTCTGATATGGCTGGTTCTGATACTCTTCTGAGTAAAAAACATTCACAAAAGAGTAAATACGCATCTCTAATCGTTGATAATATTAATCTGAATAGTATTTATGACCCGCAAAAAGAGGCGAAACTACAGCTAAAAAATATCCCTAAAAATGCCACTACGGCATGGGTTTATGGGGGAGGATCTCCTCATCAATTAGAGACATTACTCAATAGAAAACCGCTTATTAAACTAACTTGGGTGATACTATCAATTAAAGTATTTTATCAAAGTTTGGATTTTTATGACTTCTCTTCAATTCTTCAAGACCCTCGTTTAGTGATAGAAATGGCCACTCCTAAAACTAAAGTCCACTTCCCATTTTCGGTGCAGACACCCTGTCTCTATTTAGCAGATCAACAAGCAGTACGCCTGAAGGATATGTTGCAACTAGAGCTTATGACCCCATTTTTGCACCAACATCAGCAGCAGAAATATGACGAGTGGGTTTATCAGCAGGTTAAAAATAATACAGATCTTTTAGAGCAGGATGGTGATATCTCTGAACTTTACAACAGTACATCAGGAGAAGTGATTGTCTGTGCTGCCGGACCCACTTTAAGTGATTGGTTGCAAAATTATAGACCTAATCAGGAAGATCTAATTGTTACTGTTGATGCTGCGTTAGGGGCGTTGTTATCTAAAAATATAGTACCAACAGTTGTAGTGATAATTGATCCGGCGCACTCAATGAGAGAACTGTTTGAGGGGGATCTCTCTTCACTGGAGCACTCTTGGTTGGCGTATGTCCCAGAAGTATATAAGAAAATCCTCTTATCTTGGCCAGGAAAGCGCCTCGCTTTTTATGCGGGAGGTGGATTGATTCAGGATGTTGTTGAGAAATTCCCTAAAAGTAGACTCTTCGCAGCAGGCTCTGTCGCCCATTCAGCAGTTGACTTGGCGGTTAAGATGGGGGCTGAGAGGGTTAGGTTGGTTGGGTTTGATTTTGCCCATATTGACGGTAATTCACATGCTAAAGAGGTGGCAATTCATTCGCTAGAAGAAAATTATGGTGATAACCGCACCGTGCTAAATGGATATGGTGAGCAGATTCCTACTCTTATGAATCTAATTCATTACCTTAGGGACTTAGAAAGTTACATCTCAAAGATACAAGAGATAAAAAATATTACCTTTATCAATGACAGCAAACAAGGCGCAGTAATTATGGGGGCAATATATGAGTCTTGAGATAAGGTTGTCTGAGGATATAAAAGAGGATATTCTTAATGCAGCTAATTTTCTTCGTTTAGGGTTAGATGCTTTGGCTGGTCAAAAATTTATTGTGATTGTCGATGAGTTGATGAGGTTCTGTTCTAGTAAAAATAACCAGTCACAACATATAGATATGCAGAAGTTAGAAATATTACTTTCCATAATGTTGACAGCTCAAGAGAATAAAAATTTTATTCTAATGGCAGATATTTTAGAGTATCAGCTTATCACTCTCTTAAAAATCTAAAATAAAATAGAAAATAGTGTAAAGGTTTTCGAGTGAGAGCCGTTACTATGGGTGGAGGCGGTAAGTGCAGAGGATGAAAAGCATCACTATTGTACATCTGCCAAAGATTAAGTATTTTTTAGGAGAATTACAATGCCTGCATATATTAACACGAATGTAGCTTCAATTAACACAGTCCGTATCTTAGACGGATCACAAAAAGAGTTAACCACTTCGATGGAACGACTCTCTTCTGGTAAACGAATCAACCATGCGCGTGACGACGCGGCGGGTATGGCGATCTCATCCAAGATGACTTCACAGGTTAGAGGAATGAATCAGGCAGTGAGAAATACCAATGATGGTATCTCAATGGTACAGACGGCAGATGGTGCGATGGAGGGTATTGCAGATAAACTTCAACGTATGCGTGAATTGGCAGTTCAGTCTGCGAATGGTATCTACTCAAGCAGTGACCGTGCGGCACTTGATATTGAGTTTCAGGCGCTAGATGATGAGATTGGTCGTGTGGCCAATTCTGTAGAATTTAACGGTACTACTTTATTGGCTTCGACGAAGACGCTTACTATTCAGGTATCCTATGCTGATGACTCCACGAATGGAAAGATTGATGTCGATTTAACTAAAGTTACTTCAACTGGATTATCTATTAATGATGATGTAATTACGACACAAGATGATGCCTCGACAGCCATTGGTGCAATTGATGATGCGCTCAGTACCGTTAACTCAGCTAGAGCGACATTGGGTGCGACGCAAAACCGGCTTGAAACAACGGTAACAGATCTGAAGAACAATGTTGAGAACCTCTCAGCTTCTCGTTCACGTATTGAAGATGCGGATTTTGCTTCTGAGACGGCGCAGCTTGCGAAGAGTCAGATTTTGCAACAGGCAGGTATGGCGATGTTAGCGCAGGCTAACCAGTTGCCACAGCAGGTACTTTCACTGCTTAGATAAGATAAGTGATGAGTTGATAACACAAAAGGCTCCTTCGGGAGCCTTTTGTGTTACAATGAAATTGTGCAATATAAGGAGTAGTATATTATGAGTGAGAATATTGATAGTTTAGTACTGGAAAATCTTAGAGCGATACGTGGTGATATTTCTTTAATTAAAGATGATGTGCGTGAAGTAAAGAATAGAGTGACAACTTTAGAGTCTGGTCAAGCAACGATGATGCAACAGGTAGGTCATCTGGCGGGATCTTTGGCTCAACAACAAGTCAGCTTTGATCGACTCGGAGAGAGAGTTGAGAGAATAGAGTCTCGGTTAGAGTTGGGGGCAGCGCAAAATTAAGAGGGCAGCTATCTTTTCGCAGGATAAAAGGCTGACCAGAATTGAATTCTTAGTCATAGGTCTCTATATTGCTGGAGGCGTTGCGCTTGGGTATATTATGTTATTACTGAATGTAATTATTTCTAAGTTATAAAGATTAAGTGTAGGGGTGCGGGCGGCAAAGAGTTCCCGTAGTGCTTATTTTAGAGTGTTGTAGAGTTCGGTAAGAATTGAGGTAAATATTGTAAACTGTTGTATTGTATTGATATTATTGTAACTGTTAAATTAAAGAAGGCGCGTCAGAATATTCTGGCACGCCTTTTGCATTTCTCTGGGTAAGGCAAGTTGCAGCGAGTTTAGTTCAGCAAACTGCCGTAACTATTTTTTAAATGTTAGGAGCAATTTCAGGAGCAATCTTATGCCACAATTTATTAATACAAATGTTATGTCGTTGAACACGGTGCGTGTTCTCGACCAATCACAGAAATCTCTGCAGACCTCTATGGAGCGTCTCTCTTCAGGTAAGCGTATCAACCATGCTCGTGATGATGCAGCAGGGATGGCGATTACCGAGGGGATGACTTCACAAATTAATGGAATGAATCAGGCAGTACGAAATTCCAATGATGGTATCTCAATGGTGCAGACCGCAGATGGTGCGATGGAGGGAATTGCTTCAAAATTACAGCGGATGCGTGAGCTTGCTGTGCAGGCAGCGAATGGGATCTATTCTGCGGGTGATCGAAGTGCATTGGATATTGAGTTCCAGGCACTAGATGATGAGATCAACCGTGTTGCTGAGAATACAGAGTTTAATGGGATTAGCCTATTGGCAGCGGATTTGACTAAAAAAATTCAGACAGGTGCAAAGGCAGGTTCTACGATTGATGTTTCGCTTACTGGTATTACTTCTGCATCTTTAAGTATTAGTGCTAATGCTATCACAACACAAGATAATGCATCGACTGCAATCGGTTCCATTGATAATGCACTCAGCGTTGTCAACTCTGCGAGAGCAAAATTGGGTGCAACTCAGAATAGATTAGAGACAACGGTGCAAGATCTCAAAAACAATGTAGAGAACCTCTCTGCTTCGCGCTCTCGCATTAAAGATGCAGATTTTGCAGCAGAGACAGCAACTTTAGCAAAGAATCAGATCCTGCAGCAGGCTGGCATGGCGATGCTCTCACAGGCAAACCAGTTACCTCAGCAAGTTCTGAAACTTCTACAGTAAGCTTGAATGAATTAAGTTTTATCACAATTAGCCGATAGATAATATCATGGAAATAGAGACAAAAACGAACACGAACGCACTAGGTTCATCGCTCATCGCAGCTTCTGGGGCGGGCTCTACAGATTTTGATGTAGAGAAGATGTCCACGGGTTTGGCGAATGCGGAAGTTGTTGTTTCTCGTTACGCATTGACCTCAAAGCAAGAGGAAGATGAGTTAAAGCTATCTGCTTGGGGAAGTCTTAAGTCAGCACTTTCTGGGCTTAATGGCTATTTAACGCCGTTAGCATCAGAGAGCACTCTGTTGCAGCGTACGATCACCTCAAGTGATGAATCGGTCTTTACGGCGACAGCAGATGAGAGTGCGGCAGCAGGAAGTTACTCTGTTGAAGTGACTAATCTGGCGCAATCTAATTCACTCTATTCAGCTAGTTATACCAACTTGACCGATACCATCGGTACAGGCAATCTTAACTTTTCGTTTGGAACAGTGACGGTGGATGGTAGTGGTGATCCGACCGCATTTACCCAAAATGGAGATAAGGCAAGTGCGACGGTGACAGTGACGGATGGCTCACTAGAGGGGATTCGTGATGCGGTCAATGATGCTGATTTTGGGGTGTTGGCATCTATTGTGAATGATGGGTCGGGTTATCGCATCACTTTCACCTCGACAGAGACGGGGGCAGCGAGTGGGATTCAAATTACTGCCGACGCAGCACTTTCGGCTCTCTCCTTTAATACGACTGAATCTGATCTGACCCAGAGTAGAGCAGGACAGAATGCCGCCATTAAGGTGAATGGGTTGGATATCTCAAGTGCCTCTAATACCGTCACCGATGTGATCAGTGGGGTGACGCTTAATTTGAGTAAGAGTGACTCGGGCGTGAGCAAAACATTGACGATTGCGCACGATACCGCTTCGTTAAAGAACGCCGTGAGTAATTTTGTCGATGACTATAATGCGATGAAAAATGTGCTGGATGAGTTTGGGGGCGAAAATGGGGATCTGAATGGAGATTCGATGGTGCGTGGATTGAAGTCTCAGCTACGCTCACTTACCTCAATGCCAGTGTCTCAACTTTCGGGAGCTTATACGAGCTTAACCAGTGTCGGAATTGAGTTTGATAGCAGTGGTAATTTGACACTCAATGAGGATGCATTAGATGCTGTGATGAGTAATAGTTACAGTTCGATTGGCGCACTTTTTGTGGCAAAAGGTGAGCCAACGGATAGTCAAGTTACCTTTAATGAGTTGAGTGGTGATACTAAGGCAGGTAGCTATGCAGTTAATCTAACAGCATTGGCAACAAAAGCGACAAAAACAGTGGGGACAACAGTAGACTCCCTTACGGTGGATTCGACCAATGAAACACTGTTGGTTAGAGTGGATGGGGTTCTCTCTCAGGGTATTACCTTGACGAATAAAACCTATAGCTCGGGTGCGGAGTTGGCGGCAGAGATACAGAGTAAGATTAATGGGGATAATAATTTACAGGAGTATGATCTCTCTGTCTCGGTCACCTATAACGGCAGCAATTTTGAGATTACAAGTAATCGATACGGCTCTGCTTCGGGTGTGGAGATTGTTGCGGTAGATGGTGATGGAGGAGCTGCCGCAATTGGTCTACAGGTCGAAGCAGAAGTGAATGGCATTGATGTGGCAGGAACGATTAATGGTGAGGCGGCAACTGGTTCGGGGCAGTATCTGACTAGTTCATCTGGAGATTCAAAAGATTTAAAGTTGCGTATTTCTGGTGGGGTAACAGGAGATAGAGGAACTGTTTCAGTCTCAAGAGGGGTGGCAGATCAGCTCTCCTCTTTTATCGGTAACTATATTGATGCCGATGGGATGATTGAGGGACGTGAGGGTACGATTAACGATAAATTAGAAGATTATACCTTGCAGAGTGAAAAGTTGGATGAGAAGTATGAGAGTCTGTTGGCGAGATACCGCAGCCAGTTCTCCATTTTGAATGGGTTGTTAGGAAGTTTAGATCAGCAGCGGGACTGGATGACGGCGACATTTGAGAATATGTAGCTTGATAATTATAGTGTAAATTAGGAGAGTGATGATGAAAAGTGAAAATAGCATAGAGAGTGAGTTGACACAGAACCAGTTAGTGATGCGCCTTTTAGAAGGGGCTGTCATGGAGGTGCAAGATGCGAAAAGTGAGATGCAGAAAGAGTCTACCTCTGAGCTAAAAACAGAAGAGAAAGGCTATATTATGCGTGCTATTTCTATTATTGATGCACTGCGTGGTGGTCTTAATTTAGATTCAGGTGGAGAGATCGCAGAAAATCTAGACTCTCTTTATGAGTATATGGGGCGTCGTCTTGTTGAAGGATTTCAACATAGAGATGCAGTGATGATGGATGAGGTTAATGGCTTATTGGTAAATATTCTTGATGGTTGGAAAGTGGTGCCTGATAGTGAGGCGCTACAAGCAATCGCCGCTTAAATGGTGTAAGTGAATGAGGCTAATATTATGATGAACAATAGACGAAAAGCTGCAATGGCGCAGTATAAAAGTGTGAATATTGACACGGGCGTGAGTAGTGCAGACCCTAATCAGCTGGTGTTGATGTTAATGGATGGCGCAATTCAGCGAATGGCTCAGGCAAAAACCTTGATGAAACAGGGTAATATTAAGAAAAAAATTGAGGTGATGACGCGTTCAGTCGAAATTGTGGATAGTTTAAGATCAAGTCTTAATTTTGAGCAGGGCGGCCCATTGGTGGAAAACCTTGAAGCACTATATGACTACATCACGCGTGAGTTAGTGATGGCAAATAGTAGAAATGATACAGATAAATTAGATGAGTTATCCGCTCTTTTGAATGAAGTGAGAGGTGCTTGGAAGCAGGTGGCTGATATGGAGTCAAAAAAAACAGCAAAACCCGTTAAAAGTATGAGTATGGCTACATCACAACTACAAAGTAGCGCTGCCCCAACGGTGGCATACGCTGCATAAAACGAGTTTTTTTGATAAAATAGCCTCAAGTTTATTCAAGTTTATTTAATAGGTGTCGATAATATGATTTGAAGATATCGATATTTTTATAAGAATTTTGGAAGGTAATTATCATGGATGTAAATAACAGTGTTTCAGAGCTTCAGGGACGAACGCAACCTCCTGCTGAGGCGAGTTCAAAACCAGAGCCCCGAATAGAAGAGGAGCTGGTAAAAGTCAAAGCGGCAGAGCAGCCCTCAATAAGAGAGGTGATCGAGAATAAAAATAAACGCTCTGTAGAGGCGTTAGATATCATTAAAGAGGTCTTTAATATCAATAACCACTTCAATGTGATGCAGAGTTCACTGCAGTTGACTATTGATAGCGCTTCAGGTAGAAATGTAATTACTGTATCGGATAAGACAAGTGGTGATCTGATTAGAAAAATTCCAGGGGATGAGGTGCTGGCAATGTCAGCAAGAATTCGTCAATATATGGAGTCAATGCAGATGCAGATGCAGATGCAGGGTAAGGGAGGATTAGATCTGAAAGGGTTGCTGTTTGAGGGGAAAGGATAAAAATTAGCCGTAGGAGAGTATTGAGATGAGCAGTAAAATGGATATCGAAAAAATGTTATTAGAGCTAGAGACTATGGTCACTGCCGCTGAGGCTGGCGCATGGGAAGAGTTGGATAAAATTGTCCAGAAGCTCAATATGTTTACAGGTCAGAGTGAGTTACACAACTGGGGTGGTGAGGTCACGGCAGCCAAACAGAGCGAGGTGATGGGCTACTACGATCGTCTAATCAATCTAACCACCAGCGCCCGCACAGAAGTCGCAAAAAAGATGGGCGGTGCACAGAAAAGTAAAAAACAGAC
>Ga0209362_1001118_pt1 | contig 22040 bp, 18 predicted proteins | sample SaaInlV_165m_DNA_FD_184680 | JGI IMG/M metagenome (GOLD analysis project Ga0209362, IMG submission 184680) | Marine microbial communities from expanding oxygen minimum zones in the Saanich Inlet - Saanich Inlet SI037_S3LV_110m_DNA (SPAdes)... | ecosystem: Environmental > Aquatic > Marine >...
CCCGACGCTCTGTTCGTGTTGATCGGCGCCGAGCCGGATCCAGCCGAGGGCTACGAGGCGATATTGCGTGCCCAAGTAGTCGAACTCGGGTTGGAGGACCGGGTGGTTTTTACCGGGTTTTGCGATGATGTCCCCGGAGTTTTTGCTGCGCTCGATGTGGTCGTACTCACCTCAGACAACGAAGCCTTTGGTCGCGTGCTTATCGAGGCGATGGCTGCTGCCAAACCGGTCGTGGCAACTAGGTGTGGAGGGGTGCCGGAAATCGTTCTCGCTGGGCAGACGGGATTGCTGGTGCCTATCAGCGATGCACATGCGACGGCCGAGGCTACGGGCGCATTGCTCGTCGATGGCGAAAAGGCTCGTGCGTTTGGCGCGGCCGGGCTGGAGCGCGTGCGGAAGGAATTCAGCATTGCAGCTCATGTGCAGCAAGTCGAAGCGATCCTTGCCGAAGTGCTAGGGAGCGATGAAAATAGGCATTGATATCCGCGAGTTGGAAAAGGGGCGGATGACGGGCATTGGCCGCTTCTTGCGCAACTTTATCACCTATGCTTCCCGCGAGCGACCAACGCACCAATTCTTGCTCTACGGTAACCAACGAAGCGAAACCGAACTGGCTGGCGATAATGTCATATTGCGGATCCGCGAGGAGGGCTTGACGCAATGGTGGGACCAGGTACTGCTGCCGACGATGGCCAACGACGACGGGGTCGACGTGTTCTTCTCGCCCTATATCAAGGGACCCATTCGCGTGCGCTGTCCGTTGGTGGTGACGATACACGATCTGATGGATCTAGTCTTTCCCGAATACGGCGGCGGACGATTGAGCACGGCGTTATTTAAAACTATGGCGACGCGTGTTGGCCGGAGAGCCGATCTGATCCTAGCAGACTCACAGTATTCGGCCAGTGATATTGCCCGTCTCTTGGGCTTGGAACAAACAAAGATACAGGTATTGCCGATCGGGCTTGAAGAGCGCTATCGGCCGCTCGATGATTCCCGAGAGCTCGACGAAGTGAAAAAACGCTATGGGATTGACGCCCCTTATATTTACTATCTTGGCAATTTCAAACCCCACAAAAACGTCCAGGCCCTAATCGGGGCTTATGCACGACTTGAAACAGGTCTGAGGGATCGCTTCACTTTAGTCATTGGTGGGCGCGAGGACCGCTGGTTCAGTGAGCGGCAAAACCTTGTTGCGCAATTGGGCGTCGCAGATCGAGTGCGCTTTATCGGTCAGGTAGATGAAGCGGATATGCCTGGGCTCTACAGCGGTGCAGAGCTCTTCGTTTTTCCTTCGATATACGAGGGTTTTGGTTTACCCCCTTTGGAGGCGATGGCTTGTGGGACGCCGGTGCTCTGCTCTAATCGTACTTCGCTGCCGGAGGTGGTCGGAGATGCCGGCCGTATTGTCGATCCTGAAGATAGAGTGGCCTTTACCCGAGAATTGGCGAATTTGCTCGGTTCGCCCGATGAATTGGACCGATTGGCCAAGGCGGGTCTGGCGCAAGCCCAACTATTTAGGGCTGACGCCATTTGCGAGCGACAGATGCAACTATTGGAAGAGGTAGCTGGGCGGGGGCGAACATGAGTAAAGGGGTGGTGCTGATGATTAGCAATGACTTTCCCCCCGTCTCCGGAGGGCAATCGCGATATCTGTATGATTTATGGTCTTGTCTGCCCGCTGAAGAAGTTGTGATTATGGCACCGGAGATCGATGGGGCGGAAGAGGTCGACGCCGCTCTTCGTTGTCGCGTGGTGCGGGTGCCGTTGCGATTGCAAGAGGGCCGGTTTAGTAAGCTCTATAAAACCAAGCAGCTGCTTGTAGCCGCATGGGAATTTTGCCGAAAAAACAAAGTGCGTCAGATTCATTGCGGCCAGATGTTTTCGACGGGATTTGCCGGATATTGGTGCTGGTTGCTGTTGGGCATTCCGTATTGCGTGTATGCCTATGGTGCGGATCTGCTCGAATTCGATGGTCGTCTGGGGTGGGGGCAGGTCCTGCGGCGGATTTTGCGGCGGGCGGACAAGATTATCGCCATCAGTAAATTTACACGCGAATGCTTGCTTGCAAGCGGGGTTGCTGCGGAGCGGATTGACCTGGTCTATCCCTCACTTGATCTCGGGCGTTTCGCAGATTCAATAGATCGAGATGCCACGCGCGATGACTTTGGCTGGGACGGCAAGCAGGTCGTCTTGAGCATTGGGCGGTTGGTCGAACGCAAAGGGCAGGATACAGTTATTCGCGCCTTGCGCACGGTGGCCGAAACAATACCGACCGTTCATTATGCCATTGGCAGCAGTGGGCCCTATCGTCAAGCGCTGGAGCAATTGGCTGTCGACGAAGGTGTCGCTGAAAGGGTTGAGTTTATTGGTTTTGTCGACGAGGCCGATCTCGGTCGGCGCTATGCGGCGGCCGATTTATTTTCAATGGTCAGTCGAGAGATCGACGAAGTGGGTGAAGTAGAGGGTTTTGGCATCGTCTATCTCGAAGCCAATGCGGTGGGCACGGCAGTGCTCGCCGGGCGTTCGGGAGGCGTGGAAGATGCGGTTGCCGATGGGCAGAGCGGCTTATTGGTCGACCCGGAGGATCTTGACGCGGTGGTCGCAGCGATCGTCCGTCTTTTGCAAGATGACGACCTACGCCATCGCTTGGGCGCCGAAGGGCAGCAAAGAGTGCGGGCGGAATTTGATCGAGAAGTGCAGGCTGAGCGATTGTGGGAGGCTTGCAGATGAGCGGAAAGAAAATCAAAGTCCTGCACGCGATTACTCGTTTGGATCGTGGTGGATCGGCGGAGAATACCTTGTTGACCGTGGCACAGGCGAATATGGATCGATATGAGGTGTCGTTGGTGACGGGGCCTACCCAAGGCGAGCGCAGTTCGACTGAAGCACTGGCTAGGGCGCGGGGAGTTCACATGGCCGACGTGCCGCATTTAGTGCGCAACGTGAGTCCACTCGCCGATCTGCGCGCAGTATGGGAATTATGGCGCCTGATGCGGCAAGGTCGATTTCACATTGTGCATACGCATACTTCCAAGGCGGGCTTACTCGGCCGCCTTGCCGCTCGCTTGGCGGGTGTACCGATTGTGATCCACACGCCGCACGGCCACGTGTTTTACGGTTATTTTGGTCCAGTGGTGACCCGGCTTTTCGTTTGGCTCGAACGCTGGGCAGCCGGTTTTTCGCAACGGGTCATCTCGCTGACGGAGAAGGGAGCCCAGGACCATGTTGACTTTGCCATCGCGGCCCGCGAGAAGTTTGCGGTTATCCACAGTGGCATTAATTTTCCATCTTTCGATCCGGATGGTCCGAGCCCACAGGCCGTGCGCGCCGAGTTGGGGATTCCGGCTGAAGGAATGGTTTTTGGTACCTTGGGGCGACTGACGGCGATCAAGGGTCAGGAGGACTTAATCGAGGCCTTTGCCGTAGTGCGCGAGAGGGTAGACAATGCGTGGCTGTTGTTGGTCGGCGATGGCGAGGAGCGAGAGGCGTTGATCGCGCAGGCAGCACGGCTAGGCGTAATGGATCGCATGGTTTTGGCGGGATGGCGCCAGGATGTTTATGCAGTGCTCGCAGCGATGGATATTTTTGCCCTGCCCTCGCTTAACGAAGGCATGGGCAAAGCCTTGGTCGAAGCCATGTACGCGAGATTGCCCTGTGTGGCGACAAGGGTCGGGGGTGTAGCGGAATTGCTCGCCGATGATGTGGGGCTGCTCGTTGACGCCTCGTCGCCGCGGGAATTGGGGGCAGCACTTAGCCAATTGGCGGGCGACGCTGAGCGCCGACAGCAGATGGGCGAAGCCGGCAGACGCCGTGCCGCTGATTATAGTGTCGAAAAGATGGTGGCCAAGATCGAAGCGTTATACGAAGAAGTGCTGGCCGAGAAAGGACTGGGGCGATGATGGGGTTAAAGAGAAAATGCCGAGTTCACATGCTGGGACGGATACTCGGCTTTGCACTCTGTTGCGGCTTGCCTGGTCCAGTTGATGCGCAGGCGCAATATCATCATTTAGATGTCGCGGTACACGCGTCCTCGTGGTACAGCACGGGCTCCGCCCATATAGAGGAAGTGGCGCAGGCGGCTGCGGCCATGGGTTTTGATGCATTAATCCTCACGGACGCCGATGTGCTGCAAGTCGAGTACGGGCTGCCATTTTTTCGCAATATATTTGCCTTCAGCTCTGAGCAACCGGCTTTGCTGTCTGAAAATGCGTTGGGCGATTATCTCGCGGAAATTCAGCGAGTGGACGAGACTATGGAGAATTTTGTCCTTATCGACGGTGTTGAGTCGCGGCCATTTTATTTTTGGAGCAATATATTCGGCGGCGGCCCCTGGCAGTTGCAACACTGGAACAAGCGACAGATCGCCGTCGGACTCGGTTCGGCACAAGCCTATGCTGGCTTGCCGGTTAGTGGGGGCGATGGAATCTGGGTCTGGCATTGGACCAGTATTCTGTTGCTCTGGCCATTGGCCGGGCTGGCTTTTGCATTCGTTGCTGATGCGAAGCCGCTTTGGTTGCGCGCGGCGGTCGGCGCGATTTCGTTACTGTGTCTGGTTAATAATATGCCTTTTAAAGTGCCGCTGTGGGGCGCCTACAACGGTGACCTCGGACCGGCACCATTCCAACAATATATCGACGAGGTGAATCAGCGTGGTGGACTCGTATTCTGGGTTGCGCCCGACAAGAGGGAGACCGTCGAGCTTTTTGGCGGTCGGATTGGGGCGGTATGTCCACCTTCTACGATGGAAGGGGACTTGTTGCACACCTTTGATTACACCGGTTTCGCTGCGCTGCACGCCGGTCACAGCCGCCTTGCCGAGCCGGGGCAGGCCTGGGATCGGGCGTTGCACCAATATTTGCTGCAAGAACGGGCGCGCCCACCTTGGGGCATAGGTGACGCAAACTACCAGGGAGGGGCGCTTGCCGGTGCAAGGACCATCGTCCTTGCACGGGAACGCAGCCGCCGTGGTGTGCTGGAGGCTCTGCGGTCGGGGCGGATGTATGCGACGATGGGGGAGGGCAAGTTGGCCTTGGAACAATTCGCGGTTGTGGCACAGGGGGAGCAAGGTTTGGCGGGCCAGCATATCGAAAGCAGCGGACCAGTGCGCGTGCAGGCGCGGGTTGCCGCAGCCGAGGGTACTGTGCTGCAATTGCGGTTGCGTCTGGTGCGCTCGGGGGAGGTCATCGCAGAGCAAACGGGTATGACTCCCTTATCGTTTGCTTACGTCGATAAGGATATCGGACCCGGCCAGCGGGTCTATTATCGTCTACTGATCAACAGTCAAAGCGACCGATTGGTTTCGAATCCGATATTCGTTAGGAAGGCAAGTCGATGATCGTGGCAATTCACCAACCGCAGTTCATGCCGTGGTTGGGCTATTTCGATAAAATGGACCAAGCCGATTGCTTTGTACTATTGGACAATGTGCAATACAAGAAAAACGAGTGGCAGAATCGCAACCGAATAAAAGGACCCCAGGGGCCTCAATGGTTGACGGTGCCTGTCCAGTTCAAGTTTCCGGCGCTGATTACCGAGGTGGGAATTAATGGCTCGGGCCCCTGGCGACGCAAGCAATTACAGGCGCTCAAAACGAATTACGCGAAGGCGCCGCATTGGCCGTTATACGAGGAATTCATAGCGCAGTTCTATGGACGTGAGTGGGGTGAATTGGCGGCGGTGAACAAAGCTTCGGTGGAGTGGTTGCGCGGTGCACTGGGCATCGATACGCCATTGCGTATCGCGTCGGAGATGGAATTGAACGAGGAGCCGACTCAACGACTCATCGATATTTGTAAGGCGGTTGGGGCCGACGCATATCTGGCGGGGGTCGATGGCAAAAAATATATGGACCTCGATCGCTTTGCCGCGGCGGGATTGCGAATCGTCGTGCAAGAATACGAACATCCGACCTATCCTCAACTCTATGGGGAATTCGTCTCGCACCTTTCTGCCTTGGACTTATTGTACAACTGTGGGCCAGGAAGTGGGGAAATAGTGCGCAGTGGTAGGAAAAATTAGCCGATATAGAAAAAGGAAAACACACGATGAATGTACTTGCGATCGGAGCCCATCCCGACGATATCGAATACGCTTGCGCCGGTACGCTGATACGCCATGCGAATGAGGGCAAAGACCGGGTTTTTCTATTGATCGCTACCGATGGTTCGTCGGGTGGCGATCCAGCGGTTCGGCGTCAGGAGCAACTGGACGCAGCTAAACTCATTGGGGTAGAGGAGGTTTTTTTTCTCGACTACCCCGATACGCAATTCGAGTGCAACCGAGACTCGATAATGAAGATCGAGGAGGTCATCAACAAAGTCGATGCGGAAACGGTCTATACCCATTGGGGCGAAGATACGCACCAGGACCACCGCGCCATAGCCCGGGCGGTGGTCCCCGCGGCTCGTCGGGTCCCCAATTTGCTTTATTTTGAGGGATTTTCGGCCCAGCATTTCAATCCGACTATTTTTGTCAATATCGGCAAGGTGATAAACCAAAAGTTGGGGGCTTTAGAAGCCCACGCCTCGCAACTCGAAAAGACCAATATAGAGCATCTAAATATCGTCGATATCGCACGTTCGGCGGCCCATTTTCGTGGTATCCAAGGCCGAGTGACTTTCGCTGAAGGTTTTACCGCGGTGCGCCATTTTATCGACTTTTGAAGAAAGTGAGCTAATTATGACTGCAATGCCTCTCCCACAGTTGCGCCTTGAAGTGCCCATGAACGACCTGCACGCGCAATACCGGCAGATCAAAGGAGAGGTCGATGCCGCCCTGGCCCGCGTTATGGCGGAGCAATCGTTTATCCTCGGTCCGCAGGTGCAGCGCTTTGAAGCCAACTATGCCGATTATTGCGAGGTTGGCCATTGCATCGGTGTCAGTAGCGGTACCGACGCCCTAGTGTTAGCCCTGCTCGCCGCCGGCGTCGGGGAGGGGGACGAGGTTATTGCGCCCGCATTGACTTTCGGAGCGACGATCGAGGCGATTTGCCAGGTGGGGGCGCGCCCGGTGCTCTGCGATATCGATCCGCAGCACTACACCATTGATCCCGAACAGGTCCGCCGTTGTCTCAGTGACCGCACAAGGGCTATCGTGCCGGTGCACCTTTACGGGCAGGTGGCGGATATGGATGCGTTAAACGCTTTGGCGGCGGAACGCGACTTGGTTTTAATCGAGGACGCAGCGCAAGCGCAGGGCGCGCGTTTTCGCGGTGAACCGGCCGGATCGTTGGGCCGAGTCGGGTGTTTTAGTTTCTATCCGGGTAAAAATTTGGGGGCTTATGGCGATGCCGGCGGTATTACCACCAACGATGAAGTATTGGCGGAGCGGCTGAGGCGCCTGCGCAACCACGGTCAAGTTGCCGGTGATAAATTCAACTACCGAGAAATTGGTTTCAATGCGCGAATGGATGGGTTGCAGGGGGCGGTACTCAGTGCCAAACTGCCGCATTTGAACGATTGGAACGAAAGGCGCCGCGTGATAGCGACCCGTTATTGCGCCGAATTGGCGGGCTTAGACTGTATGACCCATCCGGTAGAAGCACCGCATGTTCACCACGTCTATCACCTCTATGTGGTGCGGGTGCCCGACCGTGATGCTTTGGCCGCCTCGTTGCAGGCTGCCGGAGTCGAGACCGCCGTGCACTATCCGCATCCGATGCATCTCACACCAGCCTTTCGCGTGCTGGGTTGCGGCGAAGGCAGTCTGCCGGTATCGGAACAAGTTTGCCGTGAGATCCTCTCGTTGCCGCTTTATCCTGAAATGAGCGATGAGCAGGTGGATTGGGTCATCGATGCGGTCTGGCGCCACTACGTTTGAGCATATCGATTCCCCATTCGCGGCCGACGGTCGGCGAGGCCGAAGCCAAGGCTGTATACGAGATTGTTTGCTCGGGGCAATTGGCCCAGGGTGCAGAAGTCGAAAAATTCGAAAGTGAAATGGCGGTTTTTACCGGCCGCCGCTATGGGGTGGCGGTCTCTTCTGGGACAGCCGCTTTGCATTTGGGGCTATTGGCACTCGGGGTGGGGGCGGGTCAGGAAGTTATCGTGCCCAGTTATGTATGTACCGCACTCCTGCACGCAGTCTGGGGCGCCGGAGCCGAACCGGTTGTATGTGATAGTGAGCCTCACTCGGGCAATATTGACCCAGCAGGAGCGCGACGGGCCTTGGGTCGTCATACGGCTGCGATAATCGCACCACATATGTTTGGCCTGCCTGCCGAGATCGAAGCATTGGCGTCGCTGGGAGTCCCTTGCATAGAGGATTGCGCGATGAGCATCGGGGCGAATTTCATGGGGCGGCGCTTGGGAAGCTTCGGCGAGATTTCGATTTGCTCTTTTTATGCCACTAAAATGTTGGCGGCCGGGGAGGGGGGCATGGTGCTGACGGATAGCGAAGACTTGGCTTCTACCGTCCGTCAACTTCGAGAATATGATGGAGCACCGGCTAGCCGACTGCGTTTCAATAGCAAGATGACCGATATGGCCGCGGCCCTGGGGAGGGTTCAATTGGCCCGATTACCCGAGTTTGTCGCTCGACGTCGTGCCTTAGCGGCCCTATACGACGAGGCTTTCGCTGAAACTTCACTTGAAACTCCGCTGGATTCCTTGCAGCACATTTATTATCGTTACGTCGTTAAGACGGGCCAACCCGCAAGTAAGTTGATTGCCGAGTTGGAGCGAGAGGGCGTGGCAGCGCGTCGGCCGATATATAATCCGTTGCATCGGGAATTGCGTCGGGATGACGAATTCTTTCCCGGCGCGACCGATGCGCATGCGGTCGATGTGTCACTGCCGCTCTATCCGGCCCTCAAAGACGAAGAGGCGCAACAGGTCATAGCGGCCGTATGCGCTGTCGCGGCGAACCATTGAGGCTATAGCGTGGAAGCGGAAGAGCGTTTATCCCTTTTTAATATAGACAAAATAATCCTGCTGCTCTTTGTCGGCTTTTTGCTCACTGGCGAAGCCCAAACCCTGCTCAATAACTCTGGTTTGAAATGGGCTTATCTGCTGCTTTTGTCCTTTGGCATTGGCTATGTGTGCACGCCATTGGTCCATTGGCTTGCACATCGCACAGGGGCGATCGATATGCCCGCAGGTCGCAAGGCGCACGGGGCGCCTACCGCTTTGCTCGGGGGCGCCGCGGTGTTTATCGCCTTTGCCTTGACGGTGCTGGTCAATTTTAGTTTTAGCGAGGAGTTGAAAGGGGTGGTGTTGGGAGGCTTGGTTATTTTTGCGGTCGGTCTGTGGGATGACCTCAAGGAATTGCCGGCTTCGCTAAAACTCCTTGCTCAATTGCTCGCCGTAGCGATACTCATCCACCACGGGGTGGTTATCAGTTTCTTGCCCGATGAGCCCTGGGGGGATGTGGGCGAATGGGCGCTGACCGCGTTCTGGGTTATCGGTATAACGAACGCGATAAACTTCCTCGACGGAATGGATGGTTTATGCACCGGACTCTGTGGCATCGTCTCGATTTTCTTCGGGTTGGTAGCGTTGCAGAACCATCAGGATTTCATGGTCTATTTGGCCTTGCCGCTGGTCGGGGCCTGCCTCGGATTCTTGCCCTATAATTTTCGCCCGTTTCGTTCAGCTGTGATATTTCTCGGTGATGCGGGCAGCACTTTCCTCGGCTTTACTGTAGCTGCGCTGGGGGTGATGGGCGATTGGGCTGGTGACCATGCCGTGCGCCTTATCGTGCCAATTATAATACTCGGCGTACCGATCTTCGATATGACATTTACGACCTTTATGCGCGTCAAGAACGGACAGGTTCGCTCGTTTAAACAGTGGGTAAATTACACGGGCCGCGACCATATTCATCACCGCCTCGCCGATCTGCGGATTGGCCATTTCAAGGCCGTATTGGTTATCTATGTGGTGTCGATCTGGTTGGGGCTTTCGGCTTTGGCGCTTAAAAACGCGACAGGGCTCAATGCTATCCTGCAGGTGGCTCAATCCGTTATCGTCTTTTTGCTACTCGGTTCATTTATGGTCTTTGTGCAGCATAAATACGAAGAAATAGAGCATAAAAACGAGGGGTTAGATCAGGAGAACAAAACCGGCGAGGTTTAAGGGGGAGCAGATTGATTAATTCATCAAATTGCGACAGTACTTGTTAGAGATCGCTACTACTTGACATCAAAACTTGAATTAGGTATTTTTTAGGTCTGCCCGGCTATGGGGCCAGTGTCTATAAAAACAACTATTTAGACCTGAGTTCTTGCAGTACAGGCTGCCGGTCAACCGAGGCGGTTGTCGCATGGAAATTCAAAAATTGACCAGGATATGGTGCGTCTAGAAGATCTAGCGCCCGGCATTCTGGTTAAGGGCATTCTCCCAGAAAGCCCTGTGGCCATTACCGGCGTACGCTGGCATGGCGTGGCGGGTGTTGAGTTGGATTTTGCCGATACCCAAGGGTATAAGGATCAGGTTCTGCTCTGTCGCGAGCACGAATACGGTCTGGAGATTATTGGTGATCAACGCGAGTGGAGCTTTGAAGCCGATGCCCACTTATGGCGACTCGCCGCTGCCGCACGCAGCATGCAGCTGGCAGCGGAAGCCCATCGCGGGGCGACCTATCTCTATGGGGTCAGGCTATTAGCGCATTTGCGCAAAGCCGGCGAAGAGGGCCTAGCCTCCGCTGTTCAAGCCAAAATTGCAGACCCCCAATTCCTAGCTATGGCTAGCGCAGATCCTGTTGGTGCTGATCTTGAGCATTTCTTCGATGCCGGTCTCACCGCTTTGGGTGGTCGAGGGAATCGCCTGCGCGAAGGGCGCTTTGAGATCGCAGCTTTGCCTGAGGTGTTGGGCAATCCGAGTACGCTTCCCCAAATTATAGACTTTAATGCCAGCGCAGATCCCGATGTAGAGTCGCTTGATCCGGGGCATGTATTGGTTCGCGCGCTGACAGAAAACGTTTTAACCGAATTTAGCACATTATTGCGGCGGGGCAGCGCCCTGGTTGTCCCAGGTGCTGGTGCTGCGCGCGTCTGTTTGCTCGTCGAACAGGCGATCGGTCAGACCGGGGCGGATGCCGAGGAACCCTGGCGCCAATTGCAATTGGTTGAAGTTGATGCCGAAGGGCATGCAAGGTCGTCTCTCGAACCTTCTTGGTGGGATTTGCGTCCGCCAAGTTCCGATGAGCAACTGCAGATCGACGCCTGGCGCCAAGAAGACTGGTTGGCAACTGATTTTGAAGAATCTGCGTTGGCTTGTGTGGTATCGGAGACCGTGCATTTGCATCTAGAATCGGCCCGGCGCGGTAGGGAATATGTCACCCGTCGTATAGCAGAAGAACTGGGCGGGGAGAGTCGTCCGATGGCGAACGGCAATGGATTCGGACATGCGGCAGCGATCCCCGCGGGGGTAGATGAGCGCCTGCGGCCGATTCTTGAGTCCTGGTCGCAGAAGCCGTTATTGCCACTTTTGCCCAAGGTCGTGGGAGGGGTTTTGTTGGTGCCCGAGGAGTTGTTGATGACGGGAGTGTCCGACCGGATGACCGCTACCGTAGTTGAAGTGCCTGATTTCAAACCGGCCTTACGTGCTGCAACTCCACAGGCCGCTTCGGATTGGGAACGATCCGAGGCGTTTGCCGAAGAGGAATTGCCCGAAGAGCCGCTTGTCGAAGAAGAACGACCTGCAGAGGGTTTCTTCGCGCAAATTCCGGGTTTATTGGCTGGACCGGAGATGCGTAAGCCACCGCGCACGTCGCCGGGGGCGACGACCTTGGCCGGGCCGCCGATACTTACGCAGTCCAAAGCTTGGCGCGTTCCGGTGGACTTGCAAAGGGAATGGCAGGCTCATGCCGAGCGCTTGCTGGTATCGGGGGTCGAAGCTCCTGCGGGTGTGGAGTTGGTGCGGCGCAATCCGGTTGATGGGGGCATTGGCCTGTGGATTCCCCCCGGCTCGTTTACCATGGGGGATCGCCGCGGCGACCGCGACGAGAGGCCGATGCACCAAGTTCACTTGGAAGCGTTTTATATGGATCTCCAGCCCGTGACCCAGACTCAGTATCAGCATTTCGTGCGCGAGACTGGTTATCGGAATCGCGAGTGGGAACCTCTTGCTGATGCTGCGGATCATCCGGTAATCCAGGTGAGTTGGGAAGATGCGGTGGCCTATTGCACTTGGGTACAGAAACGTTTGCCGACCGAAGCCGAATGGGAAAAGGCCGCACGGGGCACGGATGGCCGCACTTTTCCTTGGGGCGATACGTTCGAGCCGGGGCGGGCCAGCGTACTCGGTCGCGGTTTTAGCGGTACATCTCCAGTGGGTAATTTACCGGCCGGTGCCAGTCCCTATGGCGGGCTGGATATGTCTGGGAATGTCTGGGAATGGGTGGCCGATTATTATGCCCCCGATTACTATGCCAGCGGTCCGCCGCACAACCCGATGGGCCCTGACAATGGGCGGCAGCGGGTGATGCGTGGCGGGGCTTGGATTTGCCATCGCCGCTACCTTCGCTGCGCTAAGCGCGAGCGCCAAGCTCCCGATTATCGCAGTCGCCTCGTTGGTTTTCGCTGCGCCCTCTAAGTCGCGGTTCGCGGCGCTATTTTTCTTCTAAAACGGATTCGTCGATCGCCGGGTCTACGATATAGAGCATGGGCTCTTCTTCGAGATAGATCAGTTGCGGCTCGTTCATTTTTTTGCCGCGATGGTCAAGCCGGATTTCCACCAACGGGCGCGTGGGGTAGAGCTTGTTGGCTCCTACTACGCGTCCGATGGTGTTGTTGTTGAGCTTGACGAGGCTGCCCAACGGGAAGATCGATACGATATTGATCAAGCTTTTGATTAGGCGGGGGTCGAAGTGTTTGTTGCGCGTGTCGATTATCGTGGTCAAGGCGCTATAGATAACATGGGCTTTGCGGTCGGAGCGCGGATGCCCGAGGGCTTCGTACATATCCGACAGCCCGATGATCCGTGCGAATTCGTGGATATCATCGCCTCTCAGCTGGTCGGGATAGCCGCTGCCGTCGTGGCGTTCGTGAATCTGCACGACCACTTGGCCGATCCAGGCGAAATTTGCGCCGAAGCGTTCGACCATTCCTTTGGATTCGTGTGGGTGATTACGCAGGAGTTGCAGTTGCTCGGTGGTCAATTTAGGGGAGTCGAGCACCTCGTCGGGAATGGTTAGCATGCCGATATCGTGCATCAGGGCGCAAAGCCCCAAGCCCAGGCAGTGTTTTTCGTCGTAGGCAATCTCCAAGCCAAGGCGAATCGCCATTAGCGCGGCATTGGCCACGCGTTGTGAACGCTCGGTGTTGTTGGTGCGGCGACGAACGGCTTCGGTTAGCAGTTGGTCGCTCTTGGCGAACGAGCGCAGGACATTGGTAAAGGCCTGCGTTAGCATCTCGGCGTTGACCGGGCTTTTTGTTTCGGCTTGTTCGAAGACGTGGCGGGCCGCCTGTACTACAGATGTATAAATCTCGCTGTCTGGAATGAGAGCGACTGGCTCTATGTCAGGGGGCTCTGTTGCCTCCGTCGATTCGATGGACTCCGGGTTTTCTGATTGTGTCGCGGTCGGAGGTTCTATAGTTGCTATTTCACCAGCGGTTTCGGGTCCTACCGTCGGTGTTTGTGTTGGCGGGGTAGAAGGTGGTGCCGTCGGCGCAGGTGAGATAACCGCGGGTGTTTCGACAATAGCCTGTTGCGGTGGTACTGGTGCGGGGGCCAACGGCCCTTCTTCGCGGACTTTTTGGCTCGACCGCATCATGTGGCGCATCCTAAACACGGCAGTCTTCCTCGTCTAGGATGATGCGATAGGCCATCTCCTCGTCGACCTGGCTAGCTTGTCGACTATAGCTGAGGACTAGGCAGAGGTCGCAAATATAATTGAGGCGCCGGGGAATGCCGCCGGAGTATTGTGAAATCAGTTCGATGGCTTCCGGCGTGAACGCCGGGTCAATGCGTCCGGCGATGGCCATGCGGTGGTTGATATAAGCACCGACATCGCGGCGTTCTAAAGGACGCAGCAGGCCACGCGCCGAGAGACGGTCGTCGAGTTGCGGTAAGTTGCGGATTCGCTCGCCCAATTCGGGTTGGCCGATAAGCAATAGCGTGATTAAGAAGGCGTCGTTGAGCTGGAAGTTGAGCAGCAAACGGATTTCCTCAAAGAGCCTGGCATCTTCAAGAAGCTGCCCCTCGTCGATAATGACCAAAGTGGTCTTGCCGAGGGAGAAATTGTCGTAGAGCCGGCCATTGAGCCGGTGAACGATCTCGGTATGGTCTTCGTCGAGTTGGGTCTCGCCGACCTGGTAGAGGATCTCTCGCAATAATTGCGTCGGGGTCGGCGAGGGGCTGGTCAATAGGGCGACTTCGGTCTTGTCGGGGTCGAGTTCGTTGACCAGTGAACGAGAAAGCATCGTTTTGCCGCAGCCGGACTCGCCGGTGAGCAAAATACCGCCTTGATTGCTGCGAAGCGCATAGAGCAGCTTGGCAAAGGTTTCCGTGGTGGCAGGCGACCGATAAAAGAAGCGGGGGTCGGGTGTGTTTTCGAAGGGTTTTTCTTGCAATCCCCAGTAGTCCTGGTACAATGGCCAGTCCTCCGCGCCGACTATGAGGGTGGGGAAGTCAGCGTTTCTGCTATAAGTTATTGTAAACAGTGGGGTTTAAAGGGTCCTATAAGAATACTCATCAAGGGCGAAAGTGTCAAGCACTGATCAGTGGTCATTTCCGATGGTATTCGCAGACATTCTACATGGTCCTAATTGCACGATTAAAGGGCGGTTTGACCTAGTCAATCACAGAGATTTTCTTTTGCTTGTTTTAGTGTTGCCAACAACCAGGGGCCTGTTGATCTTAGTCCGTGATTTTAATGGTGAAAAAGGTCGCTGGATCCTATAGGGGTTATGTGAAAAATATTGCGGGGATGCGGCGTTTTTATCGCCGCGGAGCTTGTAATAACGACGAACTGAGGAGTCGGACGGTATGGATGGTGTGAGCAAAGCTGCGCGAATAGGCCAAATTGTGATGGGGGTTGTCTACCTTGTCGCGGGGGCGATCAAAATGTGGGAACCGGTACTCTTTTATTGGGAATTGATTCCCTATATGCAGATTATCGGCGTGGGTAAGGACAATTGGGAGTCGGTGACGGCGGCGGCGAAGGTGACCACTGTTTTGGGGCCGATCGAATTTGCCCTTGGTCTCGCGTTGATATTCAATTGGCGCCCGCAGCTTTCCTTGCCTATTTCAACCTTGTTGATGGCTTTGTTCACGGGGTTGATGATCAAGGCGTGGCAGATGGGGGCTTCAATCGATTGCGGTTGTTTCGGTGCCTTGGTCGAGCGGAGTCCCGGCGAGGCGGCCGTAGAAGACGTTGTCATGTTGGCGATATTGCTTTTTTCTTGGTGGGGGATGCGCCGGAGTGCCGGCGAAACGCCGGCAGGCGGGTATGCGGCGAACTGGTGGGGGAGGGGTGGCCAACCTGCAATCGCGAAAACGAACCAGGTCGTCCTTGGTGCCTTCGTGTTCGGAATGCTCGTTTGGGGCGGCCGTTTCTTGCCTGAGATGGAGCGGATCCAGGCCTCGGATCTCAAAGGTGGTGTGCGATTAACGGGTCTCAATCCGAAGGGTGTGGAAGTCGATTTTCTAAAAGGCGAGTACCTGGTCGAAGTGTTCAGCCCATCTTGCGGTCACTGCATGGACGCTGTGCCGAAAATTAATCGTCTGGCGCAGGACCCGGATATCCCGCGGGTAATCGGTTTGACCGCTTTTCCGCAAGACTCACCGCAGTTGGCCGACTTCAAAAAACGATTGCAGCCGCGTTATGATATCGGCACTATTTCGCAGACAGATTTCTACCGTTTGACCTTCGGTCACGGTTATCCGCGGTTGGCGTATGTCAAAGACGGGATAGTGCAGTCAGTCTGGGAACGGGACTTTATGCCGACGCTTTCGCGTTTGAAGGAAATTACCGGTTCCTGAGAGGGTAAACGCGACGATCAACGAAGCGATTCCTTAATTTTTAATAGCCTGTAACACCGATGACGGGAGGACGAATATGAGCAAAGGAAGCGCATTGGCCATTCACGGCGGTGCGAAGGCGGTTATAGCGGACGAGGGTGATATATTTCGCTGGCCGATCGTCACCACAGAAGACGAAGAGGCGGTCTTAGCAGTGCTGCGACGAGGCGCGATGTCTGGCCTCGACATCACCTACGAGTTCGAAGATGATCTGAAAGGCTACTTCGGTTTACGGCATGCGCTCTGCCACAATACGGGCACCGCGGCGATTCAGGCGGCGATGTGGGCTTGCGGGGTCGGTGTCGGCGACGAAGTAATATCGCAGAGCATGACCTATTGGGGTACTTCTCTACAGGTTTTTTCGCTGGGCGGTACTGTTGTATTCTCCGAAATTGACCCTAAGACATTGACGATGGACCCGAGCGATATCGAGCATCGCATCACCGAGCGGACCAAGGCGATCATCCCGGTCCACTACTGCGCTCATCCCACCGATATGGATCCTATTATGGAGATCGCCGAGAAACACGGACTCAAAGTGATCGAGGATGTATCGCATGCGCAGGGCGGCCTTTACAAGGGGCGGCTTTTGGGAACGATCGGTCATATAGGCGCAATGTCGATTATGTCGGGCAAGTCGCTGGCGTGCGGGGAGGGCGGATTCTTGGTGACCGACGACAAGGACCTCTATGAGCGCGCTGCCGCGTTCGGTCATTATTCGCGCACGCAAAGCATTGAACACCCCGAATTGTCGCCCTTTGCCGGAATGCCCTTAGGCGGTTATAAATACCGCATGCACCAGCTCTCCTCGGCGGTAGGACGGACCCAGATCAAACGCTACAATGAGCGGATGCAGGAGATTCAACGGGCGATGAACCACTTCTGGGATTTACTCGAAGGCGTGCCGGGCATCGTGCCGCACCGCACGCCGGCTGATGGCGATTCGACGATGGGCGGTTGGTACGCGGCAAAGGGGATCTATGCCCCAGAGCAGTTGGGCGGGTTGCCGGTCGCGCGTTTTTGCGAGGCAGTGACGGCCGAGGCCGGGTCTTTTAGGATCATGCCAGGGGCCAACCCCTTGATGCATCTGCACCCGGTGCTTAATGACGCGGATATCTACGGGCACGGGAAACCTACCCGGATCGCGCATTCGGATCGCGATTTGCGACAGCGAGAAGGCAGCTTGCCTGTCACGGAAAGTATGCCCGAACGCATCTACTCGATCCCGTGGTTCAAGCACTACGACGAAAAAATTATCGCGCAATACGCCGCGGCTTTCCGCAAGGTCGTCGAGCACGCCGAGGAATTGCTATAATATGGCCGAAGACGATCCGTTAAAAGTCCGCTTATTTGGTTATGGAGTGCCCTATCTAGTCGAATTAGGCGCAGATGGTGCGGTCGCCCCGATGGATACAGATGCCGCGCAGGAGGCCGATGCAGTGTATCATTCGTTGCGAGTGTTGAAAGGGCTGGCCGGTAGCCCGGGCACAGGCCAGCCCGGTACGCAATGGGCGTATTCAATGCCCTTTGGTCGCTGTGGGGTTGATGGGTTGCCGCGCGAGCATCTGCTCGTGCATTTCTGCGCCGAAGCCTATCTGGACGTGCTTTCGGATGCCGGATTAGAAACCCGACAACTTGCCGAGGGGGAGATCGCCCACATTGAACCAGGCACCGTCGTTCGGCTTAGAGCTTTGCCGCTCGAAGGCCACCGCGTGCTTGTTGCCTTTCAGACCGAGGATCGCACGCCGCTGTCGGGCAATGCCGGTCCTTTTACGTTGGACGGGGAGGTGCCGGAGGATTGGCAGGAGCGACTAGTAAAATGTCACGCCGCCTTTGACGAAGCGGCCGAACATGCGAAGAAAGGTTGGCACAGGCCGCTATTGCAACGCTTTTTAGAGACGATGGCCGATGCGATCGCTGGCGATCCAGAGATAGCGAAAATTCAAGAAACGGCACGTGCTGCCGGCTCGTACGGTGTAATAGAGGAGCAGGTCTTTTTCGATCGCCAGCGTTCACTGATTAACGAGGCCGTGCTCGAGCGGATAAAGGCCGAAGACGAAGCCGTTTTTCGTTTTCCGGGCATGTTCGGTGGGGTTGCGCCGCTTTTTAATTTAATCAACTGAGGGTATAACGATGGCAAAGAAAAAAATCCGAATCGGTCTAATCGGTTGTGGCGGCAATATGCGCAACGCTCATATCCCCAGGTTGCAAGCCGATGGGGGCGTCGAGCTTGTCGCGGTGGCTGATACTGCTGAGGAGCCGGCCCGCCTATTGATGGAAAAGTGGGGGAAGGAAACCGGCTATTATCCCGATTATCGCCGGATGATCCGCAGCGAAACACTGGATGCGGTAATGATTTCTTCACCGCATTCGACGCATTACGCGCAAGTTCGCTACGCGCTTGAACGAGGTCTGCACGTGTTGGTCGAGAAACCCTTGACTATTGGCTCTCGCCAAGCCCGTGCGTTGGTCGATCTGGCGAAAAAGAAAAAACGGCTGCTGGTCGTCAGTTATCAGCGCAATTTCTATCCGCCGCACGTCTATGCGCGCGAGTTGGTGCAACGGGGTGCGTTGGGCAAGATTACCGGGCTGGTCGCCTATGTGACGCAGCGTTGGGGGGGCGGTAAGGGCTGGCGCATGGTGCCGGAGTTATCGGGCGGTGGAATGTTTATGGATACCGGCAGCCATTTGGTTTCGTCGGTATTGTGGATTACGGGTCTCGAGCCGGTCGAGGTTTCGGCCTTTATGGACAAGCGCGGCAAAAAAGTCGACATCGACACGGTGGTCAACGCGCGTTTCCGCAATGGCGCTCTCGGTTCGATGAATTTTATCGGCAGCGCCAGTCGCCACGACGAGCGTCTTGCCATACACGGAGATAAGGCGACCCTGGTATTTCATCTGCATCAGTGGCAGATCCGCGAGGTGTTGTTGGACGGCGAACCGTTGGTGCTGCCAAAGCGCATCACTGAAGATTCTCCCGACGCGGCTTTGCTGCGGTGGATTCGCAACGGGGGCAAGGGCTATGAGCGGGCAGAGTTCGCGGTGCAGGTGGCGAAGTTTACCGAGGCAGCCTATCGCTCGGTGGAGCGCGGCAAACCGGTGAAGGTGAGTCGGTAGCGAAGATATTTATCGCCGCCCTTTCTTCGGCAGATGTCAGTCTCCTCGTTTGGCTTAGGAGGGCTATGTGCGGTTTTCTCCTGCTGGTCGATTTTCTGCTTGGCTAATGGCATAGAATAGGATTAATTCGCTCTGCGCGCTCACGAGAGTCTGATGGCTTTGTCAAGCTGCATGGGGTGGATTGCGGCTCGCGCTATCTCGTGGTGGTTAAAGTGAAATATGGCCTATGCTCTTCCTCGACTTTATTCGTCATTTGCGCCTTCCCTTCCAGTTCGTGCTCGCCCCGGTGTAATCGTTATTGGCACAAGGACGTCCTCTCGATCGGGGGGATGAAATATCCGCTTGGGGGTTGGCCCGCCCTGGTAGGAGGTCTTGGCGGTGGCGGCGCTGTGGCTTGGGGGGCGGGAGGACGGTGCGGGGTCGATCAATCCATGTGGGTTGGCGGGATGTCGATGGGGTTGCGCAGTGCTGAATTATTGGCGCCGTGGGCGGATCGGTTTTTACACGGTGAAATTCAAGGCGAGGATTCGCGTAGGACAATGGTTGGAACGAGTGCTTTTGCGGCCGCGCTGGACGCCGTTGGCGCTCAATTCGTTTACCGTATGGCCCTGGTTCGGGCCGGCGGCTTTGCGGTGGAGCCGCGGTAGAAAGGATATATAGCATGATCGCGTATGAAATATTAGTTGCAGCGTTGGATCAACAGGTAGAAGGCGTGCTCTATCGCCAGGTCGTCGATGAAGGGCACGATTATCGAGGTGGTTTTATCGACGCGGACCGGCTCGTTGGATCCAATAGTATTAGCTCGGTCGCACCCCTGGGATATGCCTATTTGCTCGCTGAGTCGCGGTACTATCGCAGCGCGGAGTTATTGCAGCGGATTTTGCTGGCGACAGAATTTGTCCGGCGGCACCGCCAGCCCTCGGGCTGCTTTGACCTGCTGAGCACCAACTTCGATTCGGCACCGGATGCCGGTTTTTGTCTGCAGGCGATAGCGCCAGTCGTTTTCGCTGCCCGCCAACAAGCCGCAGACGACGAGGGGGCAGCGCAGATCGCCGAGGCTTTAGGCGAAGTGGTACGGACGGCTGTTCCCGGGATGATCGCGGGTGGTTTCCATACGCCGAACCACCGTTGGGTGATGGTCGCGGCCATGGCTGAGGCGCAGGTACTTTTCCCGGAGCTGTCTGTTGGCGAGACCATCGAGGCGTATTTAAACGAGGGCATCGATATCAACGCCGACGGCGAGTATATCGAACGCAGCACCGGAGTGTACAATGCCATCGTCAACCGCTCATTGATCCGTGCAGCCGCGGCGTTAGAGCGCCCTGAGTTACTCGATCCGGTCAGGCGCAATCTCGATATATCCTTTCACCTGCTGCACGCCGACGCGACCGTGGTCACCAGTATTTCTAAACGACAGGACCGGGGAACAAGAGTCGTGCCGACGGGTTTGGCCGACGGCTATCACGCCTTGGGGCATATCGACGGCAACGGTTTTTACGCGGCGATGGCGGATTATCTCGCAGATAAAGGCGGTAGCGGTCTGGTATGTCTGCCCAATTATGTAATGAATCCAGCATGGCGCGAAAGCACTGTAGAGCGCGAAGCGCTGTCAGAAAGCTATGCTCGGGTCTATCCGACGTCCGGTCTGTGGCGGGTGCGGCGAGATGTTGTGAGCGCGACGGCGGTGGCTGGGCTGACGACGCCCTTTAGCTTAGTATGCGGCCAGGCCGAGTTGGTGGCGGTGAAGCTGGCGTCGAGCTATTTCGCCACCGGCCAGTTTATCGGCGAGGATTTTTCCGCGGTCGAAAAGGGCGTGCGAATGCTGCACAAGGGGCGCAATGGCATCTACCCGGAAAAGCAATATATGGGGGGGACTTATTGGTTGCCGATCGATGAAAAGGTTGACGCGGAAAACTGGCGCGAGGTACGCGGGCGCAGGGATACCTATGAACTGCCGCCTTTACAGGTCGAATTGACGATTGAAGAGGTGCCCGGCGGTTTTGATTTGCACGTGCAAACTTCAGGTGGCCTCGACGGGGTGCCTTTTCAGATCGAATGTAATTTTGCAGCGGGCGGAATTTTGCAGACCGATAGTGCTTTATTGGAAGGCAACGCGGGCCAGGTGGTATTCCTCAAGTCGGGCCATGGAGTATATCGGGTGGGCAACGACGCGATACAGGTGGGGCCAGGGGATATGCGGCACACGATGTGGCGGATGCGCAATAGCGAGGTCGATGAGACCGGCGTGCGCGTGCTTATCGCGCTGGTCGCGCCACTGAAGCGGACGCTGGAGATTCGCTGTGGGCGGTGGTCGGACGCAGAGGGGCGGTTGTTGGCTTTTTAAGGGGGGAGGGCAGGCGCATCTCCCCCCCCGTGCTGGGAGACGATCAACGCTTTGCCAGCCGGCGTTTACCCCAGATGTAACTCATCCGCCTCGCCGAAACGCCAGACGGGGACAGGGCCCGGTAGCAAATTTTTGCCATCCGACAGCCCCTCTTCGCGTCCGGCCAACTCTTCGACCATTCGCTGCCTCCACCGTGCCAACTCTTCGCTTTCGACCTTCGCCAAATCACGGCACTCCTGCGGGTCGGCGAGTAGGTCAAAAAGCTGTTCTTCACCCGTAATGGGATTCCAAATGTACTTCCAACGCTGGTCGGTGAGAAACTGATTGGCGTTTTCCGGATGATAACAGGGCGAATGTTCACCGTGGTAGTAGGGGCGCCAATCGGCCTGGCGGTCTTTGAGCAGGGGCAAGATGCTCTGGCCTTCGACGGTTTCCGGCACGGGGGCGCCCGCGGCCTCTAAGAAGGTCGGCATGATATCTTCCCAGCCGACGATTTGATCCATTTCGACATTGCGGTCAATGTGCATCTTCTTGGGTGCCTTGAGTACGAAGGGCACACGGGCGGAGGCCTCGTAGGCGTAGGTCTTGCGCCAGAGGTGGTGGTCGCCGAGCAT
>Ga0209362_1001124_pt1 | contig 21986 bp, 27 predicted proteins | sample SaaInlV_165m_DNA_FD_184680 | JGI IMG/M metagenome (GOLD analysis project Ga0209362, IMG submission 184680) | Marine microbial communities from expanding oxygen minimum zones in the Saanich Inlet - Saanich Inlet SI037_S3LV_110m_DNA (SPAdes)... | ecosystem: Environmental > Aquatic > Marine >...
GTCATCGGCATCGATGTTGACGATAAATGAATTATCATTTGTGTTTACTGTTGCACTGATTACGTGTCCGCCTGAAATATCGTAAGATGTACAATTACCTCCCACGTTTACTTCGCTTGAACCACAAGTAATATCTAAATTTGTACGTAATTGAGGTGTTGTGATTTTTACATCTATGACATCAGAATAAAATTTATCAGATTCTGAAAATAAAACAAATCCAACAGAAGAGGAATTAATGTCTTCATTTAATGTTAATGAAACTAATTCATTTGCATCAACATTGCCAATTTCAATTGTAGAAATCTGAATAATTCGATTAAAAACATCATAGAAAGCAAGATGAGCAGCAGTATTAGAAATAGAGGTATCTCCATTTCGCAATATCCCTAAAAAAGATAAAGAGTAAACATTATCAGATGAAGTAATTATAGGTTCTAAAGATACATCATTAATAGAAATATTTAGGGAATTGTTCATCAATTCTGAAGTATCAAATGTTAAAAATTTTGTAGATACTTCAGCGATATCAGGGTTAGGATTATCTGAACGTATGATAAACGGAGATTTAGTATTAGGAGGAATTACTTTTAGTGTGGTACTACCTTCTTTTACTTCTAACGGATTTGGATTAAAATCATCATAGAAATTTGCCTGAATTACAACATTAGTTACAAAAGATAATGGATCATTATTTTCAATTAATCCAATTACAACAGTATGTCCTTCAGAATCTTGATAAACAAAATTAGAATTAGAATCCATAGATATGGTCAATGTAGGATTAGTATCAGTATATTCCTGAGAAAATATAGTAGAAATTGGAAGTAGCAACAGAAATAAAATAATGCCAAAAACAGGTTTATTCATACAAGCTTAAACCTAATTCACACTATAAATAGAAATAATAAAAATAAATTAAAAATGGAATGTAAATTCTACTTTCTCTTTGCTGTAATAGCTAACCAGTATACTAAACCTGGTGCTAAACCAACGATGAGTGGAATCCATACTGGCCATGCATCTACTGCGCTTGTCATATCTAAAAACGTAAACCTTTCCTATTTAAATCCACCCAGCAGTCTGAAATCCATTATTTATTAAAATATGAAAAGTGGACCGGACGGAATTCGAATCCGTGACCCCCCGCGTGCAAGGCGGGTATACTACCAGGCTATACTACCGGCCCACAAATAGAATGCCTACCAAGTTGATTTTAATTGTTGGCTTCTTGAGAAGAATTTTATTTGAATAGAAAATCATCCCTACATGGTACTTTTAGAATCACAAATTAAATTGAAAAAAGGAGATATTGCGCCAGAGTTCGAATTATTAGGAATCGACGATAAGAAACACACACTCAAAGATTATCAAAATTATAAAGGAATCTTAGTCATTTTCATGTGCAATCACTGCCCATATGTTAAAGCAAAAGTAGACGCATTAAATGAGTTATATGAAAAATGTGGTAAAGACATAGCAATAATTGGCATCAATAGTAACGATCCTACAAATGTTCCAGAAGATAGTTTTGATGCAATGAAACAAACTGCAAAAGAGAAAAAATTTCAATTTGATTATCTAGTTGATGAAACTCAAGAGATTGCAAAGAAATACGGTGCCATGTGTACTCCAGATCCATTCTTGTTTAACAGTCAAAAGGAATTAGTTTTTCATGGAAAAATAGACAACGCCATGAAACCAGATGATACAGTCACAGAAAAGACAATGATTGTAAACATGCAGAAATTAATATCTGGAGAAAAAATTGAGAATGATTTTGATCCGTCAATCGGATGCTCGATTAAGTGGAAAGAAAACTAAACTTAAATGACTCCTGCCTAAAGATTTCCTTGTGGGCTCGTAGCTCAGCTTGGCTGGAGCGTTCGACTGATAATCGAAAGGTCATGTGTTCGAATCACATCGGGCCCATTTTTATTATTTTAAATTTTTAGACATGGTTTTTGACCATTGTAAAATATCACTAATTTTATCAGACAGCAAATCAGAATTAATTTTAGTTTTTTTAGATACATTTCCACATAATGCTAATTTTATACGTTTATCGGATTTTTTCTTGTTAGAATTAATTGAATCAGCAAAAAAAGATAACCCTTCAGAAGTTTGAGAAAAGATTACAACTAACAGAACACCAATTTTTTGTTTCCAAATTTTTCCAATTAATTTTTGAAAATCTAAATCAAATAAAATATTGACGGCAGAGGACATATCACCTAAGTGAGAAACATTCCAGCCACTAGAATGATATGATGCGGATGCGGATTCAGAATTCAGAATACTTTCAGGATCAGCAGCAATTACAACCACATTTTTTTTAGGATCAGTCACTACTGAGATTTGATTAAAAATGTCAAGGGATTTGGAAATAGTAGTTCTCAGCAAATTCTTCTCGGCAGAACCAATTTTTCCAGATTCATACAAATTATCCAAATAATCAATAGCAGGATAAATTACTTCTAGTATCAGTTGATTTACGGATGCGTCAGAATTTAGACAATTTCGGATTAGAGAGTAAATTTGATCTTCAGTGCCTTTAACTAATAATTCAAGATAGCGTGAAGTGATTTTAAAATAATCATCAGGAAAAGTGAATGACTCTTGACCAGGTTCTAAAAACCACAACGTAAGATTTCCAATATTTTTTTGACGAAGTAATCCTTCAGCTGCAAAAACTTTTAAAAATTTTATCATAGTTATTCTACTGACATTAATTTTTTTAGAAATTTCAGTACCAGACATTCCACTATCAGAATCTTTTAAAATAGAAATTAATTTTTCTCGAATTTCTTTACTAAGATAACCTCTAGCCATAATGTTATTCAGTAAAACTATTCTATAAAGACTAATTTTTAAAAATGATAAAACATTATATACATGAGTACTTTAATGTACGGTAAGGAAAAGTAAATTGCCAAAAGCCGGATTCAAATCAATAACAGTTTCAGAAACAGTCTACGAGAAATTCCACGACGTTTATGAAAATAGTAAAGACAACCTTACAATGAAAGGTGTCAATAGTTTTTCAGGTTATGTAACTTACATGTTAGAGGAGATGATGCAAAAGGACAAAACCTTTGCAAGATATGCTCCAAAAATTGAGAAAATTTCTGTGGATGATGATCGTGTAGTTCTAAAAGATAATATGAAAAATAGAATTGCAGAAGTGGCAGTTCAAAAAGGAGAGTTGTTTTGTCAATTATGTGATGAAAAAGATTGCGTTCACGTAGGATACGTATTTTCACTACCAGATGTCTACGAAGTATTAAACTCCAGAGGAATTAAACATCCAAAATAAAGAGTGGAGGAGGTGGGATTCGAACCCACGAACTCCTGAAAGATAGGATCTTAAGTCCTACATCGTTGGCCAGGCTTGATTACTCCTCCAAGAGATTACAAATATCTATGAAATTTAACAGTTTAGAAAAATATTGGTCAGAATCAAGAATTATAAGGATTTTCTACAGAGAATTATTGTGCTTCCATAGCTCAGTCTGGTAGAGCGTTACATTGGTAATGTAAAGGTCACGGGTTCAGATCCCGTTGGAAGCTTTTAATAATTTTTAATTAATAACTCAAAATGACCTGTTCGTTTAGTTGAATTGGAGTTAATTGAACGATTTGCCTTAATCTTGTTAATTTTCCAAGGTTTATCTGAAAACATATCTGCAACTTCTTTTGAATTAGAATTAGATAAAAGAACATGACATCCTTTTGAATCTAATTTCATACAAAGATCGGCTAATCGATTTAAATCATCATATGTAAAACTTCTACTCGTATAACTAGTAAAATTAGCAGTATTAGTAACGGGTTGATAAGGAGGGTCAAAGTAAACCAAATCACCTTTTTTTGCATCTCGTAGAACTGATTCAAAATCACGACATTGAATAGTAACTTTACTAGATCTCAAAATATGACTAACTGAACGTAAGTTATCTTCATTTACAATATTTGGATTGCTATATTTTCCTAGAGGGACATTAAATTGACCTTTACGATTAACACGATACAATCCGTTGAAACAGGTTCTATTCAAAAAAATCAGTCTTGATGTTTTTTCAATTTCATTTTTAGGACTACTTTCTCTAATAGAGTAATAATATGACTTGGAGTCTTTTTGATAATATTTTTCATGTTGTCTTAAGGAAGAAATTAACTCATCGACATTATCTCGAATAGTAGCATATGCTAAAACAAGATCAGAGTTAAGATCAGAAATATTACATTTTTGTTTATTTCGTTCAGTTAGCATATTGAATAATAATGCGCCACCTCCAAGAAATGGCTCAAAATAAGTACCGAAAGAATCAGGTAAATTTTCATTTAAAACTGAAATTAATTGACGCTTTCCACCAGCCCATTTTACAAACGGTTTTGGAGTAGCAAGTATCTGATCATATTGTTGCTTCATATGTTATAATTACAAAATTGCATATTGTCAAAATAGACAATAAAAGATCACAAGATGTGCAGTATTTTTTAATCAAATTTGTTTAGGGGGTCCCCTAAGTGAAAATAATAAAATGAAAAAGATTGTGTATTAGTCCCACTTTGACCAAGCGGCCATCCATCTGTATGTCCAAGTGTTCAATTTACAACCTAATGCTGCAAATGTACAAGCCAAAACTGCACCTGCACCTGCGCCCAGTGCAACTGGACTGTTATAGAACTTACCTACTTGCGGTTCTATTGGTGTCATATATGGTGGCAATGTTGGTCTTGGATATTTGAATGCCGTTTCAAGTGGGTCTGCTACTGTTATCAGGTTTACCATGTTGAATAATGGTAAAGACATTCCTACCAGTACGCCGCCGAACAGTATCAAGGAGTGCTTGTTCTTCTTTGTTGCCCAATAGACTAGATCCAAAAGCATTGCTGATGGTAACCAGACTGGGGTTACAATGAAGTCATACGGATATCCGAGTGCAAACCATGCACCTTTTGCTATCCATGTGTATACTGTCATAATTAGAGCGTAGTACGTCGCTGTGCCTGGAACGCCCGTAAATGTAAGATAGTATGTAGCTCCTACAATAAGCATCAAAGTTTGCGATATTGAAAATACCGTGTACGATGTCCAAGCCCAGTCAGTATAGAATATGTAATCTCCTGCGTTGATTGTTAACAATGTAGAGTTAACTGCAACAACTACTATGAATAAGTAGTGTGTACATCGTCTTAACCAGACCATAGCAAATGGATGAAAACGTCTGTATATAAAATTTTAGAGTATGATGAAGATCGGCACGTTATTTCAAAACCAAAATTAAAAAGAAGTAATCAGAGGTGGGTTTGTTTAGTTTCCGACAAACATTGATATCATAATTGTACCTATTGTAACAGCACCTATGACAGCAGCAACGAGACCGTTGCTGTTTTTGTTGGAACCTTCTTCCATTACTTTAACACAGAAGATGTAACCTATTGCCTCAATGATTGTTAGTACGATGAATGCAAAGTGTCCACTTGGTGTTGGATATGCCCAAGGATAATAGAAATATCCTGCTGCAGTTCCAGCAAAAGTTGACAACCATGCTGCGATGAATGAAATGGTAATCATACCAGTCATATTTTCAACGCGTCGTCCAATCATTCGTTCTACATCAGCACTTGATGAACCACCAGCGCCGCCAGAACCGAATCCTTTAGGAAGAGTCATTATGGAATTATTCTGATTCAGAATCCTTTTAAATCTTTCTTAAAGTACTGATTCCAGCACGATCAGTTGACTTTAACAAATAATGAAAATAGAAAAATAGAAAAATAGAAAAAAATGTGCGATTGCACGGTTGTCTATGGGATGCTTCTACTGTACAATTTACCTTCTAAGGCCATCTTGTACATTTCTGCAACATATGGATTCTCACCAGGAGTTTCTGCACCTAGTTCTACGAGTCGAGCATATACTCTAACTACGTATGCTAGTGCTCCCATGAAAGCTACTACAACTCCCATGTTAAACATCCAGTGATTTGGTACTGCAAATATCTCTTCTACAAACCAGAAATGCCACATCTCATTGACCCCAATTGTAAACATTGTTGCAAGGTAACCAAGAATGGTCATCTTTAAACCAGTGTTCATTGAATTGTTAGGACCTCTAAGAACAGGTATTTTTCTATCATAGATTGCTGCTGCTCCCCATCCAAGTGGTAATGTAATGAAGTGGGAGTATAGCCACCAGTGTGCTGGTGTAAATGCACTATCTCTGATAGAGGTTTGATGCAAAGAACCATCAACGAAATTATCAACTTCGACTGAGGCTGCAGTAGATCCCATAGCTATGACGATGAGCCAGACTTTCTTTAGTCTCTGGATCTCAACTTCTTTTGGAATTAATGCGGGCATCTGTGCCATGAGATACCATAGGCGAATTATAGATATAAACCAAGAGTTTACAAACTAAGTAAATTTTATAAATTTTACACATAAGTTTCACAAATAATTTAAAATAAATTTGTTTTATTATACATTAAATTATAATAATTACATTAATTTTTTAATAGTTTTATTGTTTAACATTAATGATAAACATTGATAATTATAGATCCATATTAAGAAAGTAAAACATATAACGATGAAATCTGCCTGCTCTTGATAGGGATATAATATGAATGAAAAACAAATTTTCGTATTCGGACTAGCTGTAGTACTTGCACTAGGAACACTAGGATTCAACTGGGTTGAATCTATTATTCCAACTGCAGATGCACACGGTGTCCAAGCACAACTCCAAAGTCGTTTCATCAGAATTGAAGATGAAACCTTCAATAGACAATCTCTACAAACAGGCGAAACCTTGACACTTCAAGGTACATTAGTCAGTCTTGTAGAAAGAGACCTTAGAGGATGGTTATCTATCTTCTCAGAGTCAACCAACGCAGGTAACAGATGGGAAATGTTAGCAAGAGATCCACCAGGAAATGTCTTTGACATGCCAGGTAACTCAGTTATAGATTACTCATTGTCTGCAAAAGCACTTGAAGCAGGTGTATACCACGTACACACCCAACTCAACGTAGCAAAAGTTGGTCCAGGACTTGGTCCAGGTCAAACAGTTGTCGTAGAAGGTGATATTATACTCAAACCAATTCCATATACGAACATCGCATACCAATCAATCATAATTGGTGTCGGATATGTTATTACGTTTGCAACAAGACCTTGGCAAGTTATCTAAAATAACCCACTTTTTCATTTTCTAGATACTTCTTACGCTATGCGTTAAACTGTCAAAATACCTTTTATGCAGAACAAAACAATAGAAAAGGAATGTTAGATTTTAAAATAACAAAACTGAATATCAATCAAAGTTATTTTTTTGGAGAAGTTGAATTTCGTTCTGACAAGTACAAAGTAAATATTCAAAATGAAAGAAGAGGCAAAGTTCTCAGATTACCTTTTCAAATAAAAACAAAAAGTGAAAAAATTATTGTAAGAATGACAGGTCCGGATGGTTTGTTTGTAGAAGACTATCTACCATACAAAGGAGAATCAGAATGGTTAGAAATAGACTCAAATGAAATTGCATATTTTCTTGCAGATCATCAAGACCAGCTCGATAGAATTGAAATAATGTATGAGGACTAAAAGAAAGGACTTTAAGGAATCTAGCTAAAATATTGACATGATTTGGCCAGGTACTGGAGATCCTTACAAAAGAAAAAAGGCGATAAAATTTCTTCTGATAAGTGCTGTGATAGGAGGTATCGCGGTATTACTTACAACTGTAGGGGTAAATCCAATGATAGCTCAACAAGCACATAATGCATGTATTGATGATATGGACACAGATTGGAAAATATCATTCACATTTGAAATGATCATGGACGGTCAAAAAGCTGAAGTTCAACCAAATATTGGAATTACAGATGAATGTCAAAGAGCAATATACACACTTTCTAATGACGGTACAGTCTATGCAGAATGGACAGAAAACCCAGATTTTGAATTAGGGCATTTCTTGTACATCTCTAAGTTTAAGATCAGGGATATGGAAGAATCAAAAACAGAAGTTTATGTAAATGACAGATTGGCAGAAAACGGTCTTAAAACACCATTACAAGATAAGTATCATTACAAAGTAGCATTTACTACAAAGAATTACGATACATCTAAAGACAAAGATTACTTGCCGCCAGAAAATTAATTTAGAAATACACACAATTCAGACTTTGTAGATTCAGAGGATTGTTTTAAATAATTTAGAATAAAGTATTTTTAAAATATAAAATTCGTGCAAGTAGCAACTTGAGAAATTTAAAAATAATGAAAAGATGTAAGTGGTAATTACCAGTATTTACCGTTGTCTGGAATAAGACCGATACCTTCTCTTTCAAAGTGTCTGTCTAATTCATCGACCCATCTCTCACGGTTGTCTTTGTAAGCCCAGCCGTGTACACGTAACCAGAATGAGATTACTCCAAGAAGGAATACTGTGAACATAATGGTTCCGAAGATGTAAATCATTACATCGTAGAATAATGGATCATAGTTTGGTCCTAATTGTCCTGTTAATGTTGACAGGATACTTAGGAAAGTGCCTACTATAGGAATCATAACATTTTTGCTCTATTTCAGCGATATATACATTTCTTTTATTATTATAAAATATGAGATCAGCAACACTAAGAGAGAAAGAGATCAGTAACACTAAGAGAGAAAGAGATCAGTAACACTAAGAGAGAAAGAGATCAGTAACACTAAGAGAGAATAATAAAATGAAAAGATGAAAGTGAGGTTTGTTTTATCCTCTGCCCATTGCTGCGTATTTGCCGGATTTTCCTTTCAAAAAGAAAGCTCCTGCAATACCACCGAATACTGCTCCTGCAATAATTGCTGCTCCAACAACACCGTCTGCACTAATGTATGGTGTTCCTGATCCAGCTGCTGGATTTGCTTCAGCAGAAGCAACTCTTCGAGTTTGAATCTCAAGTGCTTCTTCTAAAGTATATGATCCGGTTTCTCCTGCACTACCAACGTTGCCCATGTACTGTGCAAATGCAACAGAACTTTGTGCAGATAGTCCGATAGTGAAGACAGCGATTAAGGATGCTGCTAATAGTATTTTTGTATTCATACGTTTTACCTGTGATTTTTCCATTGAGAGACTTATTTAACTTTTATTCTAAAGGCCAAGTTCAGGAATAATTTACGAGATCAGCAAAAGTAACGTTTAATTCTACTTTTAATTGAGCAAATTCATGGGACGAATGCACACTCACAGACATGGTAAATCACATTCAATTAGACCAGCAACTGTACGTGCACCATCATGGATCACATTAACACCAGCAGAAGTAGAAGCATTGGTGGTAAAATATTCTAAAGATGGCTTAACTCCAAGTCAAATTGGAATTAAATTAAGAGATCAACATTCAATTCCATTAATCAAACCAATTACAAAAAAAGGAATCAATCAAATTCTTGAAGAAAATGATCTAATACCAGATATGCCAGAAGACTTGGAAAATATTGTCAATAAAGCAGTCGGTCTTCAAAAGCACCTTAAAGAAAACAAAGGAGATAACAGAAACGTTAGATCTCTAGAATTGATCGAAGCTAAAGTTCACAGATTATCCGTGTATTACAAAAGGATTGAAAGAATTCCTAAAACATGGAAGTATAAAGCTGTAGTTGCTCAATTAGAGTAATGACAAAAGGGTTTGAAGAATCTCTATCACTATTCAAAGATAAAATTTCAGATTGTGTAAAATCTCAAAAATCAATTTCAATTACAACACACATTGATTGTGACGGATTAACATCTGGAAGCATTATTGCCAAAGCGTTAATCAGAGAAGGTGCAAAATGTACCCTTAGAACATCAAAAGAATTCAGCAAGAACATAGCAGAATCATTCAAAACAGATTCTAGAGATTTTCACATTGTAACAGATCTTGGAGGAGGGTTTGCAAAAGATCTAAATCAGATATTAGAAGATGATTGGATTATTTTAGATCATCATCAGATATCAGAAGAAGAAAAAGATAATCAAAATGTCATAAATGCATGGAAGTATGGAATGGACGGGGGTTCTGAAATTTGTGCCGGCGGAATGGCATATCTAGCAGCAATGGCACTTGATGAAAAAAATTCAGATTTATCAGAAATTGCAGTAGTTTCGGCATTAGGAGATAGACAAGATCAAGGAGACAGAAAATCATTTACAGGTAAAAATTTTGAAATTGCCAATACGGCCAAAGAATTGGGTTTAGTGGAGATGGATTTGGATTTACTACTGGTGGGAAGAGAAACTAGACCACTTGCAGAAGCAATTGCCTTCACATCACAGCCATTTATTGAAGGATTGACATGGAATAAAGAAACATCTCTATCAATTCTAAAATCATCTGGAATTAAACTAAAAGAAGAAGGGAGATGGAGAGTTCCAGCAGAACTAAATGAAGAAGAAAAAAAATTAGTAATAAAAGCAATAACGGATTTTTCTCCAGATAAAAATACTACAGAAGTGATGTCAGAATTAATTGGATATACATACACATTTCCAAAAGAAGACAAGAGAAGTTTTCTAAGAGATGGTAGAGAATATTCAACGATGCTGAATTCATGTGGAAGGATTAACCGTTCGGGGGTCGGAATGGCAATATGTATGGGGGATAGAAACCAGGTACTAACTGAAGGAGAAGGAATTCTAACAGATTATAGAAAAAAGATCAAGGAATACATGAATGTTTTATCAAATGAAAGATGGAGAATTTCAGAAAATGAAAATTGCATAATGGTTAACGGAGAAGACATAGTACCAGAAACAATGACAGGTACAATATCATCACTAATTGCAGGATCACCAAAAAATACAGGAAAAATTGTAATTTTGAGAACTAGAGGTGAAGCAAATACAATAAAATTTTCGTCAAGAAAATCATTTGGCTGTAAATCAAAGATTAATCTTAGTGAATTAATGAGAACAGGTGCTGAAAAATTTGACGGTATTGGAGGAGGTCATAATGCTGCCGCAGGTGCAAAAATAACTAAAGACAAATTGGACGAATTTTTGAAATATTTAGAATTAAATGTCGTTAACGTGCCAAGTTCAAGTGATCATCAGTAACATATCGGAAACAAAGGCAGAAACTGTCAAAAAGGCACTAGAGCCAGATAATGTAAATTTTCCAAAAGGATTGAGTCTTTATGTTGAAAATATTGATAGTAACCTAATTTTTAATTTTGAAAGTAAAGAAAACATGAAACATCTTGTAGGCACGGTAGATGAAGTGTTAGAACATATCCAAGTTGCATTAAAGGTAATTGAATAATGTTAGATCCTAAACTAATCAAAGAAAAACCAGAAATGATCAGAAATATGCTCAAATCTAGAGCAGTAGAATTTGATCTAGATGAATTAATTAAAACAGACGAAAAAAGACGAGAGTTTATAATTAAAACAGACGACTTAAGAAAAAAGAAAAACCAAATTGGAATAAGAATTTCAGAAAAAAAGAAAGCAAAAGAAGACGCATCATCAATTTTAGCAGAAATGAAAAATATTTCAAGTGAATTAACAAAACTAGAATCAGAACAAGAGACAATTGAAAATAAGTATTTTAAATTAGCATCAACAATTCCAAATCTAGTTCACGAATCAGTTCCAGTGGGAATAGACGATAGTGCAAATATAGAAATAAAAAAATGGGGAAATATTCCAAAGTTTGATTTTAAAGTAAAAGATCATATCGATATTTCTGAAAATCTGAATTTAGTAGATTTAGAAAGAGCTGCAAAAGTAGCTGGATCTAGATTTTATTATCTAAAAAATGATCTAGTGAGATTAAATCAAGCACTAATTAATTTTGGATTGGATTTTCTTACAGAAAAGGGATACTCACTAATTCAGCCACCGTATATGATTAATCGCGAATCAATGGAAGGTGCAGTGATTGCAGAAGATTTTGAAGAAGTTATTTACAAAATTCAAGATGAAGATTTGTACATGATTGGAACATCAGAGCATGCGATGGCAGCAATGCACTCAAAAGAAATTATTGAAGGAAAAAACATTCCAATGAAATATGCGGGGATCAGTCCTTGTTTTAGAAAAGAAGCGGGAGCACACGGACGAGATCAAAAGGGCATTTTCAGAGTTCATCAATTTGATAAAATTGAACAATTTGTTTTTTCAAAACCAGAGGATTCTTGGAAAGAGCATGAAAAATTGCTCGAAGTTGCAGAGGAATTTTATCAAAAATTAGAAATCCCATACAGAGTTATGCTCTTATCAACAGGGGATATCGGAAAAATTTCAGCTAAAACATATGATATTGAGGCATGGATGGCAGGACAGAATGCATATAGAGAAATTGTATCATGTTCAAATTGTTTAGAATATCAAGCAAGACGGTTGAAAATTAGATTTAGAGATAAAACAAACGAGGATACTCAGTATATCCATACTCTGAACAGTACTCTAATAGCTACAACCAGAGTTTTAGTGTCAATAATGGAGAATTTTCAAACAAAAGAGGGCCATATTCTAATTCCAAAGGTTTTACAGCCATACATGGGAAATCAGAAAGAAATATCTTGACATACCCTTATATTTTGGATTTGAAGTTCCTTAAGAATTGGCACGCAGAAAAGGTCGAATAAAGGACAAGTGGCGAGAAAAACGCTGGATCACAGTTAATGCTCCAGATTCATTTAACAATGTCCCAATCGCATACGTACCAATTACAGATGATGAAAATGCATCAGGTAGAGTAATAGAAATTACATTATTTGACATTCTCAAAGGAGATCCTTCACAACATCAGTACAAACTATATTTCCAATTACATAAAATAGATGGCGAAATTGCAACAACTATTTTCAAAAGATTTGAGTATTCAAAAGAATTTTTGCGTAGTTTAGTTAGAAGAGGTTCATCTAAAATTAATTTCATAATTGACATTAAAACAAAAGACGGGTATGTATTCAGAGTTAAAGTATTAGCATTAACACATAGACCACTAAACACATCAAGACAACATGCACTAAGAATTATTGCAAGAGATGTGATTAACAAAACAGTTCCAGAAATGACAATTGATCAATTTGTTCAGGCTACATGTTACAGTAAAATTAATTCAGACATTATGGCCGCATTCAAAAGAGTCATCAAAGTAAGACATGTGGGTCTTGAGAAAGTAAAACTAATTAGAACTGCTGATAAAGAAACGAAATTACTAGAAGCATAAATAATTAGAACATAATCTATTTTGAATTATGATCCATAAAATAGAAATTGCTATTGATGTGATTATTCATGCAACAGAAGATATTTCAAAAATATTGCAATCCTTTGACGAAGTCTTAGAAATTAAAGAAGAAGAATTTACAGCAATAGAAACCACAGGGTATTTTGAAAATCCAATAATAATCTTAAGTGCTAAACTTGTAAAAAAGCAGGGTCAAAATTTTATAAAAAATATGCTAGATTTACTACCAATTAATCAAATTAATGAATTAATTGAAGAGATTGAAGAAAGGACAATAGATTCAAGGTTTCATCTAAGATTAGATAAGCAAGAATTAGTTAAAGGTAAATTGATAATTAGTGAAAAAGATACCGTAAAAATTAAAATTCATACTCCAATTTACAACAAAAAAAATACCGTAAAAATATTTACAGAAATTTTTCAAAGAGTCAACTAGATTAAATAGGAATAGATCAACAATTTAATTTGGGAATGAGGAGATATTAGCCGCTCCAGTCTGAGCTAACGCCTTGAAGACGCCGCGACGAACCGACCCCAAATTAAATCATAATTATGAGAGTTTGAATATCAGAATAGAGTTTATTATAAATACGGACAAACAAGTCTCTAGTTATGACAGATTATGACGTTATAATTGCAGGTGGAGGATTAGCAGGTACAATTACGGCACAATCAATATCACATTATTCTAATCAAAATTTAAAAATTCTCGTAGTTGACAGAAATCCAGAAACATTACCAGGAAGGAAAGGACTGGCAGGATGGGTATGTGGAGATGCATGTTCAAAAGAAGCAGTGGATTTCATGTCAGAAAGAATCAAAGTTCAATGGACTAACCCAGAAATCGAACACGATGTTAAAGGAGTAATGGCATTTTCTCCAGATAAAGAAACAGCAATTCCATTTGACGGAGACGGATACATGTTAAATCGTACAGAATTGCCTAGAATCCAAAATGAAAGGTGTTACAAAATGGGAATTGAATTTGAATTTGAAATAGGATTAACAGGTCTAATTTATGACGGTCAACAAGTTGTCGGAGTTCAAGGAATAGATAACAAAACAAAACAGCCTTTCAAAAAAACATCAAGATTAGTAATTGATGCAACAGGAGTAACATCAATTCTAAGAAATGGACTTAAAAACTCAACCAAAGTTGAAAAGAAAATCAACATAGAAGATTTAGAAATTACTGGAAGATACATCATGGACTTTGAACCAGGACAAAAAGATCTTACACAATTTGATCCAGATTATTGTATAATTCATCTAGATCAAGACATTGCTCCAGGAGGATATGGATGGGTATTTCCTAAATCTGAAACTAAAGTCAACATCGGTTTGGGTGTTGAAAAAGCATTTCTAGAAAAGAGAAACAACAGATTAGGTAAAAAAGATAATGTCGAATCGTTAATGAAAGAATATCTTCAAAGAAATCCAGCGATTAAAAATGCAAAACTTTCTGAAGATTCTACAGATGTGTTAGGAGGAAATAATTCAGGAATATTCCAAGTTTCTGTCAGAAGACAAAATGATTGTATGGTTTCCGGAGGATACATGATGGTTGGAGATTCTGCATGGATGCCAAAACCAATTGATGCTGGAGGAATAGGACCGGCACTGATTGCAGGGACAATTCTAGGCAACAACGTAGCTAAGGCATTAGAAGCAAATGATACATCTGAAGCATCATTGTGGCAGTATAATTTAGATTTCATTAAAGAATACGGGTACAAAACAGCAGGATTAGAACTGTTTAGAAGATTAGTACAACAAATGAACAATGAACAAATCAGTTACGGTATGAAGCATTTCTTGGGCGGTCTAGATGTAGAATCAATCAGCAAAGGAGAACATCCAGACTTTTCAGGATTAGGAAAAGTTGGAATGATAATTAGAGGCGTGTTAAACCAAACAGTTGCAAAAGGACTCAAATACACATCTACGGAAAATCAATGGTTAGTGGAACATTATAATAATTATCCAAAGGATCCATCAGGATTTGATCAATGGAATAAATCATTACATCAAAGATTGGATGAGTCGTTTGCTAAGATAGAAGCATTTGGAAAATAGATCCAACATTAAATATTGTTATAATTAATAAAAAAAAGCCTTGGAAGAAATACAATATCTAGATTGGAATAACTCAAATCAAATTATTAAAAAAGCGTACGAAGCAGGACTGTTTGTTCTCATAATTGGGCCAAAAGGAACGGGGAAAACATCACTAGTTAGAGATTTTGCTAAAATCAATAACATCAATTTAGAATCAATTAATTTTAGTTTAAGAACAAGGGAGAGTCATCTGGTTGGAACAAAAACACTGACAGATGGAACAGTCAGTTTTGATGAAGGTATTTTGATTAAATCAATGAGAAGCGGAAATTTACTATATCTAGATGAGGTCAATGCAGCTGAGGCAGATGTCTTACTCAGATTAGATGAGGCATTAGATGACAGAAGGCAAATTGTACTAAAAGAAGCAGCAGGCGAAGTAGTTAAAGCAAAAGAAAAATGGTTTGTGATTGCAACGATAAATCCACTAACGCACAGTGGAACAAAAGAACTTCCACCGCAAATTCTAAGCAGGTTTCCAGTACGCATAAGATTAGAATATCCACCAGAAGAAATAGAATTAGACATTGTAAAAAAATATGTTTCTGGCAATTATGAATCAGAAATAATTCAAGGAATTAAACTGGCAAACACATTAAGACAAGCTGCAGCAGTTGAAGAATTATTTTATTCACCAAGTTTGAGAGAAACCATTGCATTTGGAAAATTATTAGATAAAGAAGTATCGCCAAGAGAAGCTGCAAACATTGTTTTTGGAAATGTATACACACAGTGGGGAGATATAGAATATCAAAAAGTAAGTGACATAATCACTTCAATGTTTAGAAGTTAAATGCAATCCATTCAACTTCAAAATGACTCTTTAGCAGAAATTTCTACATTTCTTATCAGAAGATGGTCTGAAAAAGAAGACGCAGTAATTGAAATTTCAAATAACATTGAAACTAAAACAAGATTAAAAGAAAGAAAAGTAATCCTAACATCCTTAGAAAAAAGAATAGGGAATGATTTTCAAAAATACAGGCAATTTAGAACGTCGTCATGGTACGAAGCAATGAAAATAAAATATTCTGAAAAAATTCTTAGTGATGATCATGCTTTTGGGTTTATTCTCAACATAATGGAGACACAAAGAGTGGAACAGCTAGGTAGAAAAATTTGGAAAGGAATGGATGAAGAAATTATTTTTAATTATGGATATATGCTCGTATCAAGACCTCAACTCCACACAGTTTATGGTAAAGCAAGAATCGTAGAGGCATTTTACCAGTATTTCATGTTTGGTGCAATAAAAGGCGAAATACAATCAAGCCATTTTGAAAAAATAAAAAAAGCGAGTACATTTGCAAAAAAAATAGTCAATGAGTCAATAGAAAATAATCAAAAAACAAGATGGATTGAAAAAAATGTAACCCAAATTATTAAAATTTTAGAAATTGATTCATTGTTAACAATTCCAATATCTGTCGCATTTATGAAAGCTGGAATGGCATTATCCGAAGAAGAATTACGAAAAGTTTTAAAAATAATTGCCAAAAACAAAGAAGGGGATTTCGGCTCAATTGATCCAGAATCAATAGTAAAAGGCGAAGATGTCTATGATGAATACAAAGTACTAATCGATGAAAATAAAAAAAATGATAACAAAGGACTGTCATCAGAAACTGTAGGAATACAAATTCCATCAACAAAAAATATTGACGAAACAGCCATCTACGATATTAGTTTGATTAATGGATTAAAAATGAAATTCAAAGAATGGAAAACAGGTTGGAAAGAACAGCACTTAAGATCAGGGGACGAATTTGATGATGAAAACTACATTGAAGGAAATGAACCATTTTTTACAGACATTAAAAAATCAATCAAAACAAAAATTATAATTTTATTGGATCACTCATCAAGCATATCTTCAGATGCAATTGAATATAAAAAAGCAACAATAGCACTATGTGAAGTTTTAGCATTTCTTAAAGTAAAATTTGCAGTATATGCGTTTAGTACAGAAAATAGATCAATGGTCTGCTGGTCAATAAAAGAAGAAAATGTAAAATGGAACAAGACTACTGCAAAAAGATTAGCACAGATAGTTGCAAATGGAGCAACACCACTCGCAGAAATTTATGATAAAATGTTTTCAACATTACAAGCAAAACGACCAGATATTTTTTTGACATTAACTGATGGAGAGCCATCAGATTCAGACGCAGTCAGAAAGAGAACAAAATCACTAAAAGGATTAGGAATAACCATGGTTGCTTTAGGATTAGGACCAAATACGGTAAGGGCCACCACCATAGCAAATAATCTTAAACATTTGGGATATGATAAAACCATGGCAGTAAGCAGATTGAAAGACATTCCAAATAAAGTAATCAATCTTTTAGATGCACAAATCTAAGAAATTTAAAAAAATGGAAGAATCCTAATCTAAAATATAAGATATTTTATATGACCTTCTAAAAAGTGAAAAATAGAGATAAAATTGGAGCAAAATCAGGATAATAACATAGACAAAGTTCTACTTCAACGCTTTGAGGAAGAAATATGGAACAAAGTACCACATTTAGAAAACGATAAGCAAGGAGCAAAAATAGTCAATGCAACGCCGCTAGTAGACATTACAAATGATTTTAAAGAATGTGCAAAAAAAGTTTACAACTTAGATCTTTCTAATTCAGAATTACAAGTTTACGGGAAATTAGATTCCACATTACCTACAGGTTCAATCAAAGTTAGACCAGCTGCAAACATAATTCATGATGCAATCATGACAGGGAAAATAAAGAGCGGTCAAACAGTAATTGAGGCAACGTCAGGTAATTTTGGAATAGCATTAGGGATGTTATCAAAACTAGGTCTGCAAGTAGTCACAATTGTTTCAAGAAAATTACAAGAAGGCGTGTTTCATGAACTAAGAAACATGAATATCAAAATAATGGATTTAGAAATGGATATTTGTCCGGCACCAGGAATGGAAGGAAAAAAAGATGAATTGGTTGCAAAAGCAACAGCTGCTAACATTCGCTCACAATTAACTCAGTTAGAATTTGATCCAAGTATCTTTGATAATTCAATCACAGAAATTGAAAAATTGTTAGCCAAACAAGATATCATCAATTTAGCAAAATTACTTGCAAAAATATACAATTGTTTCTGTCCAGAACAATACGATAATGATTTGAATGTAAACGCACATAGGACCATAACAGGATCTGAAATAGATCAACAATTGCACGAAGAAGGCAATTCCCTTGAAAATTTCAACATTCTATGCACATTTGGTACGGGTGGAACTTCAGGCGGATTAAGCAGATACATATCTGAAAAATATAACAAAAAAAGAGTTCACGTAATATTTCCACCAGGCGGACAAGACGTTGCAGGAATTAGAACTCACAATAATGCAGATGGCCTAAAATATTATCAACCAGATAATTACGCTGGAGAATACGAAGTAGATTTTGAAAAAGCAAAACCGCTTCTCAAATTTTTTGTAGAGAAAGGACATGACATTGGAGAAAGTAGTGCACTAGAACTCTATGCAGCTCTACAATTGGCCAGTACAAATAAAGAAAGTAAGTTTGTAGTAATGATTTGTGACGGTATAGAAAAATATAGAAAGAATTTGGAGAAAATTGGAAAAATTCAACCTCCAGGACAAGTATCACAAGAACAAGTAGCCTCAAATTCACAAGATTATGATAAAATTATTTGGGTTCATACACAATATACCCCTCAAGAAGGCGGAATAGAATTACTTGCAAAATCTCTAGGCATAGATAAAAGCAAAATAGTCGTACCAAATGCAAGAACGGCACAACAACTACTATCAGGACAGGGAATTCCAGATGAAATTAATAATTCGCTCCAAGAATCAAAAGGAAAAACCCTAATGGTTTGTATGGCTGGAAGAACATCACTAATGGCTGCCAATGTATTAGCAGAAAAAGGAATTGTGACAGATAGTTTGATAGGAGGAATAACAGAACTTCCTGAAGCAAGAAACAGTCAACTTTCAGAAATAGTCAAACAAGCTTCACAGTTTTAAGGTATATCAAATTTTTATCATCATAGTAATCATGAAATGTCTTTCAATTTGTCAACCATTTGCAGAATTAATTGTTCAAAATAAAAAAATAATTGAATTAAGGAAATGGAATACAGATTTTCGTGGAGAATTTTTAATTCATGCTCCAATTAAAATTAGAAAGGAAGAATATAAAAAATTGAAAATAAAAGAAAAATTAACAACGGGTGCAATAATAGGTAAAGTGGAAATTTACGATGTAAAAAAATATACATCTTCCAAAGAAATTCAAACAGATAAGAAAAAACATTTTTCTTCAAGAACTTTTCAAGAAAAAACATTTGGATTTATGTTGAAAAATGCAAAACCACTTAGAATTCCAATTCCATGGAAGGGGCAATTAGGATTTTTTAATGTTGAACTACCAAAAATAAAAAATAAAAAAATAATTATGGATATGATTGATGAGGAATTTTGCTATCAATGGATTGGACACCATTAAGAAAAATTGTCTGACAATAAATTTGAAGAGGAAAAAAGGAATCTAACACCTGAAACAGGCTTTAATTTGGTCGGAATAGATTACTTTGGAGATACAGAAAATCAATTATACGTAATTGAGCATTTTGATATGTACCAAGACGCACTAAATGCAAAAAAAAATAGAAAAAATCAAGAAGAATATTTTGTGCTATACAAAGATCAAAATGATGGGTTTTTCTGTAGATAAATTAAAACAAGTTAAAAAGTTACGAAGTAAATGAAAAGGCTATTGATTTTATTTCTGAACCATTATCTACTTTCATAGTATATGTACCTGAATTCTCCCAACCGGGACCTCCAGCTATAGAGAGGGTAGAATACACACCATTACTTTTTACAGAAACTTGCTCTGCCCATACAAGTTCATCATTTTGATTTTGAATAGAGATGTTGACCATGTTGGAATTAGTAGATATGCCATTAATTGAAATAAAATCTTTCTGAGAATATGAAGACAAATCAGTTTGAACTGATAACTTTGATGTAGGGTTAGATGCAGGGTTAGGGTTAGATGCAGGGTTAGGGTTAGATGCAGGGTTAGATGAAAATGAATCAAATGTGCCAGAAGACAAAATAGCAGCAAAACCAATTACTAAAACAATAGAAGTAAATCCCAAAATTAATTTTGGATTTTTTAAATTAAAATTAGAACTACGAGAAGAGCGTGGTTCAAATGTTTGAGCTTGTTCATAAGATTCAATTTTAGGCATTACGACGTCTGGAATTGTGGGTGCAATATTTTCAGGTTTTGTAGGAACAATATTTTCAGGTTTTTTACCCAAATATTGTTCTGCTAATTTTTGAACATAATTTCTTTCATAGTTACTAATGACCTCATTATTTTTGCATGCTCTAGATATTTGCTTTAAAATGCGATCATCACCAAAATCTCCATCTAAAAGAGAGGTTACATCATCAAGTAACATATCATTCATGATAATTTTTCCACATATTCATTATTTATGAATAGCTTGTTTAAGATTTCTAATAATTTCACCGCATAGAAGTAGAAAGAATTGTAATTTTTACTGTTTATATATAAAAATTATTTTGAATCTGATTTTTGAGCTTGTATTATTACAGTTCTAATGTAATCTTTAGCAGTAGAATCAGTCACACCCATTTGTTTGGCTCGACGATAAATCTCATTTTCTTGCGGATTGACAAGGTAACATTTTAACAGATAATTTAGTCGATGGGACCGTTTTTCATCACTTTTCATAATTACTTTTATTTTTGATACTAAAAAGAAAGAAGGATTATGGAATAACCCATTATCAGATTAAAAAATATTTGTTTATATTTTGAACCATAATTATAACAAACAATATGAAAAAAATTGAAGCAACCATTCAAATCAATAAAGTAGATGTCGTAGCGACTGCAATTACGGACATTGTAGATGGATTTACAATTTTAGAAGGAAATGGAAGAGGATCAGGAAAAAGACAAATTGTAAGATCTGGAAGAGGTACAGGTACAGTCGTATCAGATTATAACAAAGTTTCAGTAATTAGTACAATTGTAAAGGACTCAGAAGTAGAAAAAATATCTGAAGTAATTCTAAATGCGGCATTTACTGGAGAAAATGGAGATGGAATAATAGCTGTAAGTAATATTGAAAGTGTTCTAAACATTACAACAAAAAAGAAAAGTTCGGAATCTCTTTAATTAAAAAATAGAAAATTTAAGAATTTAAAATAATCTGCTGAGAGGTTTACTACTTCTCTCAGGTCGTTATCCTTTTGGAGGACATGTTTCTAAAGGGATATTTTTAATTACAAAATTAGTATAAAAGGTGATGAAAGATCATCCTTGTCCGTCTATTCCCATCAGCGTAAGGGTCGAGCGTATTTTTGGAATTTTTCTGATCTTCCAGGTTATGGTTTCGCGCAATGCCTCGACCTGACCGGACTGAACCTTTGCCAGGATGTCATACGCGCCAAACGTGCCGTGAACCTCGACTACTCCCTCAATTGACCTCAGCTCCGAGATTACAAACTCCTCAGAGCCAAGCTCGCAGTTTATCAGAACGTACGCCGTGGCCAACTAGATTCGAACTCCCGTCATAACGTAAAATATACTGCATTAAAACA
>Ga0209362_1001126_pt1 | contig 21954 bp, 14 predicted proteins | sample SaaInlV_165m_DNA_FD_184680 | JGI IMG/M metagenome (GOLD analysis project Ga0209362, IMG submission 184680) | Marine microbial communities from expanding oxygen minimum zones in the Saanich Inlet - Saanich Inlet SI037_S3LV_110m_DNA (SPAdes)... | ecosystem: Environmental > Aquatic > Marine >...
CTGATTCGTTTATAGAAAATACCCTCCAGTTCCTCTGACACGTCTACCAGTATACCCTTGTTCATAATCTTTTCACCCAACGTCAAAGGTTGTGGTTACGGAAATCATTCGAACTAGGGCCGGGTAGTCGATTGGCCAGCACCGCCTTGTTTGGTCTGATGCTTGGGCCCCAGTTGCGAAAGTTTCCAAGTCTTGTCTGTGCGGATTGTACCGTCACCATATACGATACGAACCCGAGCGGTCGGATCTTGACGGGTGGTGTCGAAATCCACCGTGGCAAAGCTGAGACTTCTGCTGTTGGCCACTCCGGAGGAAATGACCTCGACCAGAGGATATCCGACGCGATCGGACTCGTGGTGTTCCCAGACAAGGGAGTTGTGGATATCACCCGACATGTACATTACACCAGAAATCTGGTGCTTCTTGAGTGCGTCAAAGAGTCGATGACGTGAAAAGGTATAGATGCGCCAGCCATCCACCTTGCTGTGGTTAAGCGTGCTGCCGGAGACGATTACCTTGAAACGGGCTTTTGAGTTCCTCAGACCTTCCAGCAACCATGAGAACTGAGCATCACCCAGCATGCGCTTCTCGTCATCATCCGGAGCCTTGTCGGGCGAGCGGTGGTAGCGGCTGTCCACCATGAAGAAATCAACGTCGCCATGGGAAAACTTGAAGAAAGCGCCCGGGGTTTCGGATGTTCCGAGGGCTGGATTTGCCCAGACCTGCTTCCAACCCGCCAGCGAACGTTCCTTACCCTTTGCGGTACCATCGGAATTATTGGGGCCGTAATCGTGGTCGTCCCAGATCGCATAGGTCGGTACGTTGCGCAACACGGTGGCGAATTCCTTTTGACGACGGTAAGTTACGTGGTGTTTCCACTGCACCGTCGGATCCGTGGTGTCGGCGTAGTGCGTGTCGCCCACGGTGAGGTGAAGATCAGGCTGCTGGGCGAGCAGAAGATACCAGGAGGCCTGGGGTTGCCCGATCTTCATGCAGGAGGTGAGGGCAAGCCTGAAGGCTGCGGGCTTTCCCGCTACCGGGGCCGTCTTGAAGGATCCTGACCAAGCCGGGTCGCTCTTTCCATCGACTGTGATTTCGTAGTGGTAGCGCGTATCAGGCGACAACCCTTGGATAACTGATTTGAATGGGCGCCCCGGGCCTTCTGCAGCCGGGTTGGAGACTGCTGTAATTTGCCCTTTGCCACTTTTGGGCGAATCGGGGTCGTCGGAATGATAGGTATACTTGCATTCGGCCTCGGCTGAGGCGAACATCCACAAGGACACCCGATCGGGTTGAACGGTCCCGATGAGTGGACCGGCGATTCCGTCCGGAGCTGGATAGAGGGTGCCAAGTGGGAGCAAAAAGAAGGCAATCAGCAGTGATTTTTTCATATTTTTCTTAATTGTCATTTAGTTTTCAAGTTTTTGGACCGGTAAGAACTTGGCCAACTCGGTCTTAACGGAAGAATATTTAGGGAAGGATGCGAGGTTGGTCCATTCGTTGGGATTGCGGTCATGGTCATACAATTCTTCTCCCGCGTCACGGTAAAGAATATAGTAAATGATTGCTGTCACTTTTTTCTCCTGCGCGTGTTTTATTCTATACATCTGCAGGCCATTCACGATACGATTCAGGAGTACCATGCACCTATTTTTCTCTTTGACCGCTTTTTTTGCCTGTTTCATGGCAACCATAAGCATTGGCGCCGAAAAGCCCAATGTCGTCGTGATCATGGCGGACGATTTGGGTTATGCCGATCTAAGTTTTCTCGGTGACGCTCCTGCTGACATCAAAAAGATTGGTACACCGAATCTAGATCGCCTCGCAAATGAAGGGACCTACTTCAGTGCCGGTTACGCAACTGCGCCCATTTGCAGTCCGGCTCGCACGGGATTCATCACGGGACGCTATCAGACGCGATGGGGGAATTATTGGTATGGCCAGGGAGGCCTTCCAACTTCGGAACTGACGATTCCCAAAGCCCTCAAAAAACTAGGCTATGCCACCAAGAAAATTGGCAAGACGCATCATAACGGCGGTAAAGCGCAGCACCCACTGAAGCACGGATTCGATGAGTTTCTCGGCTTTATTCATCATACCTGGGATTACACGCGGCTCAGCTCAAAGGATCGTGACGCCTACAAAAAAGCCGGCAAAGGCAAATCTCTAGGCATTCTTTGCGTCGGACCCCTGGAGCGCAACGATGGTGAAAAAGTGTCTTTGGAAGATGCCTTTACGACGGAGGTGTTCACGGACGAGGCTTGTGCATACATCTCCCGAGACCACGGGGACAAACCATTCTACCTGCAGCTTGCGTACAATGCCATGCACATGCCCACCTATGTGGTAGACCAAGACTACGCCAAAAAAGTAGGTCTCCCGCCTGAGCCCTGGGATCGCGAGGCCGCGTCTTGGACCTTTCCCTATTTCGATCCCCGAAACGGGCCCTGGGCCGCTTGGCACAAGCAATGGGGCCATTTGGGCAAAGTGGATCCTCTTGGTCGCAAACGCTATTTATCTCATCTCATGGCCATGGACGACGGTATCGGCAAAATCATGGATACCTTGAAGGCTAAGGGCTTGCGCGACAATACGCTGATTGTATTTCTTTCCGACAATGGTGGCACCATCAATACCTATGCCAACAATGGCTCGCTGCGCGGCTACAAATACATGTTTGGTGAAGGCGGCATCCGCATTCCCATTATCGTCAGCATGCCCTCGAAACTCCCCGCCAACCAACAAAAGAGCACGATCGTTTCGTCGATGGATCTGTTTCCGACGATTATGAATTTCGCGGGCGGCAAGGTACCGGAAAATCTCGATGGCAAGAGCCTGTTGCCGGTTCTTCGCAATCAACCATCGGGCCAGAGACACCACGATACGCTTGTCTGGGACAAAGGAAAAGGGGGTTGCTGGGTGGTGCGTCATGGAAAGTGGAAGCTCGCCCACAATGCCGGTTGGACCCACAACGACTACGAATTCAAAGACGGCAAGGCCGTTGCAGTTGATGCCCCCTTTACTTATCCCGACGGCATTCAGCTCTTCGATCTCGAAGACGATCCTAGTGAAACGACAAATCTCGCTGATCAACATCCCGAAACGGTTGCCGAGCTCACCAATCTACATACCGTCTGGCGCGCTCAAATGAGCAAACCCGGGCGACCAAAGAATTAGTCTGACCCAAGTTCGTTCTTCACCTCGTTACGATTACTTGACCTAGACTTCCTTCTTCAGGCTGGATATATCTTCCAGGCCTTTGTTCAACGAGAGTCTCCTTTTCTGCTCACGTAGACGTAGTAGGCGCTGAGCATGAGTTCGTCCCTTCCTTTGAACCAAGTATGCAAAGCGGTCGGACCTTTTTTCAAGTTCATGGTGAAGGTAACCCCCTTGTCCTTGGGATTCACCCGCTTGGTCAGTCCCTCGAACTGGTAGGACTTCTTTTCGGAAATTTTCAAATGGTTGTGTCCGCTCATAAAGAGCATGGCTTGGTTGATGGGCAAGGCCGTGCCGCTGCCATCGGGCAAAGTCCCGCTGACCGTTCCATCGGCTTCCTTGGGCCAACGCCTCAGCTCGATTTCGTACTCCCCTGCCCTCGCCACGTCGATTAACCAATAGCCGTTCTTCAATACGCCCCGCCGAATTTGTCCCTGCTGGTCGACGAAGACGTCAAGCCACTCGGTGGCGGAAAGCTTGGTCGGATTCTCATGCTCCGTTCCGATGATGGCAGCCCGCTGTTCCTCGTTCGCCAAGTGTTTGACCCCCTCCCACCAAGAGTAAAGACGCTTACGCATCTTCGCCACCACTTCGGGATGATCTCCGATGACGTTCTTCTTTTGCAGGGGGTCGGAGGCAAGGTCGTACAGTTCGCGGTCCTCGAGCAGGCGCCAGCGTTTCCACAAAACAGCAGCCTGATCAGCCCGCATTTGGGTCTGTGAGTGCGGAGATGGATAATTCGAGAACCCGGGCATCCGGCTGTAATTGATGACGAGGATCCGATCTTCGGAAACCTTCGTTTTCCCCTTGAGAATTGGAGCCAGGCTCATGCCGTCGAAAGCGATCTTTTTCTTAGGTTTGATTTGGCAAAGATCCAGCAAGGTGGGCAGAATATCCTGAACTTGGGTCAGACCACCAATGTCGCGGGGGTTCCCAAGCCCGCCTTTGGGCCAACGGATAAAGCAGGGCACGCGGTGTCCGCCCTCCCAGATCTCGGTCTTCTTACCCCGCATCCCGGCATTGAAATACTGAGGGCCAAGCAGGCTGCCATTGTCCGTTTTGAAAATCAAAATGGTGTCGTCCGCCAAGCCCTCATCATCGAGTAACTTCATCAACTTGCCCATGTTCCAGTCGATGTTGCGGATCATCCCCAAGTAAAGACTGAGCCGATTTTTGAGACCGCCGTTCAAATGATCGAACTTAGGATCGGCGAGAACTTCAGCAATCGCCTTGCGGTCCTCATCCTTCGGCCAGAAGGGACCATGTGGGGTATTGGTGGCAAGATAACACAGGAAAGGTTTTTTCTTTTGAGCCGATTCCGAAATGAAACGCTTGGCCTCGTTGAAGAAGACGTCGGCGCAATAGCCCTTGAACTGTTTTTCCTTCCCGTTGTGGAAGTAGACGTCGTCGAAGTAATCGTTCCCCCAGTAGGCGGGAACCGAAGGGATGGAGGAGGACGGGTACCAGACACTTTCCTGAAAGCCCCTGTCCTGCGGGCGGTAGGGATAGTTGGCCCCGAGGTGCCATTTCCCAAATACCCCGGTCGAATAACCCGCGTCAGCAAAATAATTGGCCATGGTCGGATTCTCGGGCCGAAGCAGGGCTCGTCCGCTACTGACGTTGACGGCACCGTTTCGGGCCGCATCCAAACCAGTCAGCAACTGCCCGCGGGTGGGCGTACACATGGGCGATACGTGATAATCGGAAAGACGAACGCTCTGCGAATGAAGGCAGTCGAGATTAGGGGTCTGCAGAACCGGGTTTCCATGGGCGGAAATTTCCGGATAGCCCTGATCGTCTGTCATGATGACCAAGACATTGGGTCTGGCCCATAGGCTGACCACCAAGAAGAAAAGAGGGATTATGAATTTCGTGATGCTCACGGTTTGCGATCGACTTTCCAGTTCTTGTTCCGCATCGCTCCGTAATAAGGATAGTAGTCCCAAGGAGCGTCAAGACCAAGAGCCCGCGGGTCCTTGGTTTGCTTCAAGCGTTGTTTCAACTGAGAACTGAGCTCCTTTTGCACCTTGGCGTATTCCGTTTTGCCGGCGAGGTTGTTGATTTGGCCGGGATCCTCAGCCAAATCGTAGAGTTCCTCGGCGGGACGCTTGGCGAAAGCGAGGTCGTAAAAGCGCTTGAAGCCCGGCTTGTCCTTGTTGTCCATGAGCAAGGTCTTGGTGGGTGAGGAATCGACCTCGCCGAAGGGGATGTAGCGGGCGCAAAACTCGCGGTCGGGATTGCCCGCCGGCCAGCGTTCGGGCGTGTAATTGAGAATATACATATAGTCCTTCGTACGGATCGCGCGGGACGGATAGCCCTTCCCTCCCTTGCGGCAACCGTCGTGACGTTCCATGGCGATGAAGGCGGCAAACCGGGCCGTCTTGGGCTCGTTCTCGATGATGTCCAGCAAACCAGTTGCAGTCATCATGCCAGGAACCTCCAACCCGGCCGACTCCAGAAAGGTGGGGGCAAGATCGCTCAGGTTCACGGGATCTGAAAAGACACGCCCGGGGTTCTTGATACCCTTGGGCCAACGGATGGCCAAGGGAACTCGTGAGCCTTGATCATGGAGGCTCGCCTTGGCCCGAGGGAAAGGCATGCCATGGTCACTCGTGACGACCACGATGGTGTTGTCCAGTTGGCCCGCTTTCTCCAATGACTTCAAGGTCCGGGCAACCATCTTGTCGAAATGCTCGATCTCGACGTAGTAGTCGAGAATATCACTGCGGACCACAGGGTGATCGGGGAAAATCTTTGGAACGATCACCTTTGCAGGATCCTTGCCCGTTCGCTTGCCCGCCCCAAGTTCGTATGCGCGGTGCGGTTCACTCGTACCCAGCCAGAAGCAAAACGGCTGATCCTTCTTCACTTCTCCGAGAAAATCATCGAAGTTGGCCGCGTAATCGGTATTTCTCATCGCCCGGAAAGGAGGTTTCAAGCGACGTTTCTGGAATTCCTTGCCCGCCGGATTGGAATCGCGCCCGCCCGCCGCCAAGCGCCCTGGACTCCATCCTTTACCCGTAAAACCGATCGAATATCCGGCTTCGGCCAGTACCTCGGTGTAAGTAATGAATTTCTTGGGCAAGGTACTATGAATGTTCCCCGCTTCCTCCAGGCGCCAAATGTGTTGTCCGGTGAGGATGGCGCTACGGGACGGTCCGCAAGTCGGGGCATCGCAAAAGGCATGAGTGAAACGGATCCCCTCTCTCGCCACCCGGTCGAAAGCAGGAGTCTTGATCACCGCGTCCCCGTTAGCTCCCGTATGGGCATAGGATTGGTCGTCCGAGATGCAAAACAGGATATTCGGCTGCTTGGCCCATACCAAAAGACTTAGGAAGGTTAAGCAAAACGCTTGGATGAGAATTTTTTTCATTAGGTACTCTTGGTTTCAAACCCTAGTCGAGGTTGGATTCGATCTCGACTTTGTTGGGAGCAGGCGAATCCAATCCATTCTTGGGAATGTCCAAGCCGGCAGTCCAGAGAATGGCGTTGAGCATGATCTTTCGGTAACCGTCATCCTGCCAACTGACGTGGTTGTGCCCTCCCGTGAAACCAAATCCACGCCCTCCGTCTTTCCTCTCGTAGGCCCAGGCTACGTGCTGGGTCTCCCCGTTGGCAACCGCCTTGCGTACCGCAGGGTTGCCGCTGCGGGCTCCATCTTTGCGACGCAAAGTCTCCGGCGGAGGAAGGTCGGTGAGGATCGGGGTGAAACCGGTTCGGTCCTCCACAAAACGCATGTGGTAGTACCACTCGTCGTCTACGCTGAAGGGCTTGACCCCGTTCCATATCGGATGCGATTGGCGCTTGAAGTTGGGTTTCCAATGCGGATTAACCGACCAGTTGAGATCGCAAAATCCACCCATCCATTCGAGAAATCGTTCACCCGGCGGGCCCTTTACCGCCTCGGTCGCCCAGTGAATCATGATGACCCCCGTTCCCTTTTTCATGAGGGCATCGAATTCCTTGAGTTTTGGATTGAGAACGTGCCCGCCGTGCCCTGTGCAGAAGATCACGATTGTAGATGCGTCCTTGAGAACCGAATCGTCCTTTGGATAACCGACGTCTTCCAAAACAACGGCCTCCACAGGCAAGTCGGACTCATTCAAGCGCTTGGCCAGGATCATGTTGCCGGCCCGGTGCTCGTGCTTCATCCGCCCATGACTGGGCTTGCCCGAGATAAAGACTACCTTTGCCTTGCCTTTATCGCTTGTCTTTTTTTTTACGGAGAGAGGAACGATGCTCACCTTGACCTCGTTCCAGTAGGCCCATTCGTTCATCCAACCGGTCGGATTGTTCTCGAGTTCCAACTTGATTTCCTTTCCTCCATAGGGAGAAAGATCCACCTCATGGGTAAGCCACTCGTCGGTGGTTGTCTTGGAGGAAACTTCCGTCTTGGAAATGATCTTGCCATCCACCTTAACCCGTAGCTCCCAGTCTCCGTGGGGATGATGACTGACGGTTGCATGGAGAAGGGTCTTCTTTCCCTTGTGAACTTGAAGCTTGCGACTAAGCACCGAAGGCACGCCGCGCTTGATCGGGTGGGTCCGGGTAGCGGTTTTGTTTCGAAAGGTTCCAAAGCGGACTACGCCCCCCTCGCCAGATCCTTCGACTGTAAAGTTCGGAGCAGCCTTTTGGATGAATTGCTGCCAGTCGGCCTTGGAAACTTTCCGCTTCTGCGGTGAACGGACAGGAGTCTTCCCGGCTAACATTCTTTTCGGGACGAATTCCTGTAACCTAGGAAGTTTGGCCGAGGCGGCAAAGGCAAGAGCTTTGGCAGAATTGTCCGGCACCATGGGTTCAAGAGCAAGCCAGACCATACGGGGGATGTTATTGTCATCCTTATCCTCTTCATGCGAAGCGAGGCCCTCGAGAATGGACCAGCGCTTATCGTGAGGGAAACGCTGGAGGGCGGAAGCGAGATAAAGTCGAACGACTGGAGATGAATCGGACTTGGCCATCTTGGAAAACTTGGCAAGCAGGGCGTCGGAGGGCTTCTTATCCTCACTCAGAAATTGAATGGTCCAAGAACGGACGTATTGTTCGGAATCATCGAGCAAGGCCATCAGTTTGTCATCCTTGCCCTTGAATCCATCCGTCACTTGAAGAGCCCACAATGCCCGCAGACGCTTGCCCACGGTCTTGGCATCCTTCAGCATTGTTTCCAATTTCCCGTGCACCTTGGCCGAATTCAATTTTCCTGAAGCAGCCCGATACTGAAGAACAGTCCGCGCCTGACGGACGTACCAATCGTTCGAATGGTCCTGCATGTCGGCCAGTTCCTCATCACTCAATTTGTTCAGATCGAAACTCTTGATCGGCTTCACACCCTTGGGCATGATCCGGTAAACCCGCGCCGAGTTGGCGAACTTGACCACGTTCCCGCAAATGTTCTGGTCATGCCAGTCGAGGATGTAGACCCCGCCGTCCGGCCCCGTCTCCACGCTAAATCCAACCCAAGCCAAATCATTGGTGGGCATAAAATCATCACCATGCTTACCAATGAAACTCGACCCCTTCGGCACCATGTAGTCGATCAGCACTGCATGCTCGTGAATGTTGCACATGAAAAGCTGGTCACGATATTTTGCGGGAAAGACATCGGCCAAATAAAAGCGGGCCCCTCCATGCGCGGACTTGTGAGTATGATCCCTGATCGTCTTAATGTTGTCATAGACGTAGGGGTTGACGTTCTGCCTACTCTGCTTGTGGTAGACTCCCCCCTGAACGATATGAAAAAGGTGAGGAATTACACAACAAGTGGCAAAACCCTGCCCCATGTCATTGAAGTCAAACCCCCAGGGATTGGACAAACCCTCGGCAAAAATTTCGAATTCCTTGGACTGTGGATGGAATCGCCAGATCCCACCGTCGATAAACTTGCGGTCTTCCTTGTCCGCGCCCGGTTTGCCGACTTCGGAACGGGTAAAAACCCCATGGCAACCGTAAAGCCAGCCGTCAGGCCCCCAGATAAAGCTATTGAGAGTCTCGTGCCGATCATGGATTCCCCAACCATCAAGCAAAACCTCGTGTGGTCCGTCGGGCTTGTCGTCCCCATTCGCATCGGGAATGAAGATCAATTCGGGTGGCATCCCCACGTAAACCCCGCCCATTCCGACGGCAATGCCGGAGCTGAAAGTAAGATTTTCAGTAAAAGTCTTTTTCTTATCGAACACACCGTCCCCGTCGACGTCCTCGAAGATTTGGATGCGGTTCTTCTTGTCCGTGGAATGAGCTCGTCTCGTCTGGTAGTTGTAATTTTCCAAGGTCCAAAGCCGACCACGGAAGTCAAAACAAAAGGCGATGGCCTCTCCGATGTCAGGCTCGGCCACGAAGGCCTTGACCTCAAACCCGTCGGGAATGGTCATCTTGGCAATGGCCTCGTCCGGTTTGAGAAAAGGTGCGTTGCTGGTGGGCGTGGCGGCGTTCAGGACCGAAGCCACCAAAGCAAGAATGGTAAGTGGAATTTTCATAGTTAGGGAAGCGGTACTTGTTTTTCGGTTCTTAAATATTTGATCAGATCGAGGATCTCCGGGTCCTTGAGGGTAAGAAGAAGCCCCTCGGGCATCATGGAAATTTTCGAAGTTATGCGGGTTTTAACGTCCGACTTGGCAATGACGCTTTGCTGGCCAACCATGTTAAGAACGACCTTGTTGGCATTCTCCTCGATCACGTTTCCGACCGATACTTGTCCATCCTTGCTGGTAATGGTGACCATTCGGTAACCCTCGGGAACGTCATAACTGGGAGCCAGCACGTTAAGCAGAAAGTAATCAAGGTCCGAACGGTTCGAACCTGTTAACTCGGGACCGATCTTTCCACCCTCGCCATACATGATATGACAAGCCAAACAAGTCCTCTGGTAAATCGCGCGCCCCTTGGATGCATCCGCTCTGGACATGTCTGAGGCCAAGACCATGGCCTTGTATTTGGCGATCAGCTTGTCCTTGCCTACCGATACGGGCTGAACTTTTCCGTATACCCTCTCGAATGATTGCCCAAGCATGGCTTGGAGGTTACGGGCAACGTAAGTGGGAATATCCCCCTTGGAAACTATTCCTTTACTCATAGCGGAAACCAAAGCCCGGGCATAAGGCTTGCGCGAAGCCAGCGTTTCGATGACGATGTTCTTTTCTTCGGAACCAAGTTTCGGGTACCTCGAAAGAAGAATTCGAGGAGCCGCCTTGAAGTCGAATGCGGAATAGGCTCGAATGGCTTCGACCCCGATCGGTTGGTCCAAAAGAAGAGCCAACTTGGGCGGAAGTTTGGGATTCTTTTGGGAAACCAATCCAGCCAAGGCGAGCTTTCGTTCATCGAGTGGGGCCTTTTCATGCATCAGGGTAGCGAGGGCCGAATCGCTTGCCGATTCGTCCCCGAACACCTGTCCGATCTGACCGACCAGACCCATGACTTCCACATTCCCCTGATTTTCCAGTTTAGACTTCAGGTCGACCCACCCCTTGGGCGGATCGACGTCCCTCTGACCAGCCAATCCAGCGAGCATTCCCTTAAGGAAGCTCGTTTGGACACTGGGTTCATCAATGCCTTGAAGGGCCGAGACTATTGCATCCAATTGCGGATCAGCCCGAACGAGAAAAGGACCGAACGACAGGCAAGCCAAAGACAATATGAACGGAAATCTCATTTTACGTTAGTTAACAGACTAATGTCGCAAGTTGACCGAACAATCGTTTAAGTTTGAAGGAAGAGAGATAATTTCGAGGAGGGTGAGAATCAGCCCTATGATTGTGCAAGTGAACAATGGGCATGATAATCAAATGGTTGGGAGACATTAAAAAAAGACTAACATATTTACACATTTGATGCTTGGAGAATAAAGCCTATTTTTATGCAATTTCTGCCAAATGCTCAAATCGACAGACTGTTGGAATTGAAAGATTTCTTTATTTCCGAGATTACTCAGAAAAAACCTTTAGCAAACTCATTAACCCAGAAAACTGAATGCGGGCATGCCCTGAACGCCGAGACCGTCTATAGCAAAAATATAACCGGCATCCGGTTCCTCCAAAGTCTTATGCAATCCGGTAGTCACGAAAAGTCGATCGAGGTTCGGTCCGCCAAAGGCGCAGGCAGTGGTTTCCAGGCAGGGTAAGTCCACCTTGCGAATTTGTTCGCCGGAGGACGGATCGAAACAAACCACGCATCCTCCATGGCAGAAGGCGACCCACAAATTACCTGCGGAATCAATAGTCATACCATCAGGAGAACTTTCGAACCCCCTCTCTTCCGTATCAGTAACCAAGGATGATGCCCCGAGTTGTCCCGATTCATTGTCAAAGGAATAGGACACGATCTTCTTCGTCGGGGTATCTATATAGTACATTGCGGTTGCATCTGCATTCCAGCATATCCCATTGGAATTAGTGACACCCGGCACCTTCAGGCTCAAGTTTCCTTCCAAGTCGAACATGTAGAGATTTGCATCACCCGTCTTCTTTACCGTGCTGATCGTACCTGCCCAAAACCTTCCCGACGGATCGCACTTACCATCATTGAATCGGTTGTTAGGGCGCTTGTCCGCCTCAGGATCAGCCAAACTCTGCTTCCAGCCAGTTTCGGGATCAAAGGAATAGATTCCGGAATCCCCGGCGCAAAGGAAATTGCCTCCCTGCATAGGAACGACGGTACCGATACGCTCACCTATATCCCAAGTTTCCTCATTCCCGTTCTCCGGGTTCAGACGAATCAAGGCATGGCCTTCAATGTCTACGTAGATCAAGCGATCTTTCCAATAAATGGGTCCCTCCCCCCATTTTGAAACACGCGAACCAATCGGCTTTATATCAACATCTGACATTTGCTTTTCCTTCTGTGAAAAAAGAGTTTAAATTAAGTAAAAGGTCTCAGGGAATTTCAATCATGCTGACGAAGAGAAATTTTTCTATCAACGAGGAAAGGGTAATTCCCATGACTGGAAGAAGAATTTCATAGCGACGTCATGTAGCTTCAGACCTGAGGGCAGTTCCGGCAAATCGGATTGCCTGGAGCCATAAAGGGCACTAACCACATCAAGCTCCTTACACCTTTTGTGCACGAGGGTTGCGTTATCGGGATGATGCACCTTATCGTTGGGTCCGGAATGATTATAAAGAATGATCGCAGGACCGCCCTTCCTCAGTTTGGGATAAGTCAACAGTGGAGTGCCCATCGGTTGTTGGATTGAGAAAACGGAACGAATCCCAAGATCGTGACCATGTCCGATGTGGCAACTGATCAAAGCACCCGCAGATCCTCCAGAAACAGAAATTCGAGTTTTATCGAAGTTGTACTTCTTGGCGTTAGCCTGAAGAAATCTTACAGCCTCGGCGCAATGATTCATGATCTTAAAGTAATCCTTGTTGGTGTTAACGAGAAACGGGTAATTCACGCTAGCGAAAGCTACACCCTTGGAATGATATTTCCTTAGCATTTGGCTACGACCGAAACCCGCTTTGTCTCCCACCTTGAATCCACCCCCATGAAAGTAGACCACCAGCGGCGCAAGTTTTTCGGAATCTACCGTCCAGAGGTCGAGAACGCTCCGAGCATATTGCTTGCTGTAACGAATGTCTTTATGAGTGGGCTCTGCCGTAGAAGCAGTCGACCACAAGAAAAAAACTGCTAGAGCGAGTAAAATCGAGTGAGTTTTCATTCTTCAATCCAATTCCTTAAGCGCTGACTTGCTGCAACCAATTGCGGGCAATAAGTTCGTGACCTTGCGGAAGGGGATGAACGCCATCCCATATCCATTGCTCGGGAGAAACTGACTTGGCGGCGGCATCAAAAACCTCCTGTGTCCTGAGATGGACGGCTTTGTAATCGTTGGCCAACTGGGAAACGATGCCACAAAGTTTGTCCACTTCTCCTCTCATATACTTCCAAGCATCATCGTTCTTGAGGCGCCCCGACCGCAAAACAAATGGGTCAAGAAGAACGAGTCGCAACTTCGGATTCGCCTTTCTGCTTGCATCCAGAATAAAGCGATAGTCATCCTCCCATTGTTTCAAATCGACACCCTTTTTCCCACTGCGACCAACGTCGTTCACCCCTATTAGAATACTGAGGAGGTCAGGTTTCATATCGATGGCATCCTTTTGCCACCGAGCCTTGAGGTTCCCAAGAGTGTGCCCGCTCATACCACGGTTAAAAAACTCGAGACCAGCCTCGGCCATGTCAACTCCCAGTCTTGAGGCAATTAAGTAAACGTAACTGTGACCTAGATAGTGGTTGCGATCATTCTGATTCCTTCCCCACTTCATGTCCGTGATGGAATCACCCTGAAAAAGCAAACGGCTATCGTGAGCAATTTCGGGAAGGCGATAATCATACCCCCCGACTCCCGAAGGATTTGAAGTAGCTCCTTCAAGCTTCGCACCGGCGGTCACAGCAACTGCTCCACTACAAACTGCCCCACTCTTAAGAAAACTTCGTCGTCTAATCACTAGCTTTATTAGTCAAAATTAAATTTACCAAAACAGGCGACTACAAGATTTCATAAGGAAACCGGAAGAAGCTTATCTTTCCCACTTAACGGTCGTGAAGGTGAGCCCGGGCAAACCGTCCTTATTGAAAAAATTGGCATAGCTCGGGTTGTTGCTGAAAGCGTATTGAACATTCATCGGCTTGGATACGTCGGGATGACTAAGAACGACCGAGTCGCCATCGATGCTCGCCTCGGCCCACTGCCACTTGCCGTTCGCTCCCGCAATTTCGAATCCTTGCAAAACCTTGGCGTGGCGAAAAGCAAGTCCTTTCCCGACGTGATCAAAAGACACTCGCACCTTCTTCCCCTCCACCTTATGCGACTTATAGACAGGACCGGAAATGGCTATCTTGTCTCCATACACTGAGCCCAGGGCTACTCGACAGGCTCGCTTGCCATAGCCCGACTTGTTGGATGGATGCACCCCGGTCCCCAAGTCGAGGGCCGAAACCAAGGGCGCATTCTTGAGCGTGCCCATCCGAACGTGATCCAAGTGGTAGGCCAAGGAGTTGGGTTTATCAAAATGCTTGGCAGGCAAATTGGGACTGAATGCCTTCGCTCCCCGGTTCACCGGATTATCAGGATCCCACGGACATACCCCGCCGCTCGGCTTTTGCACGTGAAGAAAGTGAAAGTCCCCTTGCCCCCATACCTTGCGCCAACCCGTGATCAGGGCGTTCATCACCACATACTGGTCGGCCACACCGGGTATCTGTGTCTTGGATTCTCCCTGGTCCCAAAGAACGCCACGTATCCCGTAAGGCACCATGTACTCGATGTGCCGAGCATAGAGATCACCGATTCTGGCGGGACCTCGCGGCGGACGCTTTCCCTCGGCCTTGGCTTTCGCAACCTTGGCCTGCCATTCCTTCATGAAGGCTTCGCGATCGTTGACATAATCGGACAAAGAGTAACTGTTCGCTGCCTTGAATTTCTTCGATAGTTCGGCATCGGAGGCAGCCATCTCCTCGGACAACCAACGCCCGGATGGCGTACCACCCACCGCACCGACCATCAATCCGACGGGCACCTTCAATTCTTGTTGCAAAGCATGGCCAAAGGACAAGTGAATGGCCGAAAACCTCGGCATGGATGCCTCGTCGGCGACCTTCCATGCCGAACCGGAGTAGAGTCGTATTTTCTGATAGGGACCCTCGGCAATGATCTTGGCCAAGTCCGTATCTCTCTTAGCGTATCCGCCGGCTCCGCCAGCCATGTTCGATTGGCCCGAACCGACCCAGACTTCGCCCACCAAAACATCCTTGAACTCCACCTTGTTCGCCTTTCCGGAAACAGTCAACTTGCCCGCAGGTCCAAGCTTCAAGGCATCAAGCTTGACCATCCATTTGCCATTCTTTCCGGCAGTCGCCTTCTTCGATTGCTCGCGGAAAGCCACGGTGATCGCATCACCCGCATCAGCCGTCCCCCAGATGGGCACCGATTGCTCGCGCTGAAGCACCATGCCATCGCTGAACATACGATCGACGATGATGGCTGCATTCATCCAAGTCATGCCACAGGCACACCCAAGGAAAATAGATAATAAGCAGAATTTAAGATTCATGGTTTGGATATCAGTAGAGTTAAGTTTTTAGAATCATGCCCATGGATTGAAGGCCACTGTTTCTTTAAAATCTTAATCGAGCATAAGCTGTCGTCAGTAAAACCGCCCAAACTGCAGATGTGCCGGGAAGTCCCTAGAACAATTCCTCAATGGGGGAATTATTGGACATAGCGAGGATTTCGCCAGGCAGACCGTCCATGAGGCGAAGCTCGCTCAGATCAAAAAGGTGGTGCAAAATTGTGGCCGACAAATTCTCGGGTCCATAAGGACGGGTCGCGGGAAAAGCAGCAATATGATCTGATCCACCGACTACTTGCCCCACTTTCAAACCTCCCCCTGCTAGGAGCAGAGAAGTGAGGTTACCATAATGGTCCCGACCACCGTTTTTGTTAAGCTTGGGGGATCGTCCCATTTCCCCGGTCACGACGAGCAGGACGTCCTCTTGCATGCCACGGTCATGTAGATCCTGAACGAAAGCGGCTACCGCGTGGTCGACCTGATGGCCCATCGGATCGAGGCCGGCCATCCCTTTTGGACTGTTGTTGTTTGCATGATAATCCCATCCGCAATCGGAAACGGTGACAAAGGAACAACCCAATTCGCATAGCCTGCGGGCCATCAGCATTTGCAAACCAAGCAAGTTGGTGGTACGACGCATATCCCCCCAACGCTGAAGCTCTCGTGCATCAAAGAGTGGTCTAGTATCGTATTTCGCTAAGGTCTGAGGATCCTCCTTGGAAAGATCGAATGCGGAAGAGACGCCCTTATTCACGACATCGAATGCTTGTTGGGAAAAGTAATCAGCACCTTCAAGCGAGCCGTCGGAATCAAGATTGCGCTTTATGCCATCCAACCCACCAAGCAGACTCTTTCGGTCGGCCAAACGGTCGGGGGAAATGCGCAATTCCATGTTTTCCTTGGCTGTTCCGCCACCAGCCGGATTGAAAGCAGAATGAGTCGCTCCAAGCGTTCCCGGATCCGTCAATCCGGGAAGTGCGCCCGTCTCGAAATTGCTTCCCAGTTTGAGGTCTTCCTGAATAGCTTCCGGAAGAACCAAACAATTATTGGGCATACCTGTTTTCTGGTCGAAAGTGCCTCCCACTCGAGTGGCGACCGCGCTAATGGCGGCCTTCATGTCATTGCCTCCGCTCGTAACGTCTAAATAGGTGTGGCCGGCATTTCGTGATTGGTAGGAGCGTACGACGGCAAGCTTGTCCGTCATCTTTGCAAGTTGGGGAAACGTAGACCCAAAGGTGAGTCCAGGAATGGTGGTGGGGATTTCTCCGGTGATGCTTCGGTATTCGGAGGGGGCCGACATCTTCGGGTCGAAGAATTCAATGTGAGGAGGGCCACCCTGCAAAAAGAGAAGAACTACTGATTTGTTACCAAGTGGCTTGCCTCTAGCCAAGGCCTTTGTCTTCGCTTCGAGTAAGCCGGGGAGAGTGAGACTGCCAAGTCCAAGTCCAAATCCGCCTAGCGCCCCTGCCTTAAGAAAATCACGACGCCCCAAGCCCTCACAGGTCTGGTTGGGAAGTTTGTCGGATAAAGTCAGCATGAATGAGGGATATTTTTCCTTTTTTTATATAAAAAGCAAAATTTAAAATCCTTCTTGCAGAATAATTTTGATAGAGGAATTGGTCCGAGTTGCTTGTTAGTTGGGACCGAAATATGATGAGCGAGCCAATTTGACCGGCTTGGCTCTGTAGAGGAAAGAATCCGAACTCAAGAGGGAAAGAACCAAGGCTTCCATGCTTCCGTCGCTCCGACGGTAAGCCTTGTGAGCATCCTGCAAGCTTTTGGCATCGCCCAGAGTCTCGTTACGGCCAAGAAAAAAACGGAAGACGTAACGTACAAAGACTTGTTCGCAATGGGATGAGCTGGCCAGTCTATCGATCAACTCGAAGGGAGTCTGCACATCGCCGTCTATCTCCGGCACGCCCGAGTTGACGATCTTGCTGGTCACATCGACCGGCTTGTCCAATTCAAGAAACCGGAAGCGTCCGAAATGATCGTACCGTTCGAAAGGCAGCCCGAGCGGGTTCATCTTGCTATGGCACTTGTAACACTCCTCGGCCCGCGTGACGTGCATGCGCTCACGAAGGGTCATGTTCTCGTCGTCGGGCAACTTGGCGTCCACCGTGATCGGGATATCGGGTACGTTCCCGCCCAGTAGCTTGTACTTGATCCAATGACCGCGCCGAATGGGATCGTTGTCGAAATTACCGGAGTGGGCGACGAGCCAGGCCGGGTGCGTCAAGACCCCCATCCGTTGGTCTTCGGGAAACTTAAACGGCTTGGGGGTGGGTTTCCAGTCGGGAGGAAGATTGTAGGCCAAAGGGTTGCCGTGATCCCTGTGGCTGTTGACGTAGATCAGGTACTCGGGGGTGGTAAGAAGGGTCTTGAGCACCTGCTTGTCGTTTTTGAGCACATGCACGACCAGCGCGTTGAGATCGTATACCAAGGCGGGGGCCCAGTGTTTGTGTCCTTTGATCTGGTCCTTGAAGACATCCTCCGCCTTCAGGTAGTCGAAATACTCCTGGAAGAATTGCAACAAACGGTTTCTCGCCGTCGGGCGCTTCTCATCGTCGAGCAGACGGCGGGTCTCCGCCAGCAGGATATCTCTCGGTGATGATTCATTGTTCTCGAAAGCGCGCAGCATGTTGCTATCCGGCGGTAAGTCGGTCAGGGCGAAGGAAAGCGAGTTCGCGAGTTCGCGCCGAGTAAGCGCGACCAATCCATCGTCGCCGGCGTCTTCGGTCCCTTCGAATCGGAACAAGGTTTCGGGTCTCAGAATGATGGATGCGTAAACGGCCTGCAGGCCAAAGGGAACGCCAAGTTCCGAATCGACCTTCTTGAGCAAGCCCATCATCACTTCCATTTCCTCTTCAGTCGGAGTCCGCCTGAGGACATTGTGACAGTGACGCTTGATCGCTTCCCGGTTGGCCTCGTCGATGGTGCTTCCCTTTTCCTTCATCATGACGATTGTCTTGCGGGCGTTCTTGGCTTCCTTCTCGGAATGAACGAGAGCCAGCTCGGTGACTTGTTCGGCCATGAGGGAGTTGAAGGAATACTTCCCCTTGAAGTCCCGGAAGTTGCCGTGCGGTTTGTCGAGGGCGAAGGGATTGGAAACCATGCGGGCGCCGCGCACGGTATTGGCTAGCGCCTTGGGGCTGATTCGCCATAGGCGGGCCGCCGCGTCCACCACCCGCTTGCTCTCGGTCGGGGAAAAGAGGAGGTCGTGCGGGATCAGGTTGCCATACCCTTCCTTGTCCGCCTTGTCCTCCACCTTCAACCCGGTCTGGGCAAGCGAACGGGCGATCCAGTCCTGCACAAGTCGCGCTTCCGCCTTGGTGGGAAACTTCTTCGCCTTGTCCGAGGGCATTTCCCCGAACTCGATGGCTTCCAAACTACGGGCCCACAACTCGGCTTCTTTCCGATCCGCCATGCTTGCGCTCAGGTGATCGAGGCGAATCTTTCCTTTTTGCGTTTCCTCTCCGTGGCAGGAAACGCAATAGGTCTTGAGAAACGGCTGAATGCTTTTTTTAAAGGGATCGTCAGCGAATGCACCCGTACCCGTCACGAAGGCAACCGAAAGAAGAAAATTTCGCAGAATCATCATTCCTTCTTTTCTTTCTCGCGGGCCTTCTTCTCGGCATCCAGTTTGGCCTGCAGAGCATTGGAGATCTCGGTTCTCGTCCGGGTGAGCCCTTCCCCCTGCCTCAAGACCAGGCGCATCCCTATGTGCGGGGTCTGGGTCCCGGTAAAGGCGTTGCGGAAGGCAACATGCAAATATTCCGGAGGACTGCACCAGGAACCGCCCCGTGACACCCGGTGACGGGAGCCTCTGGGGGCAGGAAGCGACTGAAAATTGGGATCGGTCCCGGCTGTCAGTTTGTCCAAATAGTAGGTGGAGCACAACTCAGCCAGGTTGCCCAGCATATCGTGTATGCCCCAGGAATTCGGAAGGTACTGGCCAACGGGAGCGAATACCCGGCCGTATCCATCGTCCGCTTCCCGGCAGGCGTAGACGTAGTGAACCAGTTCTCGATCATCATACAAGGTGCGGTCGGCGAAGTTCCCGTACTTGCCCAAGTCCTTGACGGCGCAAGGATAGCCTGCGCTCGTTCCTGCCCGGCAGGCGTATTCCCATTCCGCTTCCGTCGGATAGTCGTAGGTCCAGCCTTCGTAGGCCAGTCCTTTGTCGGTCGAGTAGGCATGCCACTTCTTCATTTCGGGAGCTACCTTGTCCACGCTTCCAATGCTCGGCGGGAGAAATTTTGCATAGCGGTTGCCCAACTTCTGCCCGCCTGCATTGAACAGGTGAGCCTCGTCTCCCAAAGTTTCGTACTTGCCGATCCAAAACCCCTTCGAAAGGGAGACTTGAACCGGTTGAGCGTCCTCGAAAGCTTCGTCCCCCATGAGGAACGTTCCCGCCGGGCACCAGACGAAACAGAATCCGTTTTGATCGACCCATTGGTCCCCTGCAAATCGTCCTTCGCGTAACTTCTCGGGTGGAGAGCAAACCTCTGCCGCCTCGTGCTTGAGCTCGAAGGTCTTGTCCCGAGGCGTCACCGTGTAGCCGAGATTGTCGATACGCGGAGTGAGCGGACCGTCCTTCCGCATGGACTTGATTAATTCATCCGCCATGAAGGGGCCGTAAGAGGGTGCTTCCAAGCTAGGATGAAAGGCGGCCTTTCCCGGATAGAAACTGGAAAACAATTCACCCCGGAACTGACCCGACGCTTGGGCGAACAGGTCCGCTTTCGACTTTCCCGTCTCGGCCTTGTCGTCGATACCAAGGCAATCGATCACTACGAGGTTGGCCCGGGCGGTGTTCTTGCTCAGTTTCTGGGATAGTCGGTCGAGGCTTAGCCATGGATTGTCCTCCGCTTGGGCCCGTCCCAAGTCCGGGTCTCGGGCGGGGGGAATCTCTTTGTACCCGCCGAGAGGAATCGAGTAGAAGATGCACTTGCCATCCGGGCTTTTCTCGGTTTCCAAACGCCCCAAGTAATAAAATACGCTGACCCCCATGGTGGGTATGCTGCGTACCCACTTTTCGTAGGTCACCCCATCCGAATTGGGATTGTTTCCGATGAACTGCGTGACGAAACCCTTGGATTGGAGTGTTTTTTCCAACGCCTTGACCTTGGCCGCATGGGTCTTGTCGGTGCCGGCGTGTACTAAAAGGGCCCGGCGGTGCTCGGTCCATTTGGCCGACGTTGCCCACAGCATGCCGGAGAGGCAAAAGGCGAGAAAACAGGCAAGCAGGCGTCTCATCAAGGTTACGCCGGCTGAGGTTCAGGCCATGAGTTCGGTAAGCGGACCGGTCTGCATGGCCTGCAGGTCGAGGTCGGGGTCGATGCGCCCGAAGGTTTCCTGCTTCGTTCCAACCGATCGGAGGAATGAATTGTAAAGACAGCCAACCGTTCGGTGCCCGGGTTTTCCGTAACCGGGGAAATTGACGTACTGGCCGCCCAATTTCATTTTCCCCTTGAGGTTGCCCACAAGGACAAGAGGCCACTCGAAGCCCGTGGAGTGATGGGTATCGGGAGCGTCGCTCATGTAGACGATCACGGTGTTATCCAACATGTTGCCGTTCCCCTCCGGGGTCTCCTCGAGCTGCTTCGCCATCTTCGCGATCAAGCCGAAGAGCCAGTTACGCACTTTCTCATAATGCTGCACGCCTTTGGCATCGCGCTTGTTGCCACCCATGTGGCCATAGGCATGATTACTCAGATCTACCCCGATGCCCAAGTAGGGTTGGGCGTTGATCTCGGTGGCTGCGGAAGTAATGGTGGCCACGTTGCTCAAGCCTCCGATTAAGGAAGAAGTGGCCAATTCGAATTGAGCCTCCAGACGCTTGGTGGCGACCTCGGAAGTGAAACGGTCATCCAATTTGGGAGCCGATTTTTTCAAGGTTTCCTTGTTTTCAAGCAACTTGTACTGCCGGGAGGCCAATTGATCATAGGCGCTCAGGTAGGCATCAAGTTCCTCCCCGGCCAAGGATCCCAGGGCCGTGCGGGTCTTCTTGACGTCGCCTACCATGTAGTCGAGCAGGTTACGCTTAAGATGAAAGTTCTTTTCCCGGTCTCCCCCGGCCGCCACGCTGAAGAAGGCATTGTACGCTTTCTCAGGCTTCAGGATGATGGGCATGGACTTATGCGGCGCCCGGGCGGAAATGTCCATCAATGCGTCTTGGGCTCCCGATGCCATTCCTACTCCAACCCAAGGGAGAATGCCCGGCTTGGCTTGCCCTAACTGGTAGTCGATGGTGACGTTCTGGGGCGAGTGGTTTGCTCCAGATATCCGGTACATTCCCAAGCAACCCCCCCAAGTCGAGTGCCCGCCACCCGTGCAACGCCCCGAAAGACCTTGCAGGATGGTAGTCTTGGACTTGAGCTCTTTCAAGGGAGCCAATCCCTTGGGCAACTTGTGTTCGGCGAGATCGAAGGTTTCGAATTTGTCCCGATCCTCATATTTCTGAAAAGGGATGCTCTCCGGACAAGCTTGCACGGCGTCGAATCCATTGCTCTGGACGACAAAGGCGAAGCGCGGAGCGCCGGTCTTACCCTCGGCATTAGCCAAGACGCGCTGAGCCATGGCAGGCAAGAGAACGCCCCCTGCCCCAAGGGTCATGCTCTTAAGCAAGTCTCTACGGGAAGCTATCATGACTCAATGAATTTTATCTAATCGG
>Ga0209362_1001130_pt1 | contig 21917 bp, 16 predicted proteins | sample SaaInlV_165m_DNA_FD_184680 | JGI IMG/M metagenome (GOLD analysis project Ga0209362, IMG submission 184680) | Marine microbial communities from expanding oxygen minimum zones in the Saanich Inlet - Saanich Inlet SI037_S3LV_110m_DNA (SPAdes)... | ecosystem: Environmental > Aquatic > Marine >...
CTTGTCCTCGAACTCCGCTGCACTTCCTTCACGACTGCTGCTTCCGGCTGAGGGAGAGGTAAGCTTTTTGCAAGATCCGGCAAGCACTGCTAAGCTGCCAGCTGCCTTTTGCCAGTCTTTGGCATCCTCGCTCAACTGTAGGGAACTTCTCTCCAAGCGTGTTCTGGTATCGGCCAAAGCTTCCGTTTCCTCCTTGTTCAATACCATTCGGAACGCCGCTTCCAATTTTTTCCGACCCGATCGAATCTTCCCTAAACGGGTTTCCATATGCTTGATGTCCACTGCTGCCTTCTGGATTTCGACTTTCGCGGTGGTCACTCTGGCCTGTAGTCTTTTCTTCTCCGCTGCCTGCAATGCTTGGCGGCGTTTTTCGGCGGCTTGTGCCTCCCTCTTCCTTTGCTCGGCCGCCTTGGCTTGCATTTCCTTTCGCTTTTGCGCCTCGCTCTTTCCCTTCCCTTTCCCGTTCTTGTTGTTCTTTTGGTTCCCTTTTTTGCCTTTGGAAGCCTGTTGTTTGGAGGGGGGCTTCTTTACCGTATCGCCGAGTAGTTCGGCTTTTGAGAAAGCCAAGCTGAGGGCGGCTATCGAACAAACGACAATCGTGATTTTCATTTCTTCAGGTAGCTGTCGGCAAGAAATTCTCCAAGCCGAACGATGCCGGCGGTGTCGATCACCAGCTTTTTTTCCTGCGGGGGCAAGTCGAATGCCTTGAGGTGAATGATCGTCTCGTCTCCTGCCGCCACTTTTTCGACGTCGGCCACGACGTCTAAGTTGTTTACCCGCTTGTCGTCGGTCGGGGGTTGCTGGCTTACGAACCACTTCAGCTTCGGCACGTCCAAGTCCTTTCGGCTTTGGTTTACGATTGCCTGCAACCTTTCGGCGGCTTGCTTGCGGTAAGGATGGAAGGACATGTCGTTTTCGCCCAGATGATAGAAAACTCCGGCGAGCTCGACTTCGCTGCCCTTGTCCGTGAGTTCCTTTAGTGATTCCTTGATGAAGGATATAAATCGCGGGTAGAGGTGGCGATCTTCGGCCATGCTTCCTTCGGGAGTCCAGTCGATGATTTGGGATCCACTGTGCGTGAACTTGGCAATGGCGATATTTTCGGTGAACTTTTTTTCGAGGGTTTTTCCGAAGCTTAGTTCGGGGCCGAAAGTGTCGTAGTAATCGACGAGACCGAGGGGTTCCCAGCCATGGGATTTCCTGTAACCACCCCCCAGGCTGTATTTGTATGCAATCTTCGAATTGTCCTGCAGGATAGACCCCTTGCTCTTGAATTCTTTCTGTTGCTGAACGAAAGCTCGCTCACCCTCCATGTTGCGGTGGCCCGCGAGAATGAACAGTTTCACCTTTTCTCTTTTTTTGTATGGCCAGGTCTTCAGTGGTCGCGAAATCTTCGTTTCCTTCCCAATCGTTCGGAGGTAGGCGTGGGCGTAGTTTTCCCCGTGCTGGAGCTGGCCCAAGGTCCCGTAGTGGTAATGCAGACCCACGCCGCCACCGATTTCCACCCCGACGTGCGAGGTCGGCACGTACTCCGCCAAGGGATCTTCGCGGCACACTTCCTTCTGCCCTTGGCTGATTGCGTACATGCGTGGCCTCAGGTCCATGCCCCAGATGGTTTTGGTGCAGAGTTCGCCTACGTAGAACTTCAAATTAGGGGTTTTCAGGTCGCGCCGCCACTTGGCTAGGAAATTCTTCAGGTTTTTCCCGTAGTTCGGCATGTAGTCCTTGTTGAACATGTCGTTTTCTCCTTGGTGCCACATGAACCCTTCTAGACGGTACTTCACCTTAAGCTTGTCCAGTTCGGCCAAAGAGGAACGGATTAGGCTCAGGGCCAACGGGTACATCTTGAACCCTATCGGTTCGTCGGGATTCCAGTCTCCACCGAGATGGGTTCCGCCCGCGGCGCACTTGATGATTGCGATGGGGGCATCGATCGACCAGGACACCTTTCGGGCAAAGCTCATTTCGGGGCCGACCATGTTGTTGACGGGTTGCAGGTCCACCCAACCCTTCGAGTCCATCTTCCTCTCGCGACCGATGGAATAGGAGAACCTGACCTTTTCCTGAGCTTCCTCCAGTCCGGCGAAAGGTGGAAAGCGCTGGATGTCCTTCACCTTGGAATCCGAGCCCACCATGTTGGATTGACCCGCGAAGATAAAAACTCTGACAGTTGGATCTTCTTGATCCGCTATGCTTGTGACAGTTCCCCAAAGCAAAAAAACAAGGGTTATGGAAAAGGACAGAAAAGGGTTCCGATGCATGCCTTTGAAAATTAGTACTTAATCCTTTCAAGGCTAAGTGCCGAATCGGCGCCTCACGGTAAAAGGAGCGACTACTCTACGGAGCCTGTGGCGTGGTTGTAGAAGTAAGGTTGGCCTTCCTTGCTAGCGAGGAAGTAGAGCCATGACTTGGTGTCGTTGCGGTACAGGTGGGGGAATATCCCTTTCGACGTCCAGTGCCATCCCGAGTTCTTCTTCCATGCCCATAGTCCGTTTTTTCCGTCTTGAACGACGTACAGCCACCCGAGATCAACATGGTATAGCCAACCGTTGTCGTAAGGAATAAAAGTTCCGAACCAATCGGATTCTCGCCAACCGCCTGCCGACTCCTTGGCATCGCTCCACCATGGAGCGGGGGGCGAGGTCTGCTCTTGCGTGTAAAACCTCTTGATGGCGCCGAACGTGGTTCCTTCCGCGTTGGTGGCAAATGCCCGGACGTAGTAGCGAGAGCCGGGCAGGAGGGTGGATGCTTGAACGGAGAAATTCGCGGACTGAGTGGCAGCCAAGCTGACTGCGCCTTCGAACCGTAGGTTGTCGCTTGTCAGGACGCCTACTTCGGTTACGGGCGAGCCGCCGTCGGTCAAGACCGCGCCTTGGAAGGTTATGGACCCGTTCTCGCTGATTGCCGGGGACAGGGTGCGTACGATGGGTGCGAGGGCGTTGACTGCGGATATTTGGAGTACGGCGTCAAGGAAGGCACCGTGTTGGTCGCTCACTCGCACCCGAATGCTGTGTTCGGCGTTGGCCTCGAAGTCGAGAACCACGGAGGTTCGCAGGGATCCGTCCGAATCGATGGCGAACCGGTTGTTGTCGGCCGACCCATTGCCTGCGGTCAAGGCGACGACATAGGTATACGAGTCGTTGGGGTCGTCGGGGTCGCTGACCAAAAAGTGGCCGATCTTGGTGCCTGCGGGGCTGTTCTCGATGATTTCGGAGTTGCTCAAGGCGATCCCGCTCGGCGCTTGGTTGGCGACGGACGAGGCATCCATGGGGTCGCTCCCGTAGGCAGCCTCCTCGGCATCGCTGAAGCCGTCGCCGTCGTCGTCGTCGTCGAAAGCGTCTTCGATGGCGTCGCCATCCAGATCCTCCACCACATTGGTCACTGAGATGGCGAAGGTTTTTTCCTGGCTCGAGCCGGCGTTGTCGATGACCCGAGCCCGAATCGATAGGGAGCTTCCGGCCTCGAAGTCGAGGGAGCCGGAGGTTTTGAGGACGCCGTCGGCGTCCAGTGTGAATCGGGCGTTGTCGGCTGACCCGTTGCCGTCCACGAGGGAGAAGGCGAGGGTGGCGTTTGCATCGACGTCGGTCGCGGAGAAGTTCCCCACGATAGTGCCAGCAGGTTCGTTCTCGGGTACCTTGTCCCCGGACAGGGTAAGGTTTTTTGGGGCGTCGTTCACCGGGTCGACGGTAATGTCGAAGGCGTCGGAAACGGCTTGTCCATTCGAGGTTCCCGTCACGGTGATGGTGGCGGTTCCCGATTGGTTTGCTTGGAAGTCGAGGGTCAATGTGTTGCCGTTGACGGCGGCGGTGACGAGCGAAGCATTGCTCGAGGTGGCTGCCTTTGCGATGGATGCGTTGTCGTCGTCGATGTCCTTGAAGACTTTGCCCAAGTCGATGGTGACGTCGGCAGCATCCTCGGTGGCGCTCAGATCGGCGATGGCGTTGGCTACCACGGGAGCGTCGTCCACGGCGGAAATGGTTACGTCAAAGGCGTCGGAAATGGATTGTCCGTTTGAGGTTCCCGTCACCGTGATGGTGGCGGTTCCCGATTGGTTTGCCTGGTAGTCGAGGGTCAGCGTGTTCCCGTTCACTGTGGCGGTGACGAGCGATGCGTTGCTCGAGGTGGCGGTCTTGGTGATGGATGTGTTGGCATCGTCAATGTCGTTGAAGAGGTTGCCCAAGTCTATGGTGGCGTCGGCGGCACCCTCGGCGGCGTTCAGGTCGGCTAGGGCGTTGGCCACGACTGGGGCGTCGTCCACGGCGGAAATGGTTACGTCAAAGGCGTCGGAAACGGATTGTCCGTTGGAGGTTCCCGTCACGGTGATGGTGGCGGTGCCTGACTGGTTGGCCTGATAGTCGAGGGTCAGCGTGTTTCCGTTCACGGCGGCGGTTACGAGCGAGGCGTTGCTTGTTGTGGCTGTCTTGCTGATGGAAGCGTTGTTGTCGTCCACGTCGTTGAAGAGATTGCCCAAGGCGATGGCGGCATCGGCGGCATCCTCGCCGGCGTTTAGATCGGCGATGGCGTTGGCCACGACGGGAGCGTCGTCCACGGGTGCAATGGTTACGGTAAAGACATCGGAAACGGCTTCCCCGTTCGAGGTTCCCGTCACGGTGATGATTGCTGTTCCCGATTGGTTGGCCTGAAAGTCTAGGGTCAGCGTGTTGCCGTTCACGGTGGCGGTGACGAGCGAGGCGTTGCTTGATGTGGCTGTCTTTGTGATAGATGCGTTGTTGTCGTCCAAGTCGTTGAAGACGTTGCCCAAGTCGATGGTGGCATCGCCGGCATCCTCGCCGGCATTAAGATTGGCTAGGGCGTTGGCCACGACAGGGGCGTCGTCCACGGGTGAGACATTAACGGAAAGGACGTCGGAAACGGCTTGTCCGTTGGAGGTTCCTGTCACGGTGATCGTTGCGGTCCCCGACTGGTTTGCTTGATAGTCGAGGGTCAATGTGTTGCCGTTCACGGTGGCGGTTACGAGGGAGGCGTTGCTCGAGGTGGCTGCCTTGCTGATGAACGCGTTCTCGTTGTCAATATCGTTGAAGACGTTACCTAAGGCGATTGTGTCGTCGGCAGCGTCCTCGGAGGCGCTCAGATCGGCTAGGGCGTTGGCCACGACAGGAGCGTCGTCTATAGCAGTCACTGTTACGTTGACTGTGATGGTATCGTTCTGGTCGCCGTCGGAAACTTGGACCACGAAGCTGTCGGTTCCGTAGAAGTTGGCGTTGGGGGCATAGGTGAAGGTGGAGGGGGAAGCTCCTGTGCCGGACACTGTGGCGGTTCCGTTGTTTGCGGCAGACCGCAAGCTCCAAGTTAGAGAGGAAGCGTTTGTGTCGGAGTCAGTGGCGTTGAGGTCTGTGGCAGAGATGGATTGAATGGTTTGGTCTTCATTCAGTGTTAGCGTATATTCCGGGTTGTCGAGAAAGTCTCCGCCGTGAGGCTGTCTCAGGTTGGTGGAAGCGGCCACGATCGAAGCCGCTCCGCTAGCCGTGTTTATCGTGTAAAGCGGAGAGTTTGAAACATACGAAGTGGCGTAGAGTACGTCTTTGGAATCAAACATTATCCCCATGACCGTTCCGCCCTGAATGCCGGTTATGGAGGTTTTTAGCGTGGAGGCTCCGGTAGCCGTATTTACAGTCCAAAGTTTGTTGGATCCCGTAGCCCAGAGTGTTCCCGAGGAATCGAAAGCCAAGTCCATCGGAGCATTTACTTGGGTAAGACCGATGCTCGTTGCCGAACCATTGTTCTCGTCAATGCGATAAAGGATTTTGTTGCTGCCCATGCCATATATCGAACCATCGGGGGCGATCTCCAGTGGGAGCATGGACATTCCAGTCCCTTGGTTGACTACGCTTGTTGCCTGACCTGTAGCCAAGTTGACTGTCCCTAATTTGGAGTTGCCAATCAATGCGTAGAGGGTTTGGGAACCATCGGTTGCGAATGCCGCCGAGTGGGTTCCTCCCACACCCATCGATCCAATTACTTCGCTTTGACCTGTCGTTGGATTGATTTTGGCTATGGAATTACCACCTACGGTAGTTAGAATTTCTCCGATGCCACCTTGAGTGATCACCGGAGAATCCGCCACGGGAACTACGGTGACTGTAAATACGTCGGAAACGGTTTGGCCGTTCGAGGTTCCCATCACGGTGATGGTGGCGGTTCCCGATTGGTTGGCCTGATAGTCGAGAATCAAGGTGTTGCCGTTCACGGCGGCGGTGACGAGAGATGGGTTGCTCGAGGTGGACGTCTTGGTGATTGTGGTGTTGTCGGCATCTTTGAATACGTTGGCCAAGCCTCTAGTGGTGTTGGCGGCATCCTCCGTGACCGAAAGGTCCGACAGAGGATTTTCTACTATGGGAACGTCGTTCACGGAAGTCACGGTTACATTCACCGTGATGGTATCGTTCTGGTCGCCGTCGGAAACTTGGACCACGAAGCTGTCGGTTCCGTAGAAGTTGGCATTGGGCGCATAGGTGATGGTGGAGGGGGAAACTCCCGTTCCGGACACTGTGGCGGTTCCGTTGCTTGCCGCCGAAGATAGACTCCAAGTAAGGGAGTTTGCGTTCGTATCCGTATCGGTTGCGTTCAAGTCGCTTGCGGTCCAAACAGCCATCCCGTCCTCCGCCATCGTTTTGGTCAATGGACCCACTCCCTGAGAAATTTCTGGGGCTTCATTCTGTGAAGAGGAAAAATCTCTGTATTCAATGTTGTCCAGGCCCCAAGCAAAACTACTGCCGGAAACTCCTTTGATCGTAACTTTGTCGAATGCCCCTATCGAAGAGAGTTCCCCTTTTTTCCACGCTGCAGAAGTCACGGTGAAGGTAACGCTTGCCACTTCAGTATTCCCGGAAAACGCGGTTAATGAATAGTTGTTTTGCCCATTTGCTCCAACACCAATGGAAAAATAGTCTATTGGTTCGTCGAATGAAAAGGTTTGGCTCGAACCTATACCTGAGTTAACTCCAAGAAATACCGGCCCATTGTTGCCGTTGAGGTTCCAATTTCCCGGATCTCCGTTTCCTTCGCCTCCGACAGTTCCGAAATAAGTTCCTGAAAGAGTGACTCCGGAATAGTAGGAGCCTGGATTCCAACCATTTCCGTGAACTGCCCAGGCATCATCAAACGTTAAGGTGTTAAGGTTATTTTCATCTGCCGAAGGCATATTGTCGGATAATCGAAGGACGCCGGAAGCGAGGATCTGTACGGGGGAATTTCTAGTGGTCGTGGTGCCGTCGCCGAGCTGACCGTTGGCGTTGTATCCCATGGCGTGTAGGCTGCCGTCGGACTTCAGGAAGTGGGTGTGGTAGATGCTTGCGGCGATTTGAGTGACGCCGGAAGCGACGACCTGAACGGGGGAATTTCTAGTGGTCGTGGTGCCGTCGCCGAGCTGACCTTTGGCGTTGTATCCCATGGCGTTTAGGCTGCCGTCGGATTTCAGAAAGAGACTGCTGTAGATACCAGCACCAACTTGGGTGACGCCGGAAGCGACGATCTGGACGGGGGAATTTCTAGTGGTCGTGGTGCCGTCGCCGAGCTGGCCGTAGTTGTTCTGGCCCATGGCCCAGAGGGAACCGTCGGACTTCAGGAAGAGGCTGTGATCGCGGCATGCGGCGATTTGGGTGACGCCGGAAGCGACGACCTGAACGGGGGAATTTCTAGTGGTCGTGGTGCCGTCGCCGAGCTGGCCGTAGTTGTTCTGGCCCATGGCCCAGAGGGAACCGTCGGACTTCAGAAAGAGACTGTAGTAGCCGCCCGAGGCGATTTTTGCGACGCCGGAAGCGACGACCTGCACTGGGGAGTTCCTGTTGTTCGTGGTGCCGTCGCCGAGCTGGCCATGTGAGTTCCTACCCGTGGCCCAAAGGCTACCGTCGGACTTTAGAAAGAGACTGTGGTAGAAACCTGCGGCAACTTGGATAACGCCGGAAGCGACGACCTGAACGGGGGAATTTCTAGTGGTCGTGGTGCCGTCGCCGAGCTGGCCGTAGTTGTTCTGGCCCATGGCCCAGAGGGAACCGTCGGACTTCAGAAAGGCACTGTTGTAGTAACCTGTGGCGACTTGGGTGACGCCAGAGGCGACGACCTGCACTGGGGAGTTCCTGTTGTTCGTGGTGCCGTCGCCGAGCTGGCCATGTGAGTTCATACCCGTGGCCCAAAGGCTCCCGCCGGACTTGAGAAAGAGACTGTGGTATTCGGCTAAATTGGCCCTAGCGCTTCCTGCCACTATGCAAAAAGCAAGAAGGCTTGTCGCGAGGGCAAGAGCGCCTCGGGGAAATAGACCATGTCGAACCAAGGAAGGACGGGAAGCTTCCTCCTTGCCAATCTTTCGTTTGTGGTCGTTCGGGTAGATTTTCATTATTAGTTCGCTCCTAGTTACTAACTTCATTTGCGACTCTTTTAATCATGACAGCGAGCGTGCTCCTATACAATATAAATAAATGGTTGAAAAAGTAAAATGATGCAAGAAGGGCCGGGTCGAAATCCGGTAAGTTTCCTCAACCTATTAGCGAAAAAGCCCGAAATCTTGCATTTTCGTTCAATCGAATTGCAAAATCTTTCCCTAACCTCATGCCCGATAAAGTGATGCCCGTGTCTCTTTTTTCCGGTGGACCTGCATTCCAGTACATTGTTGGCTTTCCTTTTTGGCCTGCACGTCCTTTGGTGTCACCTAGTGAAGGTTAATGTAATGTTTAGGTCAATCGTTGTCGGCTTTTTCCTGCTCGGTCGCGTCTTCGGGGCTGAGCCTTCCGGAGGGCGGCTCTTGGAGGGAACCGGACAAGAGACCCCATGGCATCGGGTAGCGAGCGGTGAACCGGGGCCGGTTGTCATAATCGTCGGGGGAATGCACGGCAACGAGCCCGCCGGGGCCCGTGCAGCCGAACAAATCAGGCACTGGACACTGAAGCGGGGGGAGTTGATCGTAATTCCCCGGGCGAACGTCGCGGGCTTGCGAGCCCGCATCCGTTTCGTTCCCAATCGTTCGCCTGCCACGAGCGACCTCAACCGCAATTTCCCGAAGACCGATGACGACAACGAGACCGTGGGTGATCTTGCCGCCGGCATTTGGCGATTGGTCGGGGAATGCAAGCCCGATTGGTTGCTCGACTTGCACGAAGGGTCGGATTTTCACCAGATCAACAAGAAGTCGGTCGGATCCTCGATCATTCCCACCAAGGGCGTGGGGATGGATGACGCCGTGCAAAAAGCCTTGGCCGCCGTCAACCTCACCATCGATGAACCCAAAAAGAAACTGGTGCGGTTGCGGTATCCCGTGAACGGAAGCTTGGCCAGAGCGGCTCACGAGAGGCTGGGAGCGCGGAGCATGATCTTGGAAACGACGGTGAAGGAGCAGCCGCTCTCTCGCCGCTCCCAGCAGCACCGGATAATGGTTCATGCCGTCCTGAGCCACTTGGGAATGGTCAGCTCGGGCGTACATCTCATGGCGAGGCCGCTCGCCACGGTTCCCGAGGATGAACGATCGAGGCGGATTGCGATCTACGATGCGGGCGGAACCGGCGGGGCGGGAGCCAGGCGACTGGAAGCGATTCTCTGGCAAATGCCGAAGGCCCTGACTCGCCGGGTGGGACCACCCGAGATCCGGGCGGGGGCGTTGACCCAATTCGACTTGGTTGTCTTTCCCGGAGGTAGCGGTAGCCGACAGGCGGCCGCCTTGGAAAAGGAGGGCAGGGGCGCCGTCCGGCGCTTCGTCGAAGCTGGGGGCAGCTACCTTGGGGTTTGCGCGGGTGCCTACTTGGCGGCGGAAAATTACTCGTGGTCGCTCAAGATCATCGACGCCAAGACTGTGGACACGAAGAACGGGCACTGGAAGCGCGGGGAAGGCATGGTGAAGATGGAGCTGACCAAGCGTGGTCGTGAATTGCTAGGTGATTTCGGGGGGGCGGTGGACGTGCGCTACGCCAATGGCCCGATCTTCGCTCCGGCAGGGATGGAAGAGCTGTCCGACTTCGAGGCCTTGGCCCATTTTCGAAGCGAATTTGCCAAGAACGGGGCTCGCCCAGGCGTGATGGTTGATTCGCCCGCAATCCTGTGTGGCCCGATGGGGAAGGGGAAGGTGATCTGCATAAGCCCGCATCCCGAATCCGCCGAGGCCCTGCACGGCATTATTCGGAGATCGGCGACTTGGTTGGTCGAGAAGTAGCCGGGGAGGGTTCGCCGTCGGCCCGTCTCCTCGGGCCTTGCTTTACTTGACCAGAACGTCGTTGTGCCAGTTCTCCCGCTTGGTTTCCTTGCCGGATTCGTCCCAGTGGATCCATAGGCCGTGCCGCTTGCCCTCGAGGAAGCCTCCTTGCTGGTTCTTGATCCCGTTCGGGTGCCAGAAGAAGCAGGGTCCGTTTTCCTTGCCCCCGATGAAGTGACCCAAGCCCAATAGTTTCCCGTTCGGGTGCATGCCCTTGGCCCAGCCCGTGAGAGGGGCTCTGGTCCCCGGTGCTTTCGCTTTTCCCGTGGTGGAGTTCCACTCGAGATTGTCGAACATGGCGGCATCGGGGAGCAATTCCCGAACGATCTCGGCGTCCGAGAGATCGACCTTGCCTACTTGTTCGAGAAGTCGCGCTCGGGTTTGGTCGGAAGCCGCGTCGCTGTTGGATCCGGCGGGTTTGTCGCTGCAAGCGTTGAATAGAAGAAGTCCGGCAAAGCCGAGGGAAATAAGGTGATTCATGTGAAGTGTCTTTATTTGCTCCACTCGAGCATCCGCTCGATTGGAAGACGGGCCTTATGGCAAATATCATCGGGGATTTCAATCACGGGCTCGTTTTTTTTCAGGCACTCGAGGAGCTTAGGGATGGTGTTAAGCTTCATGAAGCGACAATCGTTGCAGGCGCAATGGTCAGTGGGGCCGGCTACGAAGGTCTTTTCGGGGAGTTCTCGTGTGAGCCGGTGCATCATGCCGGCTTCGGTCAGTATGATGAAGGTGTCGGCAGGGTTGTCGTGACAGAAGGAGACCATTTTCTCGGTGCTGCATACTTCGTCGGCGAGGTCGCGAACGGTCTCGATGCACTCGGGGTGGGCGACCACAGGGGCGTCGGGATGCTCGAGTCGGCAACGCTCTATGGATTGCTTGGAAAAGAGGACATGGGCGTAGCAACTGCCTGGCCAAAGCTTCATCGGTCGACCCGTGTGCTTGGCCACCCATTGGCCAAGGTTCTGGTCGGGGACGAAGAGGATTTCCTTGTCGGCAGGCACCTGATCGACGATTTTCACGGCGTTTCCGCTGGTGCAGATTACGTCGCTGAGGGCCTTGACGGATGCCGAACAATTGACATAGGCGACGACGTAAACGTCGGGGTTTTCCTCGCGGAAGGTGGCCAGCTTTTCCGCCGGGCAGGAATCGGAGAGGGAGCACCCGGCGTCGATGTCGGGAAGCAGTACGGTTTTCCCCGGGTTGAGAATTTTCGCCGTCTCGGCCATGAAGTGGACGCCGCAAAAGACGATGACCTCGGCGTCGGTTTTGGCGGCCTTGTAGGCGAGCCCGAGGGAATCTCCAACGTAGTCGGCTATTTGCTGGATGGGCTCGACTTGGTAGTTGTGGCAAAGGATTACCGCGTTGCGCTCCTTTTTGAGCCTAAGGATTTCCTCCTGTTCCAGGCTTAGCGGTGATGGCTCGTCTTGCTTTCGAAAGATGAGTGGGGAGGGGAGGGCGGCAGCTGTCGCGATGGCCATTTTGCTTGGAGTGTCGGGTGATTTATTTCGAAACTGCCGGAAGGTGTCCGTGGATCACTTGTTCCTATCGCAAGATCCGCTGTGCTGGAATTGGGTGCATTCCGCACGAACCTGCAGGCGCTGGTCCTGAACGTCCAGTCCGAGCTTTTCGGAAACCGTTTTCCCGTACCATTCCATGAAGGGAGCGTCTACCTCGTAGATGGTGTCGCAATCCGAGCACACTACCTGAGCCTTGAAGTTTTCGGAGCACAGGTTGACGGTGTAGAATTTGTTATCGTGACCGACGTCCACCTCGCGGACAACCCCGCTTTCCACGAGCAAGGGGAGGCTCCGGTAGACGGTGGCGCGGGAAACGGTGTCGTCCAGCTTGCGAGCGTGGTCGAGAAGTTGTTCAGCCGTAAAATGGCCGTCCTCCTCGAAGAGGGCATCGAATATTCCCCTGCGCTGCCCCGTGACCCGGAGCCCTTTGCTGGTGAGGAAAGTGGAAAAGCCATCCCAAGCTTCCTCAACTTTCTTACTCTGTTTGCGTTTAGCCATAGTGTTAGGTAAAGACCAAAACCCTTCTATGGCTTGGTGGAGCCGGCCGTCAACTTTATTGAGACTCAATTGAGACTCAATTGACTCTTTCTGCCCTGTCTTCTCTTCCGAAGCGTACTGAAATCTTAAAGGCTTGGACAATGGAGTGGATCTTCGTCCCGCGAGTTTTTTTAATTTCGTCACCTTCCGTCTTGGCTTTTTCGAAACGTCGGGCAATAAGGTCGTTCCAAACAAATGGCAATTAAGGTTAACGAACATCTAATACCCGATTGGGCAATCGAGCGTCAGGCGGAGGCTCTTTTTGAAAATGTGGCCAAGGGCATGCCAGGCAAACCGCGTGAAGTGGTCTGGTTGGCTTCCATGGACGTGGCCAAGGATCGCTTGATCGACCAGACGATCATGGCCGAGGAGAGCAAGAGGAGGAATTTCCCCGTGGACGAGGCGGAGGTGAAGCGTGAAACCAAGCGCTGGATGAAGCAGAACGGGGGAAAGAACGCCTTTGCCCAAGCGAACAACCCGACTATCCGCAATGCCGACGAACTTCGCAGGGAAATCATCTCGCAGCGTCATTTCAATCTACTGCTGGAGGAGGAGTCCGCTTGCGAGCCTCCCACCGATCAAGAAGTACGCGATTATTACGAACAGCGCCCCGATCTCTTTCGCGGAGAAACCACCTTGCACGCCTCCCACATCCTAAAGCGCATAGAGAATTCCGAAGATGAGTCCTCTGTGGAAGAGGCCATTCGCGAGATTGCCAAACGGATCGATTCGGGGGAGGATTTTTCCGCGTTGGCGGGCGAGTGTTCGGATTCGCCGGAACAGGATGGAGACCTGGGTACTTTTGGCCGCGGTCGGATGGTGTCCGCTTTCGAGAAAGCCGCTTTTGCATTGAAGGAGGGCGAGGTGAGCGAACCCGTGCGAACGGAGTTTGGCTTGCACCTAATCAAGCTCCACGCTCGCAACGAACCTGAGATCGCTCCCTTTGAGGAAGTGAAGGAACAAGTGCTTTCCTTCCTCCACGAGCGCCGCAAGGACGGGGTGTTCGATTCCTTTCTCGACGGTCTCAAGGAAAAAGCGACCATCGAGACAGTGACCGAGGATGCCTAAGGGCTAACCTCTGTCCCTCAATCGCTCCAGGATGCTCGTAGTGGCCTTGGATTTGTTGAGAGCGTATAGGTGAAAGCCGGGAGCGCCTCCGTCGAGTAGACCTTTTATTTGCTCGTATGCCCAATCCGCGCCCACTTCCCGAGCTCCGTCTTCGCCCGCTTCCTCCAGCCTCTTCTCCAATTCGGGTGGCAGGGCAGCTCCGCACATCGAGGAGAATCGTCGAATCTGGGCCAATGAGAGCACCGGGAGCAAGCCGGGAAGAATGGGAACGTGAATGCCCGCTTGGCGACATCTCTTGACGAAATCGAAGTAGAATTCATTGTCGAAAAACAGCTGTGTGGTTACGAAATCGGCCCCGCAGGACACCTTGTGGGCAAGGCGTTGCACATCGTCACCGGCGTCGGGAGATTCCGGATGTTTCTCCGGGTAACCCGCCACCCCGATCCCGAAGTCCGAAAAGTTTCGACGGATGAGACTAACGAGTTCGTCGGCATGAGAGAAGCCCCCTTCCTCCGCTTGAAACCGAGTTTCTCCCTTGGGCGGGTCACCTCGCAGAACCATCACGTTGCGAAAGCCCGCCGACTCGAAGTCCTGCAGGATGTCCATCAACTCGGCTTCCTTGTGCCCCACGCAGGTCAAGTGAGGCATGACCTCGAAGCCGCATTGCTCCTTGAGCATGCGGGCGTATTTCAGGGTCGTGGCTCGAGTCCCGCCACCTGCGCCGTAGGTGATGGATACGAAATCCGGTTCGTAGCTTTGCAGCGCTTGGGCTGCCCGTAGCATACGGTCGCCCGCGGCATCGTCCTTGGGCGGGAAAAACTCCACCGAGAACAACGGTTTGCCCGAGGCGAGCCTTTCTACGACGGTTTTGGTTTCGTTCATAAACGCATCAACATATCATGATGCGTTGATGCGTTGCAAGACGCAAAGCCATTTTGGTTCAACGATTGGCCCGGGTGGCGGCCAAGGCGTTGCGCACCGATTCGAGATATCGACCGACGTTGTCGCGCGGTTTCACGAATTGGGCTCGCTCGAGGAGTTCTACGGCTTCCGTGTACTTCCGTGACTCAACTTTCATCCTAGCGTGCTCTACGACCGCATCCGCCTCGTATTCCCTGACTTTTGCAGCTCTCTCGAAGTTTATCGCGGCGGTAGCGTGGTTCCCCTCTTTCCATGCCAATTGTCCAAGCAGAAGGAGTGCTCTGCCGTCGAGTGGGTTCTTACTGAGAATGTTGCGTAGGATTTTCGCCGCCTTGGCTTCTTGCCCGGTTGTCAAGAGGACCTTCGCCTTGAGCGAGAGGAGACGCAGGTCTTCTTCCTCGCTAAGCCCTTGCGCGAATTTGTTCTCTATGCGCTCAAGATAATCGAAGGCGGCCTTATAGGAACCTCGGTCAATTAGAATGGCGGCAACTCGCATGAAGCGACCGGGAGAAAGGTTGCCCTGTCTTTGAAGCGCTTCCTGATAGTCGTCGAGGGAAAGGCTGTGGAGATCGAGATTGTGATATACGTCTCCAAGCAGCAGCAAGCCGTTTAGATCGAGTTGATCCATTCGGCGAAGGATTTCCAGAGCTACGGCTGCTTTCTTGGGCTTGTCCAAGGCTATGAGCGCGTTGGCACGGGCTCGGTGGCAAAAAACGTCGCCTGGGTCTCGCTCAAGCAGTTCGTCCAAGAGGGCTAGAGCCTCACGATGTCGGTCCGTGGCAAGCAGGCAATTGACCAATCCGTTGCGAGCTTCCTTGCTTTCGGGCACGCGAAGGATGGCCATGCGATAAGCGTTTTCGGCCGAGACGTAACGTTCCAGCGCGTAGTGGCAGTAGCCGAGCGCCACGAAGGTGACGCCGTCGCCTTCCCCAAGGGAAAGGGCTGTGGCCAAGTGTTCGGCGGCATCATCAAAATCCCCCTGTCGAATCAGTACGTATCCAAGATTCTTATGGGCTCTCAGGAAGTTCGGGAATTTCCGAATGGCCTGTTCGTATCCGACTGTCGCCCGACCGAGTCGATCCGATTGGAAGTGCATGGTGGCGAGCGCGAAGTCGAGTGCGGCACTGGATTCTAGGCTCATCTTTCCTGCCAGATAGGTGATGGCTTCCTGCAGGTCTTTCTGGGCCTTCGCTACCACTTCCCCTATCATTTGTTGCTCGGATCTGGTTACCTTGGGCTCGACTTCGGTTCGGAATCCATAGTCGCCCATGAAGCTCTTGACGAACTCCGGGCTGGTCCAGAATTCCCTAGTGAGCCGATGTTCCGGCGCGGCGAACAATTTCCCCGTGGCGATGACCAAGGCAAGGAGCAGTGAACATTGACGGAAATATTTCATTCTTCAGAAAGCTTGAATTCCAATGGGAGAAAGAACTGTACTTTCACGTTCTTTCCGTTTCGCAAGGGAGGTTCGTAGGTTGATTCCTCCGCCGCTCTTATGGATGGCTCCACGAAGTCGGGATGGCTCGAGTTGATGACCTCCTGAACCTTCACGACGCCTCTTTCATCGATCAGGACGAGAAGCTTTACCTTGCCTTCGAGTCCACGCCGCAAAAGGTGACCGGGGTAGCGTAGACGACCACGATTCAGCACATTGGGTATTCGGTCGAGTTCGTGAAGCTTGAATACGAATTCGCCTCCTACATCCCCAGGGGCGAGGTCAAATTCCCTCATCGCGAAAACCGCTCGAAAATCTCCCGGCCCGACTTCCAAAGAGGTTTCCAGTTGTTCCAAGTTTAGCACTTGCTTGGGGGGTGAAAGCTCCAGGGGTTTCATGGTCTTACGGGTTTTTTCCTCAAGACGCTGTTCGATCACAGGCTTTTTCGGGGGTGGCTTGGGAACGTCTACCCAATCAACCTCGCGTACCATCCATTCGTCGCCGCGAACGTATTCCGACAACGGAAGCAGACCGAACAAGAGCAAGGTTGCGGCTACGGCAAGGCCAAGGCTACGTCCTGTAAAAGCTACTTCGGCCTTTTCTTTAGGGAGGCTTTCTTGACTTGTTTTCTTGGGCGGAGCACTCATCAGTTGATGGTCGATGTTAACGCCGACAGTTTTACGGTCTTGGCCCCTGCAAGTATTGCTTGATCCATTACCCGTGTGGCAAGTCCAGCCTTGGCTCCTTGTTCGACCAACAGGATGACGGGCTTGGCTTTTTGGGCCGATGCCGCCCTCACTACGGGTGTTACCCCCGCGAGTCCGATTTCGGTGTTTCCGTTGAGAATCCTTCCTGCGGAAGTCAATTGGAAGGTAACCGGGGGATCCAGTTTGCGAGTGGGGTCCGCCGTGTCCCGATGTTTCGGGGTGAGTCCGATTTCATTCACGAAAGAGGTGGCTACGATGAAAAAGATCAGGAGTATGAATACCATGTCGATAAGTGGGGAAACGTTGATCTCCACGGAATCGGCGGTGAAACTGGCTAGCCTTCTTTTCATCTAGGTTTTCTCGTGGCTATGGAAACGGTGGCTCCGGCCTTCTTGCCTTCTCGAGCCACTTGGGCGAGTCTACTGGCATCCGCCTCTTGGTCGACCTGAATGATTACGGGAGCGTCCACTTCTCGCCTAAGGTCTTCCACCAGAGAACGAACCTGATCGATGTTGATTTTCTCTCCCGCATAATGGAGGGAGTTGTCTGCGGTCAGGGCGAAGAGAACGGCGTTCTTTTCCAAGGAGTCGGCGGTCACGGTTCGGGGGCGAACCACTTCCTCGCCAGGAACCTTTACGAAGGATGCGGAAACGATGAAAAAGATCAGCAAGATGAAGACCACGTCAATGAGCGGGGACACGTTGATGGATTCCGCTTCTTTCTCCTTGAGCAGGCGTCGACGGAGTTTCATCGAGTTTCCTTGTTGGAGTGACAACCTTGCAGGGCATGGCTTTCCACGCGACGAAGCAGGTACAGCCATTCGTGTCTTTGGCGACTTACCAAGTGGGCAAGGGCGAAGGCGGGAATTGCGATTAACAAGCCTGCCTGCGTGGTGACGAGGGCTTCGGAAATTCCACCTGCGACGAGATCCATCTTGCGACCGATTTGTCGACTCAATCCATCAAAGGTTAACAACATGCCGTTGACCGTGCCGAGTAGTCCGAGCAAAGGGGCCGCCGAGGTGAGTACGAGCAGAAAGCGAATGCGTCGCCCCAAGAAAGACGCGTCCGTGGTGCGCGTTTCCTCAAACCTGCGACGGGTTTCCTTGCTGTCGTTTTTTGCCTCCAAGCAATAAGTGAGAATAGAGCGTAGGCGGCCCTTGGCCTTTTCCGGTTGCGCTGTCACTTGGGAAATTTCCTTCGCTCCCTTTCGCGAAGGTAGCATATACCGCAGGCGAAACCAGAGGTCGAACCCAACATAATAGGCATAGAGGGAAAGCGCTGCCAGCACAGGCATCAGGGATCCTCCTTTTTCCCATACTTCTAAGAACTGCTGCCAAAAACTTGGTGAGAGGTTCATGTTGTTTCCATTTCCTTTTCGACCTTCTTTCCGCTTGGCTTGTTGCCGTTTCCGTTGGCGGCGAGATTTACCAATCGCGAGGCGAAGGTTTCCATTTTAGCGACTAATCCCTGTAGCCTTCTGGAGAGTAAGGCATGTACGATGAGTGAGGGTATCGCCGTTATCAGACCAAACTTAGTGGTTACCAAAGCTTCCGATATGCCACGAGCCAATTCGCTTTCCTCCGGGTTTGCGAAGTTGGTGATCTGGCGAAAGACGTCGATCATGCCCGTGACGGTGCCGAGCAGACCCAGTAGGGGAGCGGTGGCCGCGGTGACCGCAATGAGGGGCAAGGCCTTTTCCAAACGCACTTGGGCATCAATGATTCGTTCGTATAGAATTTCCTCCAATATTTCAGCTTTTCTGCCCATGTTTTCCTTTGCCGCGATCCGCAACTGCTCAAAAGGTCCCTGAAAGGATTCATGAAGAGATGCGCCTCGGGTAGGTGTTCTTACGCGCAAAATTTGAATGGCTTTGAAAAAAGCAATGATTACCGATAAGCCTGCGAAGAGCAGTATGGGGTAAATCCAAATGCCTCCCTTTTGCAGTTCCTCGAGCAGCGTGGGTTCGCCCATCTCCATGACCAAGGCCTTCCCAAGGGTAGGATCGAGAGGGAGTGTGATATCGGACTCCGTGTTGCCTATGAGTGCCGATTGAACGACCGAGGCTATTGCCTCTGGAGTGGAGAGAAGTCGAGCTGCGGGGATGTTCCTTGCGAGCGCCGGGGTGAGGTCGCCTTCGTCGCCCTCGTCACCCCGGTGGGGCTTTTCCACGATCCCTGAAGCCCCGCCGGATTCGGCGAAAAAAGTTAGGGGACCTAGGGTGAGGAAGGTGCCGGTCTTTCTTTCTCCCTCAGGTGGCACTATGGTTTCGCCTTCAAGTATTTGTCCTCCGAAGGATGCCTGCAAAGTTTTCAAGGACAGTCGAGCCACACGAATCTCTGCGGCAATGTCTTCTGCCGCGGAAGAGGTGCTCTTGGGGGTGGTGAGAGCCTTGGCCAGTGGTTCCGCTAGTTCGGCCTTGATGGGGTTCGGTAGACCGTTTCGCCAACTGCGAACATAGTCGCGCAACAAACCGAGGTTTGCTCCGAGATCGTTTTCCGCTTCTTCCACGTCTCGTCGCAATTCGATAAGGCCTGCTTCGCGGTTGTCGCGAAGCCGAAGTCGGCGGTCGAATTCTTCCCGTTTCTCACGGGCATCTCGCTCCAAGGCGTTCAATTCGCGAACGAGTGGAAGTTTTTCTTTTTCTATTGTTTGCCGCAGTTCGGAGAGGCGTTGCAGGGCACTGTCCAAGTCACGTTTGGCGCCTGCTCGAACATCAGTGATGTTGACGCCGAAAGCAGTGTTTACAACCAGCAAACAAACCATGAAGCCTGCGAGTCGCTTCATCTCGGAGCCTCCGAGCTTTTGGTGGTCAAGGCGGGGATCGGCAGACGAAGAAAGGCCGGCAATGCTCTCTTGTTGCGAATCGCGACGCCTCGGCGAATCTCCTCGGAAAGCTCGTCCTTTCGCTTCCATTGCCAACCCTTTTGGCTTGGCGTTCCATAGCCGGCAACCGTGCCCGATTCATTGACGAAATAGGCGATGGACATACCAAAGTAGAGTACATGGAATTCTCGAGATTTCCCGTCGTCCAGGCTGAATTCCTGTCGTTCCAAGTTTACCGACTCATGAAAGAGTTGAACGGTTTGCAGGATGGTTACGCAGGTTTCCAGTCGATCTCGGAGGGGGAGCGCGTTGCGCTTGTCGGCATTGGTTAGCTTTTCCTTATAAGACGACAACCTGTTTAGCATGGGGGTGGGGAAGGCATCCAGTGACAAGAGCAATTCGCGTTCGATTTGATTAAGTCCTACCTTCAATTCTTCGGCGGCTTTCTCGGCAGCTAGCTTCCGTTCGTTCAACTCGGTTCGTTGCCTAGATACTCCGACTGCTTCCGCCGCTGATTTTGCAAGGTTTGCGTCCAATTGCTCGATTTCCGCTTGAAGAGCGACCGCGAGGTCTTTGAGCACCGCCTTGTCCGTTTTCCAACCTGAATCCTCTTCGGAGATCAGCTTTTCGGCATCCACCCACTCTTCAAGGATTTTGCGAGTCTCCTTGACGGTGGTCTGGGCCGCGGCGACTGAGCATACGCAAGCCAAGGCCAAGGTTGTAAAACGATTATTGAATAGGGTCATTGCAGGTAAGCCTCGAATCGGAATCGAGTAATTATTAGGTACAAACCTTTGCGATTAAACCTCTCTGGTCAAGGCTTTTTGAGACTGAATCTCAATTTGAGGGATGCGTTACGATTCAGCTATTGGCGAGAATTTTCTCTCAGGTTCCAAGCTTCTTCCGCAGTATCTCGTCGACCACCTTCGGGTTGGCTTGCCCGCGTGTAGCTTTCATGACGTAGCCTTTCAGCGCGTTAATGGCTCCTTCCTTGCCTGATCGAAACTTTTCCGTGGCGTCTGGGTCGTTTTCAATGGCTTGTTCGCAGAGGGTTTCCAGTTCGCCGGAATCGGAGGTTTGCCTGAGGCCTTTCTCCTCGACTATGTCGGCTGGCATTTTACCGGTTGAAAAAACCTCGGGGAAAATCTCCTTGGCGATATTGCTCGATATGGAGCCGTCCTCGACCAGTGTAACGAGTTCGGCGAGATGAGCTGGAGTGATCTTGGCATCTTCCAGAGATAGCGAACCGTTTTCTCCCGCCGTCGAGAGTTCCCTCAACAGATCGTTGACCACCCAGTTGGCCGCTTTCTTTGGTTGAGCGCAAAGCCGGGCGGTTTCCTCGTAGAATTCGCAGAGAAGTTTGTCGGGGCAAAGCGCCGAGGTTACGGAGTAGGGGAGTCCGTCTTCTTCTTGGTAGCGTCGTTGTTTGTCGAAAGGCATTTCCGGAATGTCCTTTTTCAGTCGCTCGATCCACTCGTCTTCCACTCTGACGGGCATTAGGTCGGGATCGGGGAAATAGCGATAATCGTGCGCCATTTCCTTGGTTCGCATGGCGGTGGTATAGCGTTGCTCGGGGTTCCATCGACGAGTCTCTTGGACGATGGTTCCACCCTCGAGGAGGACGGAGGTTTGCCTTTTTATTTCGTACTCTACACCGTTGCGTACACCCGAAATAGTATTCAGGTTCTTGAGCTCCACCTTGGTTCCCAGAGTTTCTGTGCCAACGGGGCGAATGCTTACGTTGGCGTCGCAACGCAACTGTCCTTTCTCCATGTCGCAGTCGGAAATCCCCGCATAGACCAAGGAGTTTCTAAGTGAGTTTAGGTAGGCAAAAACCTCTTCGGGCGAAAATAGGTCGGGCTCTGATACGATTTCCAACAAGGCTGTGCCGGCTCGGTTGTAATCGACCAAGCTGTCGTGTTCGGTATGGGTCAGTTTGCCGACGTCTTCCTCGAGGTGAATGCGGGTAAGTCGGACGCGACGATGCTTGCCCATGACCGCCGGATTTTCTCCCGGGAGTTCGATTTCGACCTGCCCGTTTTCGCAAATGGGTTGGTCGAACTGAGAAATTTGGTAATTCTTCGGCATGTCCGGATAAAAGTAGTTCTTTCGATCCCACTTGCACACCTTTGCTATATCGCAACCGAGGAGTAGACCGACCCTGATCGACTTCTCGATGGCCTCGAAATTCATTACGGGAAGCGCTCCCGGGAGACCGAGAACCACTGGGTCGGTAAGGGTATTCGGCGGTTCGCCAAACCCCCGCGCCACTCTTGTGAACATCTTGGAGTTCGTGTCCACTTGAACGTGAACTTCCAGACCTATGACTGTTTCGTATTCCATGGCTATCCCTACAGTTTGGGAACCTTTCGGCCAAAGGAATGAACCGCGTCGTAGGCGTGGGCGACGCGAAAAAGATCGGCTTCCTTGAAGGCTTGGCCGATTATATGAAGACCAACCGGAAGACCTACCCCGGTAAATCCGCAAGGCACGGAGAGAGCGGGGAGGCCGGCCAGGTTGGTGGAAATGGTGAACACGTCGCTGAGGTACATCGCGATCGGGTCCTCGCTTCGTTCTCCTTGTCGGAACGCGGGCGTGGGGGAAGTGGGAGTCAATATGGCGTCCACTTGCTCGAATGCTTTTTCGAAGTCCCGTCGAATGAGGGTTCGGGTTTTTTGTGCTTTAAGGTAGTAGGCATCGTAGTAACCG
>Ga0209362_1001145_pt1 | contig 21727 bp, 23 predicted proteins | sample SaaInlV_165m_DNA_FD_184680 | JGI IMG/M metagenome (GOLD analysis project Ga0209362, IMG submission 184680) | Marine microbial communities from expanding oxygen minimum zones in the Saanich Inlet - Saanich Inlet SI037_S3LV_110m_DNA (SPAdes)... | ecosystem: Environmental > Aquatic > Marine >...
ACGCTGTAAAAATTTTTAAAGAACATGATTGCCCTTTTGAACTTCAACATAGTGTAAGTACATATCCAATGAAAGAACAGGATGCAAATTTGAAATGTATTCAAACATTAAAAAAAGAATTTGGTTGTAATGTTGGATATAGTGGACATGAATCAAGCGGATATTTAATTTCTGTAATTGCAGTTACATTAGGTGCTACATCTATTGAAAGACATTTAACGTTAGATCGTGCAATGTATGGTTCTGATCAATCAGCATCATTAGAAGTTCATGGTTTGGTACGTCTTGTGAAAGATATTAGACTAATTGAATCTATTCTAGGAGATGGTGTAAAACGAGTTTTAGAGAGTGAAATTCCAATTATTAAAAAACTAAGAGTCTTTAATTAAACAAAATAGAAATGAAAGAAAATATAAAATTAAAAAAAATTTATGATAAGGCTTTTCTTAAAGGGGAAGAAAAGCACTTTACTGGAAAAGATGAATTAAAAGAAGATCCTGAATTTATACAAGTGTTAAAAGGACAAAATTGGAAAAATAAGATTGTATTAGACGTTGGGTGTGGAACAGGAAAATTAGATTTTCTTATTGTAAAAAAAGGTGCAAAATCATGTAAGGGTGTAGATTATTCATCAGAAGCAATAAAAATTGCAAAAAGCAAATATGAACATAAAAATTTATCATTTGAAAATTTAGATATAAATAAAAAATTTTCAGGTAAGTATGATATCATTGTTTCAATAGGCACACTTGAACATCAAGATAATCCATTTTACACTTTGAAATTATTTAAAAAACATTTGTCAAATAATGGAAAAATTATCATCACTTGTCCAAATTGGACAAATCCAAGAGGGTATATTCTAATGACATTATTTAGATTGTTTAATGCACCAATAACATTAGCTGATCTTCATTTTTTTAATCCTAAAAATTTTGAAGAATTTGCTAAAAAATTAAAAATGGACTTAAAATGGAAAACATTCGATAAATCTTGGGGACAAGGTGAAAAAATGGTCAAAGATCTTGAAAAACGTATTCCAAAAGTTCTACAAGATATTAATCTGCCTTACAGTTCAAAAAATTTACAAAATTTAATTTCATGGCTAAATAATACAGTATTACCGCTAGAAAGTGAAAATAAAATAAACGGTGCAAGTGCAATATACATATTTTCAAAAAAATAAAATTAAATAATGATCATAAATTTTTGACAAATTATTCATCAGATTATTTAAGATTAAATGTTTTTTTTAAGTAGTCATAAAGAATATTTGCTGCAAGTTCAGATGGTTTATTTTTTGAATAACCCAAATACTTATGAAAAAAATTTTCTATATCTCTAGAATTAATTGTTTTTTTATGTGTAAATTCAAGATCTGAAATTAAAGAAGAAAGATTTGTACAATGTGTTATAAGATTATCATCACGAAAAATAGCTTGTCCAGTGACATTATTATTAAAATCTAAATTTACAATAGATTTTGCAAGTAAAATAGCATCATAAATTGCACTAGTTCCTCCATATGTCAACATAATATCATAATTTTTTAATAATTGGACAAGATCCTCTGATTGATATATTTTAATTGGTTGTAAAGTATTATCTTTTAGTGCATTAACATATTCATTCATCAAAGAACTTGAAGGATGTATTTTTAATGCAACATTATAATCATTTTTTAAAATAGTATTTATGACATTGATAATCAAATTATATTCATCCTTACTAGAACATAAACTATGTTCATGTGTTGGAGTAGGAACAAATAAAATTTTAGGTTTCAAAATATCTTTCTTAATCAAATTTTTTGGTTTATGGATTTCATGATTATCAAAATAAGGATCGCCTACAACAAAAATTGAAGAATTTTTAAAGTTAGAATTAATTAAAATATTTTTATTTTTTTCTACGTTACATAAATTAATATCTCCAGAAATAAATTTATGAACAGGAGACATATCAGAAAATGACATTTTTATGTATTGTAGTAGAAAAAAGAAATGAGAAAATTTAGAAAATTTGATGTAATTTAGAGTTTTAGAGAGAGATAACAATCGATAAAAGAAAAAACGTAGTGTTGTAAACTTGTTATGATCTGGTATACTTACATCTACATTATCTTTCATGAAAATACTTCGTAACCTAGATTTAATCGTAAAAATCACAGATTCTTTTTTAAAATAAGGATTTCGAAAGAAAAGAGTGATTGTCGGAATTTTTTTGAATTTAGCGACAAGTATATTTTCTAAATTATGAAAATCTAAAGATCCATTTATCAAAACTACATCAGGTTTTACATACTCAAAAATTTTAGTGAGATCTTCATAGTCATCAGAGAAAATTACAGAATCATTTTTTGATATACAATCAAGTTTATTGTATGGAGGTAAAGAGGGAAACATGACCCAAGTTATATGTAAATTAATTTTTTTTGAAAGAGATTTAAGAATATTTTTACATTGATTTAAAAATGCATCATTAAATGTCGGAGGAGAATTAGTGGGAATTAATATGTTTAGAATCATATCATAGGTTTTCAATTGTAGATAAATTAAAGTATACAGGCATACAGTTAAATAATTTTTAAGTGATGTTTTATCAAAAGAGAAGTTAATATAACTAATTTGAATAAAAAGAAATAATTGGATGACGAAGTAATTGTTTCAAAATTTCATGAAACAGATAAAATCTATCTAGAAGAACGTGAAAAGCTTTCTCAAAAGTATGGAAAACAAGATTTGTGGAAAGTAATTGATCCTTGGGGATTGTATGTAGGCATTTCTAATTTAGCAATTAAAATGTCAATTGCAGATCTTTTACGCTCAACATTGAATGTTCCAGGACATATTGCTGAATTTGGTACATGGAGAGGGGATAATTTGTTATTCATGACAAAACTTCTAAAAATATATGATCCATATGGAAGTAAACTTGTTCATGGTTTTGATAGTTTTGAAGGTTTAACAGAATTTACTAAAGAAGATACAATTGGGGAATCTGTAAAAGGATTTTACAAAGGGGATTATGAAAAATTAATGGATTTCATATCTTTGTATAAAATGAAAAAAGATATTGTTATTCATAAAGGGTTGATTGAAAATACACTTCCTAAAGCTGTTGAAGAAAATAAATCACTAGCATTTTCTTTTGTATTTTGTGATACGGATTTATACAGTTCAACTAAAGTTATTTTAGAAAATTTACATGATAGACTCTCAAAAGGTGGTTTGTTTGTATTCGATGAATGGAATAATGAAAGTTTTCATGGTGAAGGTCTTGCAGTTAGAGAATTTTTGAAAGAGCATGGCAGCAAATACAAAATGCATTATGTTAGAAATACAAGACAACCAGACATGTATTTAGAAAAAATTGATTTCTAAAAATAACTAAAAAAATATTACATATTTAAAACCTAATTTTAATACTTAATTAAATTGGAAAATATTAGACATTTAGGCTTAGTTGTAGAAGATTTAGAAAGAGCTTTAACATTTTATCGTGATTTATTGGGACTACATATTCAAGGAAAAACGGATGAAAAAGGAAGTTTTATTTCAAAAATATTGGCTACCAAGAATGTTGAAGTAAAAACAGTTAAACTTTCTGCAGATGATAATTCAACCAGAATTGAATTATTAAAATTCAATAATTCCAAAACAAAGAAGAAAATTTCGTTAGTTGAACCAGGTTTTACTCATATTGCACTTACCGTAAAAAATCTAGATGAGTTATATTTGAAATTAAAGAAAGCAGGGATTAAATTTAATTGTTCACCAACTATTACTCCAAATGAAACAATCAAAATTCTTTTTTGTGAAGACTTTGAAGGGAATTATTTAGAATTAATCGAAGAGATTGTTGAAAAAAAAATATCTTAAAAATAATTTAAAAAATATTTATAATTTCATAGTTTTTTTGTAGGCTTCAAAATATTCAATAGCAGTTGATTCAGTAGAGATTTTTTTTGAAAAATTATTCATTTTTAGCTTAATTCTAGATTCTAAATTATCATTTGTAGATAATTCTAAAATTGCTTTAGAAATTTGTTTTTCATTGTTATATTCTACAAATAAAGCATCATTTTTTGTAAATAATTCATCAAAGTATCCATCTGTACTAACAATACATGGTACTGAATGATATATTGAATAAAATACAGAACCTCCAGCATCAGCACTTGGGTAATAGATATAGAGTGCAATTTTAGCTAAATCAAAAAGAATTTCAGTTTCTTCATCATCAATATAGCCTGTAAAAAATACTTGATTCTCTAAATTATGTTGAATTACCAATTTTTTTAACATTGCCTCATAAGGTTTGTAATCATCAGTAACCATGCCTGCAATTACCAACATATGATCAGGTATCTTGTTTGAAATCTCTGCAAATGCTTTGATTATAGTATGGATTGATTTTCGTGGAGAAATTACTCCAAAACATAAAAGAATTTTTTTATTTTTAAATTGAGAATCAAACTTTTTTTTCTTTTCAATATTTATTTTTATATTATTTGGAGGAAAAATTAATGGAGCAACATAAATTTTTTCAATATTAACTTTGTAAAATTCAATCAATCCTGATTTTTGTGAATAAGTATCTGCAATAATTTTATGACTAAGATTACATAAAGATTTAATAAAAAATTTAACAAAACCATCAAATAAAAATCTAGGAATTTTTGGTGGTAGAGCTTCTTTCATTATAATCCATTTAGAATTTTCTTTAGAAAGAGTAGCAGGATGTAAAGATAAAATAATTTTTGTTTTTGTAAAAATTCTCAGCAATAAAAGTAAAAAAGGAAGTTTTAAAGTAGCAATACGAGGTCCAAACATTCTCCATTCAAATGAAATATGAACAATATCAGGTTGTTCCTGTTTGATAAAATTATACAAATTACGAATATAGTGACCATATTTCCAAATACGTTTTTCATTTTTAATACTATTTTCAGATAACCAACTTTTATCATCATTTTTTTGAGGTCCTATAAATAAAATTTCATAATTATTATTATTTGAAATTATTTTTTGTAAATCAGAAAATATTTGTGTGGTATAATGTGTAAATCTATCAATATAAAATATTTTTACAGACAAATTGAATCTACCAAAAGATTGGTTTATTTAAATCATAATTCCTACTGATTGAATATTTTTAGATCAATCTAATTCTAAGGTAAAAAGATAAAAACATACTATAATTAAGAAAATTTATTCAAAAAACATGAAAAATAAAAAGAAAATTTTAATCTTAGGAAGTAATAGTTTAATTGGAAATTCATTAATAGGAAAATTAAATAAAAAATATACTATTTTTACAACTTACCATATCAAAAAAATAAACAAAAATGATTTAAAAATAGATCTATTAGATGTTAAAACATTAGAAGATGCATTTGCAGTTTCAAAACCAGATATTGTCATTAATCTTTGCGGAGTATACAAAAATTTAGACTATTGTGAAAAAAATAAAAAATTTGTAATGGATATTAATGGAAAAGCATTAAAAATAATTTCAAAAATATCAAATCAATATAATTCATTTTTGATTGGTTTTTCAAGTGATTTTGTATTTGATGGAAAATCTGGTAACTACAAAGAAGATGATCAGGTGTCTCCAATTAATTATTATGGAAAAACAAAGGCAATGGGTGAAAAAAATATACAAGAAAATGCTAATGATTATTGTATTATAAGAGCAAGTATGATTTATGGAAAAAATCAGTTAAGAAATACTTTAGCAGATATGATTTTAAACAAAGTTAGATTAGGAGAAGAATTAAAAATAATTAATGATCAATTTATGACACCCACGCATTTAGAAAATTTTACTAAAATGCTAACTGAAATTATAGAAATGAAGTATAAAGGAATTATTCATTTAGCAGGACCTGAGAGAATGTCAAGATATGATTTTGCAAAAAAATTAGTTAGTCTTTCAAATTTTAAAGATACATTCCTGTTACCAGTTAGTTATAATGAATTTGATTTTAGTAAAAAAATGCCAAAAGATTCATCACTAAATACAGAAAAAGCTATTTCATTATTACTTAATGGTCCTGAAAAGGTAGAAAATTCGCTTAAAAAATATCTTAAAGATATTTTATAATTTAAGTAATTTTGTCAAAAATTATGAAGAATCTTTTTCTGAAATTATTGTCGGTTTTAAAGGCCATAAAATTCCAAAATCTTCATCATCCCAATGAGCCACTCTAGCTGATTCAGGATTATAGATTTGAGACATCAAATAAAGAACTTCAACATTGTCATCCAAAGTTTGAAAACCGTGTGCACATCCCTCAGGAATGTAGTTCATGATACCATTTTCTGCAGATAATTCAGTACCAATCCATTGTTGGAAAGTTTCAGAATTTTTACGTAAATCTAAAATTACATCAAATGTTTTGCCTTTAATACAGCGTACAAGTTTTGAGCCTTCAAAAGGTGATATCTGATAGTGCATTCCACGTAAAGTTCCTTTCTTTTTGTTAAATGAAATATTACATTCAAATAACTTAGAATTTAATTCCTGTTTTTCAAAGAATTCATTTGCCCACAAAGTATTAAAAGATCCTCGTTCATCTTTAAATTTTTTTGATTGAATAGTATACGCGCCTTTTATTTTAGTTTGATTAAAAATCATAGACGCAAAAAGTTAGACATTAGAGTATTTTTTATTTCCAAGAATAGTGAATGTTTTGATTAGCTCTTGTATTCCATCATCAAGGGAATATTGTGGAACAAATCCTGTTTTATTGATTTTATCGGTAGATACGATATAATTTCTTTGATCTGGATCAGTTCCAATGGAGGATTCAACATAAGTGAAATCAGGAATAAATTGTTTAATTTTTTCACATAATTCTTTTTTTGATAAATTTGCTTCTTTTAATCCAACATTGTATACTTCATTTTTCATTTTCTCAAAATTATTAATTCCATGAATGAAAACTCTAGCAATATCTCTCACATGAATAAAATTTCGCTTAAAGGTACTTTCAAACAAAATTACAGAACGATCATAAACAGCTCTATAAACAAAATCGTTTACCAATAAATCTAAACGTGGACGTGGGGATGTTCCAAAAACAGTTGATAAGCGAAAAATAATGGAATTTCCACTTTTGAGAATCATTTTCTCAGCTTCAATTTTTGTTTTTGCGTATAGTGATATTGGAGCTATAGGAGTTTCTTCAGTACATAGAGTATCAGGACCAATTGCACCATAGCCACTACCAGTACTAGGAAAAATTATTTTTTGATCTGGTGTACGTAGAGATAAAAGTAATTTTATAGCATCAATATTTGTAGATAGTGCAGCTGTTTGATCAGTATCGCATAATGGAGCACCCACTAATGCAGCAAGAGGAATAATTACTTTTTGATCTTTAAGAGTATTTTTTACAGTTTCATAGTCTCTACAATCACCTCGTATAACAAAGAAGTTTTTGTAATGACAGCAATCTAACAAACTATTTTGCTGGAATCTAAAATTATCAAGTATAGTCACACTATGACCTTCATCTAGAAGCATTTTGGTAAGAACTGAACCAATGTAACCGGCTCCACCTATAATTATGACTTTGGTCATAAATAAAAAATTTGTAAAGATTGATTTAAACTTTGGTTTGATTTAAAAAATCATAAAAAATATTTATTATTTTGAAACAATTTTAGGATGTGGAATAGGGATAATAAATTTCCCTCCATTTTTTGTAAAATGTTTAAGGTTAGACATTATTTCTTTGCTAAAATTCCATGCAAGTAAAAGAGCATAATCAGGAGAATCCTTTAAAAGAATATCATCGTCTGGGACAGGAAGTTTTGTACCAGGTACAAATTTTCCTATTTTTAATGGTGCTTTTTCTGTTACATAATCCAAAATATTTTCATCAATACCACAATAATTTAACAATACCACTCCTTTTGCAGGAGCACTAACACCAACAATTCTTTTACCATCATCTTTAAGTTGTTTTAAAAGATTCATTAATTCAAGTTTCTGTTGCTCAACTTCCTTACTAAATTGTTTTAACCTAGACATACTATGAATACCATATTTTTTTTCTAAATTAATAAACTTTTGAATCGATTTTTTAACTGTGTGTTTATCCTTTCTTCCAATATAACATCTAATAGAACCACCATCAATATCAATTTGTGTTACATCAAATAATTCCATATCAAATTTATTGAAAAATTTTATCAATGGAGTTACTGAAATGTAAGATGCATGTTCATGATAAACAGTATCATATTCATTTTTTTGAATCAAATGTAAAAAATATGGTGCCTGAAAAATAAAAACTCCATCGTCGCTTAATAATTTAGAACATCCCAACATAAAAGAATCATAATCATGAACGTGTGCAAAAAGATTTGTTGCAGTAATTACCGATGCATAACCTTGTTTTTTAAGAATTTTAGATGCTACTTTAGGAGAAAAGAAATCAATTATAGTGTCAATTCCTTTTGAAATAGCTATTTTTGCAACATTAGAAGAAGGATCCACTCCAAGAACATTCATTTTTTGTTGTTTAAAACCACGTAACAATAGGCCATCATTACTTCCGATATCTACAACCAGTGAATTTTTTTTTAATTTTAATCGAGTACATATTTCTTCAGCCATATCAAAATAGATATTTGTTCTATGTTTTGTAGTAGATGATTGCCATGCAAAATTTGAATTAAACATTTCTTTTGGAGGTACAAGATAACCTAATTGAACAAGTTTACAAAAAGTACAAATACACACATTTAACGGAAAAAATTTTTCTTTTTTCTTCAAATCTTTTTTTGTTTTAAAGAGATCCACTAGGGGCATTTTGCCTAAATCTAAGAAAGTTTTAAGGTTTTTTGAACCACACATTCTACACTTAGTTTGTTTCATGATATTTCTAAATTTTTAACAAAATTTAATTGTACCTAAAAAATAAAGATGGGAAATTAGGCATCAAAATGATAATTGTCGATTTATTCGGCATACGAATCACATGTTAATTTTAATCCATCAAGAAAATTAATTTGCTGTTTCCAACCTAATTTCTTAATTTTAGAATTATTAGCATAAATATCAGATACATCAGATTTTCTAGATAATGTTTTCAATGAATGTATAGTCATTTTTTTGTTATTAATTTTTTGTAAAATATTACAAATTTCTTTTATGGAATAACTTTTTCCAGTTCCAATATTGAATGTATTAGAACCAGTAGATTTTTGAAGTATTTTTTTTATTGCATTGACCACATCTGTCACATACACAAAGTCTCGCTTTGGAGAAAGGTTGCCTACTTCAAATTTATCTCCGTTAAATAATTGTGAAATTAATCTATTTGTAACTAAATGTTCAGGACTGTTTGGACCATAAACAGAAAATATTCTCAACAGGGAAACATCCATGTCATATGACGAAGAATATGTTTTACAAACTAATTCAGCAGCAGCCTTACTTGAAGAATATATACTCTCAGGATTTGGTTGAAAATTTTCTTTTACGGGAAGTGATTTGGGCTGACCATAAATATGATGAGTGCTAATATAGAAAAATTTTATTCCTAATTGTCTTGTAATTTCAAGCATATTTTGAGTGCCATTAACATTTACATCAAAACATTCTACAGGGTTTTTCTGACAATACATTACATCAGTAGTTGCAGCCAAGTGGATTATAGCGTCTAAATTTTTTGGTATTTTTTTAGCAGTAATATTTCGAATATCACCTTTAATTTGAACAATGTCAGAATTTTTATTGTTACTTCGAGATAGACCAAAAATTTCATAATTTTTTTTAAATGAATCAACTAAGTGTGAACCAATAAATCCAGTATAACCAGTAACAAGAATCCTTTTCATACAGTACAAATAATTAATGAGTATAAATTATTTTAAAAAATTAAAATTTTGAAATAATTATTTGAATTAAATTTTTAAGATCGTTTTTGCAGATGAAAATTTAAAATCTTGAAGTAATTGTTCAAATTTAGTAAACGCGTTTTTTAAATTATAATAATAATACCAAGTATAATCTTTGATTTTTGGCATTTGGGGATCAATATCTTTAGGATGAATGTACATCATTACTGGATTTTGATTTTTATTATTACTTTCAATACCATATTTTAGATATCTATAAGGTAAGAATCTTAAATAAAATCCCCCTGCAATTGGAACATTTCCATAAATTGGAAATTTGTGAGTAGCAGCAGGAATTTCAATAAGTTTTCCATGCGCATTATCAGTTATTGGATTTTTTACTGTAGGTTTGTAAATTGTTCTTGGTGCATTAGGAATTCCATATAAAGGAGTTTTAACAGGAAAAATACTTGAATCATAAACAAATAATTCTTTTAATAAATCAAAAACCCAAAATGATTTTTTATCAATAGAAAAAAATGGTGCCCTGAATCCCAAAATTTCTTGACCAGATACATCTTTTAAAATTTTGATGGATTTTTTTATATCTTCTATTATAATTTCTTGTGAATGTTTTCTAAGATCTAAATGAGAATAAGTATGACTCCCTAATTCATGACCATCTTGAATTATTTCATGAATTAAATCAGGAAATTTTTCAGCGACATATCCTAATGTAAAAAATGTAGCTTTTACATTATTTTGTTTAAATAATTGAAGAATTTTATGTGTATTATTAACAACTCTTTCAGGATAATCTTTCCATTTTGAAAATGGCAAATCACAATAATAATCTTCTAAATCTACAGACATAAAATTTGTTATTTGCATTTACATGTTTTCGATATTTTATTTCTTTTAAGCTTTTAAATTACTAATAATTTTTTAGATGCACATGGTAATAGTTACTATTAATGAAGAAATTAAACAAAAATTAAAACAAAATAATTTTTCTACATTGTTTTTAAATAATTGCCATAATTCAAAATTTTTGTCAATTCATGAAATAAATTCTAAAATTGTTGGTGTTGGATGTGTTGGTGGTTTAATGAATCATTATGCAATTGAGTTGAAAGATGAGTACTACGGAAGAGGTTTGTGGAGAAATATATTTAATGAAATACACACAGAAAGTCAAAATAGAAATATGTCATTTCTAACGGGTGTTTATAAAACAACTAATTTAATATCAATTAAAATACAAACTAGTTTAGGTTTTACACCAATTTTTTCTATAGATTATAACAAAGTAGAAGGCCGAGAGGTTGTAATAATTTTACCATTTAACAGTAAAGGAAAACTAATTAAAAAAATTATGAAAATTTTTGATACAAAAATTGGAAATATGTTATTCTCTTTATTTTTTATTCTTTCAAAACCAATACTAAAAAATATTATTGGATTATCTTCTAAAACAATGTCAAAAATTGATTTAAAATATAGTCTTTATAATTTTGAAAAAGTAAAAGCAGTAATGGAAAAAATTAATTTAAATTAATATTTTTTGTTTCACTTTTTATAGCAAGTATTATAAACAATCTTTTTAAATCCTGTTTAATGTCAGATAAACGTGAAATAATTACTACAATTGTTTCTTCGGCTATAGATGAAATAAATTTAGATTTAGTAAAGAAAAAAATCTCTAAATCCTCAGATTCAGAAATTTATGGTCGTAAAGATCTATTAGATTCATTTGAATTAGTTAATTTCATTGTTTTAATTGAAGAAAAAATTGAAGACAAATTGTCTATTACTGTGTCTTTAACTGATGATAAAGCACTTTCTCAAGACTATAGTCCTTTTGGAACTGTTGGTACACTAATAGACTATGTTACTGCGTCAGTAAATGAACAATCTGTTGACTGAAAAACAAGTTATCTTAATCAGTGGAACTAGGAAAGGATTAGGAAAATATTTTGTGGAACATTTTTCCAAAAAAAATTTCATTATAGTGGGGTGTAGTAGAAAACCTGTTGATTATGACGTAGAAAATTATCATCATTTTTGTTTAGATGTTTCTGATGGAAAAAAAATAAAACAAATGTTTTCATTCATTAGAAAAGAGTATGGTAGACTAGATGTTCTAATTAATAATGCAGGAGTAGGTTCAATGAATCATTCTTTGCTAACACCAATTTCAACAGTTCACAAAATTCTGGATACCAATGTTGTTGCAAATTTTCTCTTAAGTAGAGAATCAGCAAAAATTATGAAAAAAAATAAGTTTGGACGTATTGTTAATCTTACAAGCTTTGCAGTTCCTTTCAAGTTAGAAGGAGAAGCAATTTATGCCGCATCAAAAGCTGCTATAATTTCTTTAACAGAGACTTTAAGTAAAGAATATGCAAATTATGGAATTACAGTTAATGCTGTCGCACCTCCAGCTGTTCAAACAGATCTAATTAAAGCAGTACCAAAAGAAAAAATGGATGTTCTTCTAAAGAGACAAACAATTCATCGTTATGGCACACCTGAAGAAGTTTGTAGTGTAATAGATTTTTTTATAGACAAAAAAAATAATATAATTACGGGTCAAGTTGTATACATGGGCGGAGTTTGATGTTCATTGATATTTTTTTAAAATCATTTGAATTAAAAAAAAATAACGAGGCAATTATTTGGAATGATAATACTTACTATTATCAAGATATTATCAATAAGATAAATTATTTTAAAAATGAACTTAAAAAAAATAATATTCAGCCTGGAACAGTTATTTCAATTGATGGCTCATTTTCACCATCAGTAATTGCATTAATGTTTGCATTGATAGAAAATCAATGCATTATACTTCCTATCTATAAAATAAATTCTTCATTAAAAAATCAATTTTATGGAATTGCAGGAGTTGAAATTGAATGTTTTTTTAAAAATGATAAACTAGTTTTAAATTCTAGAAATAAAATTGTAAATCATAATTTAATTAAAATATTAAAAAAGAAAAAACATCCAGGGTTAATTCTATTTTCATCAGGAAGTTCAGGTAAACCTAAAGCTGCGATTCATGATTTTTCACTATTATTAGATAAATTTAGTGTAAAACGCCCTACCTACAGAACATTAAACTTCCTTCTTTTTGATCATTGGGGGGGACTAAATACAATGTTTCATGTATTAGCAAATCAGGGAACATTAATTCTTACGGACGATAGAACATCTGAAAATATTTGTAATTTAATTGCAAAATATAAAATAGAATTGCTTCCAACCTCCCCTACATTTCTAAATTTAATGTTAGTAAGTGAGTCTTATAAAAAATATAATCTTGAAAGTCTAAAAATAATTTCTTACGGAACAGAACCTATGCCAAAAACTATTTTAAAAAAATTCACAGAAATTTTTCCAAATATAAAAATGCAACAAACATATGGTTTAATTGAAATTGGAGTTTTACGAACAAAATCTGAAAGTAATGATTCTTTATGGCTAAAATTAGGAGGTGAAGGAATTGAAACCAGAGTTGTTGATGATATTTTACAAATTAAATCCAATTCTACAATGCTAGGATACCTTAATGCCCCAAATCCATTTACCTCTGATGGATGGTTTATTACACAAGATAAAGTCCAAGAAAAAAATGGTTTTTTTAAAATTCTTGGACGTGAATCCGATATCATTAACGTTGGAGGAGAAAAAGTTTATCCTACAGAAATTGAAGCTGTAATACATCAAATGAATGAAGTTTTAGAAGTAACTGTTTATGGTATGCCAAATTCTATTTTAGGAAATATTGTTTGTGCAAAAATTCGTCTAATTGCTGATCAAGATCATAATATTTTTAAAATAAAATTAAAAGAATTTTGTAAGAGTAAATTAAAAAAATTTATGATTCCCATAAAGATAATATTTGATGATAAACAACAATATAATTATAGATTTAAAAAAATTAAAAATCTTAATAATGAATTATAGTTACGATAAAACTTTATACTTATTTAACATATAATTTACAACGAGTTATAAAATGAATATTGGTGTTGATGTAGAAGAAATTTCTCGTTTTTCAAAAATGAATTACAAAGAACATCTAAATTTTTACAAGAAAATTTTCTCACATGATGAAATTGAATATTGTTTACAAAAAGCAGATCCTTATCCTCATTTTGCAGTAAGATTCTGTGCTAAAGAAGCGGCAATTAAGGCTTTTACAAACCATAAACTTTCATTAAAAGATTCAGAAGTTATTATGAAAAATCAAAAACCTTCACTAAAGATATTGGGAAAATATAATGCTAAAGTATCCTTATCTCACTCTCCATCTATTGCAATTGCCGTAGTTCTCAATTTAGATTATTTTTAGGTATAATTTAGTAAAATTATTCTCTTAAGATTATCTTTGCAATACCTTCTACTAGGCATTCCTTTTCTTGATTGTAAATTGTATTTTTTATTTTAACCATTTTAACAGAATTTCTTTTTTCAATAATCTCTCCTTGTACAGTTATTTCATCTCCAATAAAACCTGGTAATTTAAAATTCAATGATTGAGAAAAATATAATGCATATTTTCCTGGCAATTCCATTCCAATTAGTCTTGAAAAAAATGATGATAACAACATGCCATGACATACCCTCTTTCCAAATTTTGTAGTATTTGCATAATTTTCATCAGTATGTAATGGATTATTGTCTCCAGTAAAATCTGAAAAATTTTTTAACATTATTTCAGTAATTTTTACATTAAATTCTTTCTTCATCCCTACTTTGATTTGTTCAAAATTTAAATCAGTAATTTTTTCATTCAAAAACTAAACACCTTCTGGTTTCATTAAAATTTTACCGAAGAGATCTTTTCCATTTAACATTCTTGTATGAGCATCTGCAGCTTGTTCAAATGTATATGTTGAATCTATTATTGTTTTTAATTTCCCTTGACTCATTAATTGAAATACTTTTTCAAGTTCTGCACGTGTGGATAATGTTGAACCTAGAATACTTGTTCCTTTGAAAAAAATATGGCGAAGATCTATATTTGCATCATAACCAGTAGTGGCTCCGGTTGTAACTAACGTTGAACCATATTTTAAAAGTAAAAGTTGTTTGTTAAAATGAGTTTGTCCAATATGATCAAAAGATACATCAATTCCAACACTTCTTCCCATATCTCTTGAAATTTTGTTAGTAATTCTTCTAACTTTAATATGCCAATTTTTGTCTCTGTGATCTACCGCATAATCTGCACCTAACTGTAATAATTTGTCCAATTTTTCTGGACTTGCTGTAGCAATTACTGTACATCCTAACAATTTTGCAATTTGAATGCCATAATGTCCTACCCCAGATGAACCTCCCATTATTAAGACAATTTGTCCAGGTTGAATTTTGGCTCTCCCAATTAACATATGCCAAGCAGTAGGTAATGTCATAGATGCTGAGGCTTGTTCAAAACTTACATTATCTGGAATTTTTACTGCATTAATTTCTGGTATGTGAGTAAATTCTGAAAATCCTCCCCAAAGGGGACCTGTCTGATAGCCCCAAACATATCTACTTTCACAATTATATTCTCTTCCTTCAATACATTCAACACAAATTCTACATGAAATATTGCAATGTACTGCTACGCGGTCTCCAACTTTCAGATGAGTTACTGCATCACCTAATTCAGTAACCTCACCAGATGCTTCAGAACCTGAGATATGCGGTAGTGGTACGGGTACAGGATTTCCACCCATTCCCCAAATATCATTATAATTCAAAGCCGCCGTATTAATTTTAATAATTACTTCATCTGATTTGGGTTTTGGATGATCAATATCTTTTAATTTTAGAATTTTTTTAAAGTCATTGTTAGGAGTGTATTCATCATATACTACTGCCTTCATTAATTAAAATTTGTTGAATTCCTTAATATATTTTCCATAAATTTTTAGAATCAGAGTAATTTCTTAGATTTGTAAATGATGAAAGTTATTTAAATTTAGTTTTATGTACATATAAAAAACTAAAAATATTCCAGTTTCTAAAAATAGTTTTTAAAAATATTTAATGGTTAGTACAAGATAAAATAAGAACAATTTTAAGTTTCATTTTCACTTAAAGTGCAATGAGTAAAACTGCACTAATTACAGGTATTACAGGACAAGATGGAGCCTATCTTGCAAAATTTCTCTTAAAAAAAAATTATAAAATTTTTGGAACGTTTAGAAGATTATCTACGCCTAATTTTTGGAGACTACACTATCTTGGAATATACGATAAAGTATCATTTCTTCCATGCGATGTAACAGATTCAATATCAATTTCAGAATGTGTTGACAAATCAGATCCGGATGAAATTTTTCATTTAGCTGCTCAAAGTTTTGTTGCAGCATCATTTGATCAACCAGCATATACTACAGAAGTTACAGGGTTGGGAACAATGAAAGTTTTAGATGTGATAAAAAGATCCAAGAAAAAAATTAAATTCTATCAAGCATCATCAAGTGAAATGTATGGAGATGAGCCATCCAAAATTAAGAATGAAATGACTCCATTTCAACCATCAAGTCCATACGCCATCTCCAAATTATATGCACATTGGACTGTAAATCTATACAGGAAAGCATATGGAATACATGCAACTTCTGGAATTTTATTTAATCATGAATCATCTTTACGTGGATTAGAATTTGTTACAAGGAAAATAACAAACGGAGTTGCAAAAATGTCTCTAGGTTTATCAAAAAATCTCAAATTAGGAAACATATCGGCTAAAAGAGATTGGGGATATGCTCCAGAATATGTAGAAGGAATGTGGGCAATGTTACAGCAAAAAAATCCAGATGATTACGTATTAGCAACAAATGAAACACATACAGTAAAAGAGTTTATCGATGAAGCATGTAAGGTTGCAGGGATTACGCCAAAAAAAATTCAGACAGCAAAAGAAAATTTCAGACCATTTGATGTTCAATATTTAAGAGGAGATTATTCCAAAGCAGAAAAGAAATTAGGGTGGAAACCAAAAACAAAATTCAAAAAATTAGTAAAACTCATGGTGGAAGAAGATTTGTCTAGGTGGGAGAGATGGTTAAAAAAGGAATATTTCCCATGGGATGCCCTATTATCAGGCGAAGATTCAAAAATTATCAGTAAAAACTAGTTTTTAGTTTGAACTTTACTAGTACCATACAAAACTATAGATGTTAAAAGAAGCATAACACCGAGTATTGTAGCACCAATTCCTATTACTAGTGTAGAAATATGAAAAGATTTCATCTCATTAAAAATAAGAATAGACCATACGCCAAAAAAAATTCCGAGAATGGTTAACAGAAATCCGGGAATTCCCAGATATTTCAATGGATGTCCAATTGCAATTAATTCTATCAAAGATAATATGACTTCACTAGTATGAGAAATAGGATCTTTAGTTGATGTCTTCTCACCAGTATGGTAATTTACCGTCACTCCGACTTCAGTTATGGCTAATTTCTTTCTTGATGCATCAATTAAAATTTCTGAATCAGCTCCAAATCCATTTGTTTTAAAAGAAATTACAGATATTGCTTTTTTAGAATAAGCGCGAAAACCGCTTTGAGTATCTCTAAAAGGTAATTCAGATGCCAAATTAGTCATAGAGTCCAAAAATTTGTTGCCAAATTTTCTATATGATGGCATTTCATCTTTGTTTGATCTGTATCCTATTACAATATCCATTTGATCATTCAATATGGGAGGTAAAAGTTTAGGAACTTCTTGTGGTGAGAATTGTCCATCACCATCAATAGTAATCATTACATCAAAATTTTTATCTTTTACAAAATTAAATAATGTTCTCATAGCAGCACCTTTACCAAGATTTTTTTTATGGGTTATGACTTCAGCTCCTGCTTTTTGTGCTTCAATAAATGTATCATCAGTAGAGCCATCATCACATACAATAATATTATCAACATATTGAAACGTATTTTTTATTAGTTTACCGATTACATTTCCTTCATTAAATACAGGAATACATGCAATGATCATGGTAATACATTTTCTATCCAGTCTAAAAACTATTCTAGAGTAGAATCAAGATGATTTTTAACAAAATCAATAGATCTTATGGTAGAAGGGTCTATTTCAGAAGATATTGCCTTGTAAATTGTGACATAGTCAAGTCGATAAATCAAATCTATCAGTTTTGATAAAATATTTCCATTTGTCGAAAATATATCAAAATATTTGATATTATTTTCATCAAAATATTTTTTTAGAATCTGCCAACGCTCTTTAGTTTTGAAGTAGTCATCAGACCCTTGGATCAATATAGGATGAAGTAATGAAGGTTTTTCCCATGCTACAATCCCATTATGACATGATTCAATGATATCCTCAATAATTACATGAGATTTTGCATTTTCCTGTAATGATGACTTGAATCGTATTGCAGCTGCTTCTAATCCATGTGGATAATAAATTAGTGGAATATCTGAAATCTTTTGGGATAATATAATCGAAGTATTTGTTTCTGAAAGATTTTTAGAGTTTATCAGTTTTTGAGTATCTTCTAAGACAGAGATTGATTCTACAATATCATTTTCAGTTAGTGGTAAAAGTTGTTTTAATATTTTAAGCAAAGAGTAGACATATGTAACAAATGAAGTTCTAGGAGAATGAGTTTTTTTAATCATGTGAAATTCCACATTGTGTTTGGTACAAAATTCTTGCATTTTGCCTCCTGATGAGAATGCAACTATATTACAGTTTAGAACTTTTGCAGATTTTAAAACATTTAATGTTTCAATAGTATTTCCAGATATGCTTATTACAATTACTAAAGTCTTAGAGTTAACAGTTTTTGGTAACAAGTATCCCTTAACCAAAGTTACATGTATGTCGTTTTTTGAAAGAATAGAAGAAAAAAGATCACCAATTGCGCCAGAACCACCCATACCTGCGATAACAATATGATCAATGCCAGAAAACAAAGTCAGAGATGAATTACTAGAATAAGCATTTTTTGCCATTTCAGGCCATTTGTCATAAATTTTATGCATCCCAGATGGATCAAATTTTTCCAAATTAGATTTATTTATCAATCTGAAACAAAATCAATTACAATCAATATAACGATTATCAATATAACGATTATCAATATAACGACATGCTATTATGAAACTAGGACGAAAAAAGAAATATTGAATATTTTATTGCTCTCTCAGTTTTTTTCAACTACAAAGGGAGGTGGAGAATATGTGTTTAAATCAATGGCTAAAAATCTTACACAAAACGGTCACAAAGTATGGGTAATTACAAACAATGTTAGAGGTGAAATATATTTAGAATCAAATAGTCTCAAAATTATCACAGTTAGTCCAACACTAGAATACAAGGGAGGACTTCCACCAACATTTCTTGATAATATTAGATATGTCATTAATGCTTTTAATGTAGGGAAAAAAATCATTAAAAATCAAGATATAGACATAATTCATTCAAATAATTTTTCACCTTCACTTGCAGGTTCGCTAATATCATATTTTACAAAAAAGCCACACATCATAACAATTTTTGACATATTTTCTCAAAACGGAAAAGACTTTTGGCGAAAATGGATCAAACAAACTAATGTATCAAAAATTAATGCAATGTTAGTTCCATGGTTTGAAAAAATACTAATGAAAATAAAACATGATGCAATTTATACAATAAGTGATGCATCAAAAGAAGATATTCTAAAAATGCATGCAAAAAAACCAATTTACAACATACCACCAAGTATAGAAGATACAATCAACTTAAATGAAAAAATAATTCTATCTCAATTCGTATGTATTAGCAGACTAGTATTTTACAAGAATTTAGAAGTAATCATTAAAGCAATATCAGTTGTAATTAAATCAATTCCTCAATGCAAATTAATCATAATAGGTGATGGACCTCACAAAAAATCACTACAACAACTTGTTAAAAAATTAGAGCTAGAAAAAAATATCATATTCAAAGGATATGTAACGTCAGAAGAAAAAAAGAAATTAATTTCTGAATCAAATGCAATGCTATTTCCAAGTACAATAGAAGGATTTGGACTGGTAATGTTAGAATCTTGGCAACAAAATAGACCAGTGTTAGCATCAAATATTCCACCAATGTCAGATATTATTGAACATGACAAAACAGGATTAATTATTGATCAAAATAATGAAAAACAATGGGGAGAAAAAATAATTTATTTAATTAAAAATCCAAATATCTCAGATGAAATGGGAAAAGCAGGTAACAAAGTACTAAAAATCAAATACAATCAAGGGTTATTTTATGAGAATTTAGTAAAGATGTACAATGACATATTATCTAAAAATCCTTGAACATACAAAGAATTTACTTACAGAAACCCTAAGTTTCAGAAAATTATGTTATTGTAGAGTTCCATCTTTGTTTATGTTTAGAGTTAACTTATTTTGTAAAGTAATAGAACAATAAATAATTAATTTGCTGTTTTGACGGTTTGTTGCAATAATTCTTTGTATAAAGATATAGCAGATTCCTCATCTTTTGAACCAACAACTACTGCAGATCCTCTTTTCATAAAATTTACAGATAACTCATTTGTTCGCATGGATAACCCCAAGTCACCTAAATTCTCAACTGTAAATCCTTTTTGCTTTCCAACGGCACTAACACTGGCAACATCAAGGGTAAAGGTTTCAGTGGGGGTAATGGAGTAGGTTCGCTTGCCTCGATTTCTGCCACACAGCTCTTCTAAGATTAGTTCTTGTTTTTCAACAACCTCTAGTTTTCCAGTTCCACAAATTGGACACTCATCAGCTCTAAATGTTCGAGTACTGTTAAAATCTAAATTCTCTAAATCAATGTGTAAAATTCTATTTGATAAATTTGGTTTTTTTCCAGTAATAATCTTCACAGCTTCTGCAACTTCTATTCCACCCATGATAGAAAGAATTGACGGGTGTACTCCTTCAATACTACATGTAGGCATTGTATCCTCATCAAGTGCAGGAAACATGCAATAGTAACATGCACTTTTCTTTGGCAAAACTGTAAATGCTTGACCAGATGTTCCAACTGCAGCCCCGGTAACAAAGGGGATTCCAAATTTAATACAAGCCTTGTTTAATGCATATCGAGCATTAACTGAATCAAGTGCATCAATTACAACATCACATCCTTCTACAACTTCAAGTGCGGTGTAGTCATTTACAGAAACAGTTAGTGCTTCAATGTTACACTCAGAGTTTAATTTTTTTAATTTTTTAGCAGCTGCTTCAACTTTTACTTGACCAACGTCTGATTCATCAAATAGTGTTTGTCTGTGTAAATTAGATAATTCAATTACGTCTCTATCAACAATTCTTAATGTACCAACACCCATTGCAGTTAGTCTTGTAATAATTGGATGTCCTAATCCACCAGTTCCAACAACACAAACTTTAGAATTTTTTAATTTTAATTGTCCATTATACCCAATTTCTTCAAGCATCACTTGACGTGAATATCTATCAAGTTCTTTAGAAGATAAATCCTCAGAACCACCTGCAACTGCAGGTAAAATGTACACCTCATCCCCATCTTTCAAAGCAGTCTGCATACCACTAGAAAATTTAGCATTTTTACCATTAATGTAAATATTAATCAAAGAACGTGGAGTGTTATCAGCCTCCAATACTCTACGCTTAAAGTCATCACCAAAAATTTCAGATATTTTTACAAATGAATCCTGTAGAGAATCAGCAGATATGTCTGTTTTTTTCTCACCACCACCGGCATTTAACACAGACGGAATTGTAAATGTAATATTTGCCATACTATGGTACTGCCGCCGAAATTTCATTAATGTTTGGTTTGTAAACAGTAGGTTTAGTCAGTACGCTCATAAT
>Ga0209362_1001159_pt1 | contig 21604 bp, 20 predicted proteins | sample SaaInlV_165m_DNA_FD_184680 | JGI IMG/M metagenome (GOLD analysis project Ga0209362, IMG submission 184680) | Marine microbial communities from expanding oxygen minimum zones in the Saanich Inlet - Saanich Inlet SI037_S3LV_110m_DNA (SPAdes)... | ecosystem: Environmental > Aquatic > Marine >...
CACCGATTTACGCGATATTCCGGTCATCATAATTACTGGCGCCGAAGAAACGGACAGCGTCATCCGCTGCATCCAGGCCGGCGCCGACGATTACCTGCTGAAAGCCACCGAGCCGGCGTTGCTGCAGGCGCGCATCAATACCTGTCTGGAAAATAAACACTGGCGCGACCGGCAGCGCGAGCATGTGGATCACGTCGTCGAGGCCATGGCCGAGATCGGGCGCGGCCAACTTGATGTGGAGCTGGACGTGCCCGGCGACGATATCTTTGCGCGCCTCTATAGCGGCTTCAATATGATGACCTTGGGCTTGAAAGATGCGGCCCGCATCTCGGAGGCCGCCCAGGACCTCTCCGGCGAATTACAAATCAACGTGTTGTTCGGGCGCATCTTGTCGGCGACCACCCAGCTTCTGGATGCGGAGCGCAGCACTTTGTTCGTGCACGACCGCAAAACCGGCGAGCTTTGGTCGCTAGTCGCCGAAGGGCTGGACGTGCAGCAGATACGCCTGCCCTCCACCGCCGGGCTGGCCGGCATGGCTTTTACCAACGGCGAGACGCTGAATATTTCCGATCCCTACAACCACCCTGCCTTCAACCAGGATTTTGACGACCATACCGGGTTCAAAACCACCAGCCTGCTTTGCATGCCGATCACCAACAGGGCGGGCGAGCATATTGGCGTGACGCAAGTGCTCAACAAAAAGGGCGGCGAATTCAAGGCTAGGGACGAAGCCCGCCTCCGCGCCTTCACCTCGCAAATCGCGGTCACGCTCGACAACGCGCAAATGTTTGACGAGGTGATGAATGTCAAAAACTACAACGACAGCATCTTGCAAAGCACCACCAACGGCTTGATCACCTTTGACGGCGAGCGGCGCGTGGCTACCGCCAATGATGCGGCCAATACCATATTGGGCGTGCCGGTGGACGAGACCCTTCTCGGCCTCGCCGCCGACGAATTATTCGATGGCGCCAACGCCTGGATCACCACCTCAATCGCCGAGGTCGAGGCCACCGGCGACACCGAGACCGTGATCAACGAAGAATTGATGCTTAGCGATGGTGCCAAAATATCCATGAATTTGACCGTTGTTCCTTTGGTCAATGTGGATGGCCAAAATATCGGCTCGATGATCATCATCGAAGACATCAACGACGAAAAACGGGCCAAAACCACCATGGCCCGCTACATGAGTAAAGAGGTGGCCGATCAACTATTGGCCGAAGGCGAAAGCAGTCTGGGCGGCAAATCGCAAAAAGTGTCGATCCTGTTTTCTGATCTCAGGAATTTCACGCGCCTGTCGGAAAGCCTCGGCCCCATCGGCACGGTCGATATGCTGAACCATTATTTCTCCGAGATGGTCGACGTCATATTCCGCCATAACGGCATTCTGGATAAATATATCGGCGATGCGATCATGGCCTTGTTCGGCGCACCCATTAGCGGCCCCAACGATGCCGACAACGCGCTCCGGGTGGCCAACGAGATGCTGACCACGGTGACCCAGATCAACGATGCACGAGCGTTGGAGCGGATGGACCCCATTGATATCGGCATCGGCATCGGTACCGGCACGGTCATCGCCGGCTCCATCGGTTCGGCCAAGCGCATGGACTACACCGTGATCGGCGACCGGGTCAATCTGGCCGCCGGGCTGGAATGCGCCAACAAGTTTTACGGCACCCACATTCTGGTCAGCGAATACACAGTTGCCGATTTAAAATTGGATACGCTGCTGCGCGAGATCGATCTTATCCGAGTGGTCGGCAGGGGCGAAGCCGTCGCCGTATTTGAAGCCATGGCCTATCACGACGAATTCACCTTCCCGGCCATGTCGGAAACCTTGGAAGCCTACGACAGCGGGCTGGCCCGCTACCGGGACGGCGACTGGCACGGCGCTCTGGCGCAATTCACTAAAGCCCTGGAACACAATCCCGGTGACGGCCCATCCAAAGTCTATGCCGAGCGCTGCCAAACCTTTATGGCCTCGCCGCCCGCCGCCGATTGGGATGGCATCTGGACTTTGGAAGGAAAATAGCAACCGGTGATATTATTTGGCCATCCATAGCGGAATGCGCCACAATAGCGCCCGCCATTGAATGGGAATCCGGGGGGCTGGTTCATGAATGTGGATGTAACCGAAATCTATAAAGGCGCCGAGGACAGGCGCCTCACCAATCCTTTGTTCAACGACCACAAATTGAAACTGGGCACCTTCTGCACCAATCTTTCCGGCGGCTGCACCATTTCCACCGCCGACGGGGTGTTCGATCTCAACTGGCCGAATACGGCGGCACTGGCTCGCCTCGCCGATGATATGGGGTTCGAAGCATTGGTCCCGGTGGGCCGCTGGAAAGGCTTTGGCGGCGAGACCAATTTCAACGGCAATGGCTTTGAAAGCTACACCTGGGCGGCGGGCATCAGCGGCATGACGCGCAATTCCGGCGTCTTTTCCACCTCGCACATTTCCACCGTGCATCCAGTGATGGCCGCCAAGCAGGGCATGACCATCGATCACATCTCGGGTGGGCGCTTTACCCTCAATGTGGTGTGCGGATGGTTTGGCCCTGAGTTCGAGATGTTCGGCGCGCCCTTGCTGGAGCATGACCGCCGCTATGATTATGCCGGCGAATGGCTGACCGTGATCAAGCGCCTCTGGACCGAGGAAGAGGAGTTTGATTTCGACGGTGAATTTTTTCAGCTCAAGAACCTTATATGCCGCCCGCATCCGATCCAGCGCCCGCACCCGGTGGTGATGAGCGCCGGCGCCTCCGACCGGGGCAAGCGCTTCGCTGCCGAACATGCGGACGTCGCCTTCACCGGCCATTACGGCATGCGGGGCGACGAACTGAAAGCCATGGTCGCCGATTACCGAAAGATGGCCTTCGACGAATATGGCCGCGACATAAAGATTTGGACCAACGCCTATATCTATCAGGGCGAGACCGAAAAAGATGCCCAGGCGCTTTGGGATCACTGCGTCATCGAAAACGGCGACCAGACTGCGGTCAACAACCTCACCCAAACCTTAGGGATCGAAGGCCGCGAAACACCGGCCCGGCAGCTTTCCCAATTGAAAAATCATTTCATCGCCGGCTGGGGCGGCTATCCGATTATCGGCACCAAGGAGCAGGTGGTCGATGGCTTGCAGGAAATCGCCGATGCCGGTTTCGACGGCACGCTCCTCTCCTGGCCCCGCTATATCGAAGACATGACCCAGTTCAAAGAGGTCACCTATCCCCTGGTGCAGCAATCAGGCTTGCGCTAAGGACTAATCGCCCAGCTTCACGGTCAGCGACGCGCCGCCGCCGCAGCAGGGGCAGACGGTGTTGGTAAGGATGCGCTGGCGATCTTCTTCCGATAAATTGGCATCCGATAACAGCTTATCCATCTGGCGCTGAAAAGCCACATGAGCATTTTCCGCACCGAAGCTCACCCGGTCCATGGGATCGCCCGGCGTATTTTTTTCCGTATCAGACATGGCGCTATCTTACGCCGAATACGACCCGAATACTATATTCTGCTTCGCACAGTCCTGAGCCTGACGTATGCTGTCCAATGGGAATGAAATTTGAGGAGGCATCGATGACGACCGAATTAACCATGCTTACCTGGACCGTAGGGCTCACCGGCCTACTGTGGCTACCCTATATTATCGCGCAATCGAAGGTTTCTGGAACAGTTGGCGCGCTCGGCTACGGTTATAAGGGACCGCTGGAACCACTACCCGCCTGGGCCGAGCGGGCCAAGGCACATCACCATAACGCGGTTGAAAACCTGGTCCTGTTCGCAGCCTTGGTGATCACCGCGCATTTGGCCGAAGCCACCAACGGCGCAACGGCGGCGGCGGCCATTACATTTTTCTGGGCCCGCATCGCCCATCTGGTCCTTCATTACGCGGGAATACCCTTCCTCCGCTCCTTCGCCTTCGTGGTTGGATGGCTGTCACTTGTCTGCATATTTTATCAAATCGTGACGTGATCCTAAGCTAGACCACCTGGCCCGGCCGGCCGCCGAATTTGTAGCGTTCAATTAAGACCCGCTCATAGAGGCCGTTAACGTAAAACGGCTCGGCTTCCAAGAATTCCTGAAGCGCGTCCCGGCTGGGCAGGCACAAAAGGTTGGCGCTTCCTTGCCATTCATCACCGGCGTCGTTGAAGACGCCGCCTCTGGTGATGAAATCGGCCACATCATAGGGCGCGAAATAGGCGATGTGATCGTCTAAAAGACGCATGCGCTCGCCGTGCATATCGGGTTTCGCAAAGCCCCGGAAATACCAGGCCACCTGATCATCTTTCCTTGGAAACTCCCGTTGGGTGCGCTCGATCCCCTTGTTCCAGCGGCGGATGATTACGTCTTTGTAGACGCCGTTTTTGTTGTGCGGCTCATTGTCGATAAAGGCGCGCACGGCGTCCCAGTCATCGAATTCCACGAACAACACGCTAGAGATGAAGGTTTCCATATCGTCTGAATAGGTAGCGCCCCGGGCGATGAAGCTGTCCACGTGATCATCGAAATACTGCCAATGGTCGGGCCTGCTGACCGCCCGCTTCTCCGGCGTTTCTGGATTGTCGATCAACTGGATATGAAAATACATAAACCCACCTCCGCATCAATATTGATAGGGAACCTACGTGGTTTCACGGGGGATGGCAAAAGGCCGAACGGCCTTGTACAACAGGCGAAATCCAAAGGAGGAAGCGCATATGTACAAAGGGTCCGAAGGCACCGTCCTTCCCACATCCATCATCGGCTCGCTGCCCAGGCCAGCCTGGTTTACCGGCAATCTGGGTCGGCGCTCGTTCCTGGAAGCCATGGTCGACAGCCGCTACCGCGAACAATATGAAGACGCGGTGATGGTGTATTTGAAGGCACAGGAGCTGGCCGGTATCGATATCTGCACTGACGGCGATGCCCATTACGACGATCAGGTTGCCGGGTCATCGTGGCAAAGCTACGCGCCGTTCCGCATGGCCGGCTTCTCCACCACCTCGCCGCAGCCGAGCGAATATAAAGTCGGCGCCGCCGCCTTCCCGCGCGGCCATATCCTGCATGATTTCCTCGAAGTAAAGGTGATGCCCAAAATTGTTGGACCGGTAGGCCCCGGCGATCTGCAGTTTTCCGCCCTTTGGCGCGCCGCCCAGCGGATGACCGAAAAGCCCATCAAGTTCGGCACAATCACACCAGAATTGCTGGCCGCCTCGGTGGAAGACGACTACTACAATGATCCGGTGGAACGCACCATGGCCCTGTCGGCGGCCCTCAACGCCGAATTGAATGATCTCGCCGATGCCGGCTGCCCGGTGATCCAGATGGAAGAGCCGCAAATTCACATGACCCCGGTGCGCGGCGATCTGTTCGGCAAGCTGGGCGTGAATGAGCTGGTTGATGTCTTCAACAAAACCGTCGCCGGTTTGCGCGATAAGACGGAAGTCTGGTGCCACACCTGTTGGGGCAATCCGTCGCAGCAGCGCATCTTCAACGAGGTGCAGAGCTACCAGCCGACCCTGGAAGCCTTGAACGGTGTCGATGCCGACGTGCTCACATTCGAGACCTGCTCGTCCGGCACCGGCGATCTGAAAGCCATCGGCGAAGTGATCGAAGACAAGAAAATCGCTATCGGCGTCGTCGATCATCATACCTTGCAGGTGGAGCGCCCGGACCAGGTTGCCGATCTTATCCGCGAAGCTCTAAAGCATATTCCAGCCGAACGTCTGATCATCTCGTCCGATTGCGGCATGGGCCGCGAAGGCATGAGCCGCCGCCACGCGACCTATAAGATGGTCTCCATGGTGCAGGGCACGAACATGGTGAGAAAAGAGCTGGGCTTGCCCGAAGCAAGATGCCTGGCCGAGGATCAGCAGTATTCGTTAGCTGCCAAGACCGGCCCGTGATTTCCTGGCTTCGCGAACCGCAATATAAATGCCGCTGGCGATGATGATGGCGATGCCCGATAGCCTTGCAGGCTCCGGGAACTGGCTGAAGAACAGGTGGCCGAACAAGGTCGCGCCGACGATCTGAAGATAGTGAAACGGCGATACCAACGTCGCCTCGCCAAAATAGAAGGCCGAAAACATGGCCGCCTGACCGCTCAGCGCGAAGGTCAGGAAGCCGGCGATCAGCCACAAATCTTCCGGCGCCGGCGTGATCCAGACCGACGGCACCAACGGCGAGACCATGACGGCGCCCAGAAACGCCGAATAGGCGATCGAGGCGATCGGGCTGGCGTCGCTGGCCAGCTTGCGGTTCAAGATGAAAAAGAAGCCAATGCACAGCCCCGATATGAGGGCGGCGAAATAGCCCTCCCGCTCACCACCGAATTGGGGCTGGAGCACAATCAGCACTCCGGCAAAGCCGGCGATCACCGACAGCCAGCGTCGAAGGCCGACCTTCTCGCCCAGCAAAAACGGCGACAAGGCGGTCACCACCAGGGGCGCGATGAATTGCATCGCGGTAGCTTCGGCGAGCGGGATCAGCGAGATCGCCCAATAAAACGTGCCCATGCCGGTGGTCACGAACAAGGACCGCAAAATCTGCAAACCGGGGCTGCGGATCAAAAGCGCGCCCTTGCCTTCGCGCGCCAGAACAACCACGAAAAACACCACGGCAGTGACCGCGAACTGGGTCCAGACGATCTGGATGGCGGAATACTGGCCGTCCAGCAATTTGACGAAGGCATCTTTAAGCGGGAACAGGAATACCGAAAGCACCATCAGCCCGATTCCGAGGGTCAGGTTCCGGCTTAACGCTATGTTGGGCCCATTGGGTGGCATCAATCTTCGTTTACCAAATGATTGCCGGTGCGGCAAATGGATGTTGGAAATCGCCGAGATTACCGACTAATAATGGCCGCAAGCCTGCCGCAAACCGGCACCGCTGCAACCGAAACTCACCAATAGGGAATTTAATCAATGGCTCATATCCCCGAAATCCTCAACGAATATATCAACAATGCTTTTCCCGAAAACGTCTGCCTGGTTTCCGTCGTCATGGACGACGGCTACGCACAAGTGAGCCCGCGCGGCTCGGTCATCGTCCTCGACCAGGACACCCTCGGCATGTGGGACCGGGGCCGCGGCGGCACCCATGACGCGGTCACCGACGGCACCAAAATCACCGTCTATTACCGCAACCCGGCCTTGGGCGCGCGCGGCGGCGACGGCACCCTGCCGGCCGGCGGCATCGCCCGCTTTTACGGCACAGCCGAAGTGCATGCCGAAGACGACGAAATACGCGAACGGATTTGGAACGATATGGTGGAAGCCGAACGCAAGGGCGATCCTGAGAAAAAAGGCGCCGGCATCGTGATCCACCTGACCCGGGCCGAACAACTGATGCACAAACCCTTGAACGAGATCAAGGCGGCGCAAGGTTAAGACCGATAAAGCCGGCGCGCGGGTCCAAAGCCTGCGCGCCGGCAATACCTCAAATACGGTTGTCCTTAAATTTTGGCCGGAGATAATGAAATGGGATCCGGTTAGGCCGCCTCAAGGAGTGAAACCATGCCCGATGATTTAATCAACGCCGTCCGCCATCCCGCCAGTTTGGAGGGCAAGGTATCACCCGAAGAATGGACCACACGGGTCGATCTGGCCACCTGTTATCGGCTGGTGCGCGGCAACAATTGGTGCGACTCGATCTATAATCATTGCTCGGCGCGGGTTCCGGGCGAGCCTGATTTCATGCTCATGAAAGCGCACCCGCTTTTGTGGGACGAGGTGACCGCATCCAACCTGGTGAAGGTCAATATTCACGAGGAATTGGACGAAAGCGCCGGCATCAACCGGCCCGGCTTCGTTTTGCATTCGGCGATTATGCGCGCGCGGCCCGATGTGGCCGCCGCCGTTCATATTCACGAAGAAGCCTCGACCGCCATCTCGACCACCAAGGAAGGCCTGTTGCCCCTCACCCAGGACGGCATCTTCCTGTTCGAACAGATCGCCTATCACGATTATCAGGGCATCACCGAAAACGCCGAGGAACGTAACGCCATCATCACCAATTTCGGCGACAAGCCGGTGATGCTGATGCGCAGCCATGGCTCGGTCACGGTGGGAGAAAGCGTGCGCGAGGCCTATGTACATACGACGCATTTGGTGAAGGCGTCGCAAATTCAGTTGCAGTTAATGGCCGGGGGCGCCGAGCTGATTATTCCGCCCGCCGAGATATGCCGTACCGCCGTTACCCAGCATATCGCCCACGGGCTGGGCCGCGGCCAGGCCGACTGGCCAGCCTGGCAGCGCGAATTGGACCGCATCGACGAAAGCTACCGGCACTAGGCGATGGCCGATCCCGCGAACATTTTGGCCGAGCAGAAGGATTATTACCGGGCGCGGGCGCCGGAATATGACGACTGGTGGTTCCCCTGCGGATGGCAGAGCCATATCCGCTTCAGCGGCAAATATTTTATTTACGGCGCGCTTCGCCGTAACGAATAACAAACGAAAGGACCAAAAGACATGGCACGCAAAATCATGATCACCTGCGCCGTCACCGGCGGCGGCGCCGGCACGCGGGACAAAAACCCCGCCGTTCCGGTGACCCCGGAAGAGATCGCAGCGTCCGCGTTGGAAGCCCACGCGGCGGGCGCGGCCATTGTCCATATCCATGTGCGCGACCCAGAAACCACCGGGCGCTCCATGGAGCTGGCCCATTACGCCGAAGTGAAAGAGCGCATTGAAGCCGCCGGTGCCGATGTTATCATCAACCTAACCACTGGGCCTGGCGCCACCTTCGTTCCGGGCGACGATGATCCGCAAATCGGCGGGCCCGGATCGAACCTGACGACGCCGGAAATTCGCACCCGCCATATCGAAGCCTTGCGCCCGGAAGTATGCAGCCTCGACGTGGCGACCATGAATTTCGGTGCCAACGTGTTCCTCAACCTGCCCCGCCACTTGTCGGAGATGGCCGCCACAATCAAGTCGTCCGGTGTCACGCCGGAGCTGGAATGTTTCGATGCCGGCCATATCGAGCTCGCCAAATACATGATCAAGCAGGGCGATCTCGAAGGGCCCGGCCTGTTCCAGCTTTGCCTCGGCATTCCCTGGGGGGCGCCGGCGACGGTGCAAACCATGGCCTATATGCGCGACCAGTTGCCGGATGGCGCGCTCTGGTCCGCGTTCGGCATATCGCGCTTCCAGATGCCCATGGTTGCGGCGGCGGTTCTTTTGGGCGGCCAAGTGCGCGTTGGGCTCGAAGACAATCTCTATATCGAATATGGCGTCCTTGCGCCCTCGAATGCGGCGCTGGTGGAAAAGGCCGCCAATATTATCCGCCTGATGGGCGAGGATATCGCCAGCCCGGACGATGCCCGCGCCATGATCGGGCTCGGCAAATAGGCTCGGGCACATGCATCCCGCATTACCCAGCGCCCAGATGACCCGCCATCCAGTCGGCCGATTGCGGGCTGTATTTATAGCGGACGTTATTGGCGCAGTGATTGCCGTCCTCCAATATCAGCGCTTGCGATGGGCCGGAGGCTTCGTCCACCAGACGCTGCTGTTCCGACGGCGGCGACATGGTGTCGAGGGCGCCGCCAATAATCATCAACGGACAGGTGATGTTCTTGGCAATGCCGGTCAGGCTGACCCGGTCGGCGATTGCAAAGGCGTCATCCATGGTATCGGCGTGCGCGCGCACCCGGAACACCTCGTTGCCGCCCGATGCGCGGAACAGGGGGCCGAAATCGAACGGCCCGGAAATACCGATACAGGCCTTGGCGCGGGGCTCGAACGCCGCCGCCCGTGGCGCGTAATAGCCGCCGAAGGAAACGCCCCAAAGCCCAACCCGGCCGGCATCCACATCGTCCCGGGATTCCAGGTAATCGATCACCGCGCCCACCGCCGCTTCATATTCGGGCAGAATCGGAAACTCATATTCCGCCTCGCCCTGGCCGGGACCATCGAAGGCCAACGTCGCCAAACCGCGCCGAAGAAAATGCGCCTCGTTGGTGGCCATTTCCTCCTTGGCGCTATCCATGCCCATGCACATGGCCACCACCGGCGGGCGGGCCACATTCTTGGGCTTGCGCAAAATGCCAGCCAGCTTGGACCCCGCATAAGGTATTTCAACCCTCTCTCCCGGCGGATCAATATGCGGCAATGCCAAATTCCGGCAACGCACCGCCTTTTCGTGAAGCCCGCGCATCTGATCAATATCGCCAACCATAATGAACTTGGCGAAATGATAGACAACGCCGGCCGTCTGCAAATGCTCGCCGGCGCTGATCATGTTGCCCGCCTCCAACGCCGCCAATCCCATGGCCTCGTGGGTTTCGGCACGCGCAGCCCAGGCCGGGCCCCAATCCTCCATCGCCGTGATCGCCTCGGCAGCCGCCCGAAAATCAGCCAGCGGCACACCATTGGAGATAAAGCGCGGGCTCCAGCGCTCCATGACCGCGGCTACGTTCAAATAATCAGCCATTCCTCAAACCTCCCTTATTCCAATTTCAGGTGCGCGCCATGGACATAACTTTACTCGGCACCGGCTGCCCGATTGCCAATCCCGACCGCTACGGCGCCGGCAATCTGATCCGCGCCGGCGAACAAACATTCCTGGTCGATGTGGGATCGGGCGTCACCCAGCGGCTCCTGGAAGCCGGCGCCAACAGTGCCGAGATTGATGCTTTGTTCATCACCCATATGCATTCCGACCATCTGGTCGATCTCTATCAATTGCTGATGTCGTCGTTCCATCAGAGCCGAGACGTCCCGCACCGTATCTTCGGGCCGCCCGGCATCCGTAAATTCACCGACGGGCTGATGGAGCTTTGGCGCGAAGAGCGGGAAATGCGCATCAAACATGAAAAGCGAGCCTCGAACGCCGCCTTCGATCTGGAGGTTACCGAGTTCGAAGAAGGCGTCATCTGGGATACCGGCGGCGTGCGCGTTTCCGCCGTCCGGGTCGAGCATGCGCCGATCCGCCACGCCTTCGGCTTTGTCTTCGAATCGGGTGGCCAAAAGGTCGCCTTCTCCGGCGACACCAAATACTGCGACGCGCTGATCGATGCCGCCCAAGGCGCCGACGCGCTGATCCACGAGGTGTTCGTGCATGTGGATTCCATGCCGCTCGTCGGCGCCCGTACCGCTGCCGGGCGCGCATCGGTGGCGAGCTACCACACGGTTTCCGATCAGGTCGGCAAGGTCGCCGCCGAATCGAAAGCCAAATGCCTGATCCTCAATCACTTCGTTCCGCCTAGCTTCGACAGGGATTTCCTGCTCGATACCGTGCGCGCCGATTTCGCCGGCCCGATCATCATCGGCGAAGACCTGATGAACTTCGATATCGCCAAACGAAGACTGACCCACAGAAACGGCGTGATCGGCTACTAACATTCTTTAGCGCTGCAATATGTGGATCGAGCAGGCGCCGTGGTCCATGCCCATGGCGCCGCCGCCGGTGGCGTGGGCAAGACCGGTGCGGGCGCCTTCCACCTGACGGGCACCGCAACTTCCCCGTAATTGGCGGGTGATCTCGGTAATCTGGGCGATGCCGGTAGCGCCCACCGGATGGCCCTTGGACAAAAGCCCGCCGGATGGATTGACCGGCTTGGCCCCGCCGATGGAGGTGACGCCGTCTTCCAGCAGCCTTATCGCCTCGCCGCGCCCGCAAAAGCCAAAGGCCTCGTAATAGAGCAGCTCGGCGATGGTAAAGGCGTCGTGAATCTCGGCGACGTCGATATCTTCCGGCCCGACGCCGGCTTCTTCGTAAGCCTCGGAAGCTCCGCGCACGGTGATCTCCGGCACCGTCATATCCCTGTAGCCGGTTAAGTACGTTCCGGTGCACAGGTCCGACGCCAGAATTTTGATTGGCGCGGCCTCGAACTTATGGGCCACATCGCCAGCGCAAATGACGGCGGCAGCGGCGCCATCGCCGGTGGGGCAGCAATGCAGCAAGGTAAACGGATCAGCAATCGGGCGCGCATTCATTACCTCTTCCAGGCTGATTTCCTTTTGGAATTGAGCGTCGGGATTATGGGCGCCCATGGCGCGCGCCTTTACCGATACCCCGGCCAATTGCTCGGTCGTCAATCCGGTCTCATGCATATAGCGGCAGGCGCGCATGGCGTAGAGCGCCGGCATCAACATGCCTTGGGAAATCTCCCAATCTTCGTCCACCAGCGGGATGGTGCCGCCGCCAAACTGGCTCAATTTGTCGACGCCGAATACCAGCGCCACATCGTAAGCCCCCGACGCCACCGCCATATGCGCCTGATGAAAGGCGCTGGATGACGACGAGCAGGCGTTTTCCACATTGATGATCGGCTTGCCGGTCATGCCGAGGCGGGTAAGGGTCCGCTGGCCGATCATCATGCCGCCATAGACCGAGCCGCAATAGGCGATGCCGATATCATCGCGATCTGTTCCCGCATCCTCCATCGCCTGTTTGATCGCCGGCCAGGCCAGATCGGCGGTGTCCTTGCCCGGATATTTTCCGAACGGGATCATGCCGACGCCGATGATGGAGACCGGGCGCATGGTCAAACTGCCTCCACCGGAGCCGCGTTAAATCTGTAGCCTTCCGCTTCCGGCGAAATCTCGATTGCCACCTTCATATCGGGGCAGAGGCCGTCGGTGCGGGTCAGCTCGGTGAAAACCCGGACGCCATCAGCCAAATCCACATAGCCGACCGCGTAAGGAAGATCGGGCCGCCGCCCAACATGAATCACGGAGTAGGCGTAGAGTACGCCGCCGCCGGCCAAGGGCGCATCGGCAATGTCTTCAGAAAGGCATCCCGAGCAAATGGCGGGTTTTGGAAATGCCAGGGCGCCGCAGGATGCGCAAGCCCCGCCCTTGAGATGCAATCCGGCATCCCCGGCAATGACGTGCCCTGGCTCAAGATGACCGGCGCGTTGATCCATTGCCATTTCCGTCCCTCACATCGCATGCATGCGCGGCAGAACTTCAGTGCCGAGAAGCTCGATACTGCGCAAGGTTTTGTCACCCAATTGCGCCGCCAGGGTCAGATCCAGCACGCCCGCATTGAGTTCTTTCTTGATGCGTTCGATCTGTTTGACCACGGTGTCCGGGCTGCCCACCAGAATCTGGCCGTTTTCGATGCGCTCCTCCAACTGGCCACGGGATAAAAGCCGGCCGCGTTGTTCGTCCCGGTCGCGGCCGTAATAGCCGGCCTCGTCCACCGCCTTTTCCACGGCGGCGTTGGCCATGGACAGCCCTACCCGGCGCTGGCGCATGCCGGCGGCCAGGTCGTCGCGGGCTTCGGCATCGGTTGCGGCCACATGCACGCCGAGCCGGTAGATCACGTGATCGGGCTCAGGCTCCCAGCCATGTTCGCGGGATTTTTCGCGCCAGTAATCAGCGGCGATGACGGCGCGCGGCAATGTGGTGAAGGCAAAGCCGATGCCGAGCTTGTTCTTGGCCGCATAGTCGCCCGATTCTGGGCTGGACGCCGACATGTAAATAGGCGGATGCGGGTCCTGCACCGGGCGCGGCCAGATCGAGATGGAGCGGTATTGGTAATAGCGCCCTTCCCAGCCAAAGGGCTGCTTTTCGGTCCAGGCCATGCGGATAATTTCCAGCGCCTCGGCAAAGCGGGCGCGGGATTCGGTGGGGTTGATATTGTAGGTGACGTATTCGTTCGGCGTGCCGCGCATCAGGCCAGCAACCACCCGCCCGCCGGTCAGGGTATCCAGCATGGCGAATTCCTCGGCCACCCGAAGCGGATTGAGGATCGGAATATCGGGGCCGAGCAGCGCGATCTTGGCGTTCTTGACCACTTGCGTAAGGGCGCCGGCCATGACCATCGGATTGGGGTTGAGGGAAAACGGCGCAAAATGATGCTCGGCCACCGACACCCAGTCGAAGCCCACCTGATCGGCAAGGGCGAATTGCTCCAGCGTTGTCTGCATGGAACGCTCGGCCACTTCGGCGGAATATTCAGTCGCCGGCACCGGCCAGCCCTCGGGCGCCGCCCCCATATAGCGGCTGGTACAAAACAACGACGCTTTCATTTTTTCAGGCCCCCCTGATTATTGTACGGACCATATTATCCGCGCCGCGCGAAGCCGATGCAAGGGAGGCCATCGCCATGCAATTGACGCATGGCCGTGCGACATGTTTTGAGAAAACATTCGGTATGGTTTGGTAGGGATTGGTGTGGGTTGGTGTGGGTTTCATGGATTTCATTGGGGGCTTGTTCTCGGCTCAATGGGGTCTGAAGGTCGTTTAGATACGCTGGATGCGCATGGCAATATACCCGCCAAAAAGCAATCGGCGGGCTGGTTTTTGATCGTACTAACCAATTTATATAGGAAGATACAACATAGAACAAAGATGAAACAAATGCAAGAAAATCTTACTGATTCGTTAGATTTTTTTTGGTATCACATGATACCAGGACAATTCGAACTTGAAATTCAGGCTTAATAAACCTACATTATTTATAGATATAGTTATCAGCGAAATTGTAAAAGGAGGCTGTTATGTTGTGCTTTGGAGTTAAACCAGGTTCTTGAAATCTAATGATACTAAGTAGAAAGAAACCCCATCAAGCTATTTGCTGATGGGGTTTTTTGATTTGAGGTAACGCTAGGTGCCATCGATTAGTTTATTCCAAATAGCGCCGGTATTTTTGTTTCCACTGGCATTGATTTGCTTTCGTGGCGTGCTTCGGCCCCGGCATTTTGTGTATATCGGGGTAGGCATTTTAGCCTACTACGTTATGTATTATCTTGTTCGAGGCGGTATTGAGGGTGAAAATCTTTGGCAATTATCCATATTTACAGGAACAATATTTTTATCCATCGGTTGGATCGTTAGTAATGAAATATCGATTTTGAATTCACGCAAGCAGCACACAATTAATTTGATTTCTGATTACATGATCAACTCGCAGCGAATAAAAGATAAAACAGTTATCAAAAAATATCTTCCAAAATATACGGACAAACTAACATCGGCGATTATGAACTTCGAAGCAGAAGACCTTGATATTGGGCAGGCAATTGATCGAGAAATTAATTTTTTCGAATTTGTCGCCGTAGGTTTGGAGACCGGCGATTTGGACCCAAATATTACTGAGCGGTCAATTAAATCTCTTGCAGTTAATTTTTACATCCAAGTCGAAGATTATATTGGGCATTGGCAAAGCAAGGACGAAAGCACCTGGGAGCATTTTAAAAATTTATCAATCCGTTGGAATAGCAAATATTCATGAATATCATTTCGTTGGAAACTAAGGCACTCGCCCTATAATTAGGAGAGCATGAAAAAATTCCTGCTTTTGCGGATGGATGAGGAAGGTCTCTATCCGCCCGTTAGTGGTGCAAATATATATGGTGTGCTCGATCATCCGCCGCCCCCTACCCGCGGTTCGCCTTGCCCTCAAATCCATCGCCGTGCCCCGCTTCCGCTGCCGCCCAGCCGCCGGCGACGCGGCCTGAAAACAGGGACGGGCCAAGCATGGTGCCTTCGAGGCCTGCGCCGCCATTGATGTGGCCGCCGGCCATGCCCGCCGCCTCGCCAGCCGCGTAGAGGCCGTCGATGGGCTCGAAATGCTTGTCGAGGACGCGGCAGCGGATGTCGGTCTTGATGCCGCCGAAGTTTTTGCGCGCCAGGGGGAATATCTGCATGGCGTAATAGGGCGGCGTATCGAATTTTTTCGACATTGCCAGTGGCTTGCCGAATTCGGGTTCCGCCTCCAACCCTTGATCAAAGGCGTCGTTGTAGCGATCCACGGTATCGGTAAACGCTGCCCCCTCGACGCCGATCAGCCCGGCCAGCTCGGCCATCGTACCGGCGCTGTGGACGTAAGGTGAATCCGCATAGAGCGCCGCGTGCTTGGCCACGTCCACATCAACGCCGTCCTTGTAATAGGGATCGGCGATTTCGAGGCCGGCGAGAATTGGTGCGTCCATGATCGCCCAGGCGTGGCGCGGGCTTTGCGCCAGAAGCGCCGGGCTGGCGGAATTGCCGCCGGAGAGCGCTTCGTTATGGAATCGCTTGCCTTGGGCATTGACCCAGATGTAGCCGGGCGCCATGCGGAAGGCCAGGCCGTGCCGCTCTTTCGGGTCGAGATGATCCGGGGTCGCGTAGACGTAGAACCAGATCTGGTCCATGTGGGTCAGGTAGCCGCCCAATGTCTCGACCAGCGCCGCGCCATTGCCGGTGGAGCCGGGACCGGAGCCTTCCAAAATCTTGTCGTCGGCAAGCTCGGGGCGGTATTTGAGGACCATATCCACGTTGGAGGCAAAGCCGCCTGCCGCCACCAGGACGGTGCGCGCGGAAACTTCGATTTTGGCGCCGGTGTCCGTATCGGCTCCTTCGGCGCCGGTGATGCGCCTATTGCTCTGATTGATTTTGGCTATATCGGCGTTGCAGACAATTTCGCCGCCCTTCGCGCGGAAGGCGTATATCAGGCGGCTCATAAGCCCGGCGCCGCCAAGATCGGCCCGGTGCCAGCGGCCCACGGAATTGCCTTCCTGCTGGCGCACCATGACCCATTTGACGCCCTGCTCTTCGGCCCAGTGGTAAAGATCGTGAAGGCTGTGTTCGATATAATAGCGGGCCCAGACCGCGTCGGCGGAAGCACCGCCCCATTGCATCCAATCTTTGAAAGCCAGATCGGGGTTGTCTTCGATGCCCTGTTCGGTTTGCAGGGGCGAGCCCACAACCATACAGCCGCCGCCGGACATGATCGCCGCACCGCCCGGCTCTGCGCCCAACTCAAACGCGGTTACCCTTGCGCCGGCGTCCAGCGCTTCGATACCGGCGCAAATACCGGCGCCGCCGGCGCCGATGATCGCCACATCGGTTTCATATTTTTGAACGTCAGCCATGGCCGTCCTCCCCCTTATCGTGCCTCGGATTGCCGCATCGCGGTTTAACTTTGCTAGCACAATTGCCGAGCGCTTACCAACGTGACCCAAAAAGGCGTGACGCGCGCGTTCCTGTCTGGCAGATTTTGGCGAACAACGAAATGCAATGGGGGCAATATATCCGATGGCTGCATACACACTGCGCGTCAATGGCGAGGCGCATGACTTAGATACCGATCCGGCCAAGCCGCTGGTCTATGTGCTGCGCGGCGAGCTGGGTCTCACGGGGCCGAAGATCGGCTGCGCGCTGGAACAATGTGCCGCTTGCGCGGTGCTGGTGGACGGCGAGCACACATTAAGCTGTAACCGGGCCGCGTCGGAATTCGAAGGCACCGAAATTACCACCATCGAAGGGCTGGCCGAAGACGCCATCGGGGCGCGCATCCAGGATGCCTTCATGGCCGAAAACGCTGCCCAATGCGGTTATTGCACGCCCGGCATCATCGTCGCCGTGGCGTCGCTGCTGAAATCCAATCCGGGCCCGAGTGACGGCGATATATCCGAAGCGCTGGCCGATCATCTTTGCCGCTGCGGCTCCCACAATCGGGTTTTGCGCGCGGTCCGAAACGCCATTTCAGGGGGGCAAGCCGATGCCGCGTAATCCCAGCCTGGACAATTCCCCCAATCTCGATGAATGGATCGTCTTCGAAGATGATGGCCGCGTCACCGTGCGGTCCGGCAAGGTCGATATCGGCCAGCACGTTTCCACCGCCGTCGCCACTATCGCCGCCGAAGAGCTGGATATCGAGCCGGCTTGCATCGATGTTCCCATTGCCATCACCGGCATCGCCCCCAACGAAGGCATCACGTCCGGCTCCATGTCCATGGAAACCTCGGGCGAAGCGGTGCGCCGGGCGGCGGCGACGGCCAAGCGTCACCTCCTGGGCCTGGCCGCCGCGGCGCTGGACGCGGAGATCAGCACGTTGGAAGTCAATGACGGGCTGGTGCGGGTAGCCGACAGCAACAAAACCATCAGCTATTGGGAGCTGATGAGCGGCAAAGCCTTCGAGATCGAGGTGGACGAGGATATCGATCTTAAATCCCCGGACCAATTCAAATATATGGGCGTGAAAACCGTCGCCAAGGAGATGCGCGATATCGTCACCGGCGGCCATATGTTCGTCCATGACATGGTCTGGCCCGATATGCTGCACGCCCGCCTGGTGCGCCCGCCCCACTATTGGGCGAAGCTGAAATCCATAGACGAGGGCGCCGGCGAACGTCTCGCCGATCAGGGGTTGGAGCTGGTTGTGAACGGCAGCTTCATCGCCGTCGCCGGGTCCGATGAATGGACGGCAGTAAAGGCGGCCGAGCGGCTGGCCAATGACGTGAGCTGGAATATGGGCGACGGGCTTAAATCCCAGGACGTGTTCGACAGCCTGCTCAGCAACCGGCGGGAAGCCTTTCCGGTGGTCGGCGGCGTGCCCCAAGAACAGGACGTGCCACCGCTCGGCAATCCGCCGGCAGACGCGAGGCTTACCCTCGCGGCGCATTATGAGCGGCCCTACACCATGCACGGCTCGATCGCGCCATCATCGGCGGCGGCCATTTTCGAAGACGGCAAGCTCACCGTCTGGACCCACAGCCAGGGCATCTATTTGTTGCGTATCTCCATGTCCGACGCGCTGCAAATGGAGCCTGCCGACATCACCTTGCACCACGCGCTGGGATCGGGCTGCTACGGCCATAACGGCGCCGACGATGTGGCTTTGGACGCGGCGCTGGTTGCCCGGCAAATTCCGGGCCGCCATATCCTGGTGAAATGGACCCGGGACGATGAACATGCGTGGGAGCCCTATTCTCCGGCCATGGCCATGCGCTTGCGGGCGTCTCTTGGCGATGATGGCCAGGTGATCGAGTGGAGCCACGAGACCTATTCCGACACCCACATCATGCGCCCGCGCCCGGGCGCCAACCGGGCCGGCGCGGCGCGGCTATTGGCCATGCGTATGGTGGAGAACCCGCTGGATGCACCGGTCGCGGAACCGGCCATGGGCTTTCATATCGGCATCCATCGTAATCTGGATCCCCTCTATGATTTCCCCGAGCGGCGGTTGATCAAGAACTTGGTGCGCGATCTACCCTTGCGCACCTCGGCCATGCGCACCCTTGGCGCCTATTCCAACGTCTTTGCCATCGAAAGCTTCATGGACGAGCTGGCCGAGGCGGCGGGCGCCGACCCGGTGGAATTCCGGCTCAGCCATTTGAGCGATGAACGTGGGCGTGATTGCATCGAAGCCGCTGCCAAGGCCTTGCGCGGCGGTGCCGAGGAGCCGCCGGAGGGGCGCGGCTGGGGCTTTGGCTTTGCCCGTTATAAGAACGTGCAAGCCTACGCCGCCGTTGGCATCGAGCTGGAAGTGACCGATGCTGCCGAAGTGAAGCTGCACCGGGCCGTGATCGCCGCCGACGCCGGCCAGGTGGTCGACCCGGACGGGCTTTCGGCGCAGATGGAAGGCGGCCTCATTCAGGCGGCAAGCTGGGCGCTCTATGAAGAGGTCACATTCGATCAGGACGGCATCACCAGCCGCGATTGGGATACCTACCCGATCATGCGCTTCGATAATGTACCCGACATCGAGGTGATCCTGATGCAGCGCCCGAACGCGCCATTCCTGGGCGCCGGCGAAGCCTCGTCAGGGCCGGCCGGCGCAGCTATCGCCAACGCGATCTATAACGTCGCCGGCATCCGCATGCGCCGCCTGCCGCTCACCCCGGACGCCATCCGGAGCGCGGCGATGGCATAAAGGCGGCGCGGCTAGCCACTATAATTTATTGCTGTTAGTCTTTAACAAATTCAAACCCCAGGGAGACAAATCATGAGCCCGGACGAAAGCAAAACCGGCAGCACATCCAACACCGGCGTCGACACCTACGCCGACGCCATCGTCGCTGCCATGGCGGCGGGCGGTATCGATCATCTGTTTTTCACATCCGGCTCCGACATCGGTTTTTTCCAGGAAGCCACCTCCAAGGCGCGCGTCCTCGGCCACAATAATCCGGTACGCCTGATAACCGTGCCGTTGGAACATATCAGCCTCAATGCGGCCCTGGGCTTTGCCGCCGTCACCGGGCGCCCGGCGGCCACCGCCGTGCATGTGGATGTGGGCACGCTGCATTACGGCGGCGCCATTCATACGGCCTGGCGCTCGCGCCTGCCGGTGTTGATGACGGCGGGCTATCCGCCCACCTCGGCGCCCGGCACGCTGCCCGGATCGCGCGCCGAGGGCGGTCATATCTGGATGCAGGAAACCTTCGATCAGAACGGCATCGTGCGCAACTACACCAAGTGGGAGCGGCGCCTGACCTATCAGGATAATCCCGGCGTCGTGGTCTCCCGCGCTATCCAGGTGGCCAGGAGCGAGCCGCAGGGCCCGTCCTATCTGTCGATCCCGAAGGAGCTGACGTTCCTTCCCATGCGCGAAGACGGATTCCCAAGCGCCATCGAGCTGGGCATCCCGCGCGTCGGCCCGCCCAATCCCGAAGACGCCAAGGAGGTTGCCGAGCGCCTGATCGCTGCCGCCCATCCGGTGTGCGTGGTATCGGGCTCCGGGCGCAATCCGGACAGCATCTCGGCGCTGGTGGAATTGGCCGAATTGCTCGGCCTGGCGGTCACCGAAAGTGCGCTGCGAGCCTATATCTCGTTTCCGTTCGACCATCCGCTATATCAGGCGCAAAGCACGGTGGCCGAGGCCGATGCATTGTTCGTGCTCGACGTGGAAGTACCCTGGGCAGAAGGGCGCAATGTCGCGCCGCCGGCGGACGCGTATATCGCGGCGGCCGGGCATGATCCCGCCAACTTGAGGGTGCCGACCTTTGAGTTTACCGCCAACTTGCGCATCTCCGCCGATCCGCTGGCCACGATCAAGGCCGTCACCGAAGCGGCCAAAGCGTTGCTCACCGATGACGACAAAGCACGCATCAAGGCGCGCTCGGAAAAATTGGCGACAGTATCGGCGGCGCGCATCGCCGATTTGATCACCGAAGCCGAAGCCCGCTCAGGCGACACACCCATTGATCCGTTGTGGCTCTCCTATCAGATCAGCCGGGCGGTGGATGATAACTGCATCGTCCTCGATGATACTTTGGGGCCGTCGCGCTTCAGCGAATATCTGCGCTGCCGCAAGCCGCTCTCTTACATCCGCAATCCGGGATCATCCGGCGGCTGGGGGCCGGGCGCGGCGTTTGGCGCCAAGATGGGCGCGCCGGACAAAGATATCATCTGCGTCACCGGCGACGGCTTCTATCAGTTCGGAACGCCGCAGCCGGCGATCTGGGCCGGCGCCCATCACGGCGCGCCGTTTCTAACCATTGTCTACACCAACCGCTCCTACACCACGGGCACATTAGCGGTGCAAAATTCCTTTGGGCAAGAAAGCTATGCGACCCAATCGGGTTACGAAGGCGGCTATTTCGATCCGCCCATCGATTTCGCCGCAGAAGCCGCCTCTGCCGGCGCCTATGGCGAGAATGTCGATGACCCGGCCGAGGTAGGACCGGCGATCCAGCGCGGCTTAGAGCAAATCCGCGCCGGCAAACCGGCGGTGATTTCGGTCTGGCTGAAACGGCTGATCGACGGCGGCTAAAGATTGTTGAGGATACTTAAGGCCGTTCCCGAGAAGATCATTTCCTTTTCCGCTTCGGGAATATGCAGCGCCTCGATCGATGTCACCGATTTTTCGATGGAGCCCAACAGGTGCGGATAATCGCTGCCCATGGCCATGTGATCGGTGCCCACCAGATCGCGGAGCATACCCAGATTGTGCGGGC
>Ga0209362_1001164_pt1 | contig 21561 bp, 20 predicted proteins | sample SaaInlV_165m_DNA_FD_184680 | JGI IMG/M metagenome (GOLD analysis project Ga0209362, IMG submission 184680) | Marine microbial communities from expanding oxygen minimum zones in the Saanich Inlet - Saanich Inlet SI037_S3LV_110m_DNA (SPAdes)... | ecosystem: Environmental > Aquatic > Marine >...
TAAGCACGTAAAAGAATCGAAATCGCTCGACTTTGGGAAAAAGCAGATTGCCACGGCCCTGGATTTTGATACGCAGGAAGCGGGACATGTGTAAGCCATCTTGCCCCTAATTTATCATCAAAATCAACATGTTCTATAAACCAGTCTGCAAATTTTAAAAAACGCGACAAATCTTCTTTCCTATTCGTATTCAAATATGTTTGAAAGACGGATAAACCCATTTGCCCAATGGTAATAGGATAATAAAATAAATCATCACTTTTTACATCAATATATGGACGATTTAATGGAATCCCATTTTCATCTGAGTCTGTGATAAGGGCTTGAACTTTTCCAGATTTAACCACAGATTCATCAAAAATAAAATAATACTCTCCCAAATCCGGCGACTGATAATTTTCAGAGATTTGATAAAAGTCATCCCCTCTTTTGAAATCAGCATAAAGCTTGTTTAGCATAAATAGTTTTTTCTTAAGGAACATGATTTATCATTTCATTAAACACATTTGCTAATTTTTTGCTTGCCCATTCCCGACTAAATTGTGAATTATTTTTGACGTTTCGAGTTTTTCTTTCATTGAATATGGATTTTAGACCGTCAATATTTCCATAGTTAAAAACAAATCCAGACTCACTCTGTTTAATAATATTTCCAGCATCTGAATCCTTGGGGCCCAACATTAAAATAGTGCTTCCTGAACGAATATATTCAAATATTTTCCCCGTAACAATCCCTTTATTATTGGGAACATTTGGAATGAGCAATAAAACATAATCTGCTTCACACATATACTTAATTGCTTCTGAATGAGAAACGTAAGAAATTCGATTGATAAATTTTGCATATCCCAAAGATTCAATTTTTCCTAATATGTCCGAATGTATATTCCCTACAAAATTGACCCTAATATTGAAATTATTTTCTGTATTCAAATTTTGAATAAGCTCAAGAAATTCAATTGGATCTTGAGATTTTGCCATATTACCCACATAAGAAATAATGATATCTTTTCCATTTTGCTTACTATTTTGAACATCAGAGAAATCGTCCTCATCGAATCCATTCATAATGGTGGTAACATTTTTTGAATTACCTATATGTTGTGAAAACAATCGACTAATCGACGGACTTACTGTGACTAAATGATCCACTTTATTCAATATTTTTCCCTCTAACTTTTTATCCAAATTTCTGGCTATTTGCGTCCTTGATGAATCATGATAATTAAAAAATTCTGTCCAAGGATCACGAAAATCTCCAAGCCATTTTATATTCATCTTTTTCTTTAATTTACTCGCTATGAAGTGGCTTGAGTGAGGTGGCCCACTGGTAAATACTACCTCGACGCCATGTGTTTTGATTATTTTCTCAGCCATTTTCCTAGCAAAAGGAATCCAACCTATTCTCGCATCAGGCAAAAATAAGTTGAGTCGAACCCAATTCGATACTCTTACGATTAACCCTTCCTTTGATTGTTTATTGAGCTGATAAGTGGGCAATTCTTTCGTATTGCTTATCCACTTGAATATTCGAAATGGCTCTAAGGCAAATGATTCATACACTTTGATATTTAATGTGTCCAATTCTGCTTTTAGACTCAAATCTGTGGACGGATACTCACCATTTTTTACAGTAAGAATTATTGGCTCCCATCCATATTTTGGAAGATATTTTGCAAATTTTAAAATTCGTTGCACGCCAGGACCGCCACTTGGCGGCCAATAATAGGAAATGATTAAGACTTTCCTCAATGCGTCACTTCCCGAACAGTGATTTTTTTCCCACGGATAAAATCTGTGCTATCAATAAACATGTTTTGCCAAATTGCAAGACCAGTCATCATCCACAATAAATTATAATGCCAACGTAATTTGGGATGTGGGCGAGCATCTATGATACTTTTTATATAATCATAATTATATATATTCTGATTTTTTATAAAATCTTCGTTTAATATTTCAGTCGCAGTTGATTTTAAATCTTTGGTAAATTGAATGTAAGGATCGACGCTAAAGCCCCATTTGGGTCTATTTAAAATTGATTCTGGTAAAATATCTTTCATGGATTTTCGAAATAAACTTTTTGTCTCCCCTCGTTCCATTTTCATTGAGGCTGGAATTGAAAATGCAAATTCCACCAAATCTTTATCTAAAAATGGCACTCGTTCTTCCACCGAATGAGACATGGACATACGATCTTCAGTTAAAAGATAATCATTGACCATTTTACTCTGAAACTCTATGTCTAAAACAGTCTCCAATGATTGAGGATGATTTGATTTAGCCAAAATTTGTTCAAACTCTTGCTTCACAGAACCGGATCTTTGCCTATAAAATTCCTGTGAGTATATCTGTTTGTTCATGCTTGATTCAAAATCCCAAACATTCCGAATCATTAATAATTGTTTCAACGGATTGCCATTTGCCATTGCGATTTGGATGCCTCGACGAACTTCGTCCCATTTCAAAGAACTTACTTTACGCTGAACGCTCCCCAATCCTGAACTGAATGGGGCAGAGATATATTTTTCAAATTGACTTGGCGTCAAGCGATTAAACCATTCAAATGGTTTCAACAATCTATGAATATCATATCCTGCGAATAGTTCATCACCACCTAATCCCCCCAAAACAACTTTAACGTGCTTGCCAACAAATTTTGATAAATGATATCCTTGAAGTAAATTTATTTTGGATTCTTCTGCATGCCAAATGACCTCTTCCATTTGAGATAATGGATCCAGACTTAAGGCAAGTTCGTGGTGTTGAGTCGAAAATTGCTTTGCCACAATTTTTGCTGGCGTAAACTCGTCCGTAGGTTCGTTAAATCCTAAAGTAAAGGTCTTCAGGTCTTTCACACCCAATTCACTCATCATAGCCACAATACTTCCACTATCTAGTCCACCAGACAGATAAACACCCATAGGGACGTCACTTACGAGCTGACGCTTAATTGCTTGCTTCAAATGAAAACGAATACCTTCTATGGCATCATTTGTAGAAATATTTTTTCGCTTTACATTAATCTTATAAAATGTTTTTATTTTGCTCTGACCTTTTTTCCAAATCATAAAGTGTCCGGGTGCTAAGCGGAATATATCTTTAAATAATGTTTGTTCGGATTGGATATAACGAAGATTGCTCATTAAATGCACAGCCCAATTATTTGTTTCTCTGGGAACATTTGGATGACTGATAATGGCTTTAATCTCTGAAGCAAAAATTAACTCTTGCCCCTTTTGATAATAATGAAGTGGCTTCACGCCAAAATGGTCACGAGCAAGGATGACTTCCTCTTTTTTCATATCATAAATTGCGATGGAAAAAATGCCATTTAATTTTTGAAAACAATCTACTCCATCTTCTTCATATTGATGAACAATAACCTCTGTATCGGACTCCGTTCTAAACTGATGCCCCTTTTGAATAAGCTTATTTTTTAATTCACGATAATTATAGATTTCCCCATTAAAGACGATTGCAATAGATTTATCTTCATTGAAAATGGGTTGATCTCCCGTATGAAGATCAATGATTCTTAAACGATTATGGCCTAACCAAGTGGCGTTCTTGTGAAAGAAACTTGCAGATTCAGGTCCTCGATGATGAAGTAAACGGCACATACGTTTAATATGAGCCCTTTGATCTCCTTTTGCAATGATACCACTAATTCCACACATATTTGCTACTGATAATACCTTTTAGTAAATCCGCGCCACGCGTCCAAGCCGAAAATATATCTTTTGATAAAATTGAGAATAAAGCCAAGGCCATATCCTAAAATCTGTGCTGGAATAACAATCAGCAAATAAAAGAAAATACGAAAATCTTTTTTTTGTTTTGCGCCAAACAGTGAGAGCAAAGCAAAAGGAATAAATATACAAGCAAAAATATATTCAATTGAAATGCCACTCAAAAATGCGGTGCTAACTGCCGCCAAACCCAAAAGTGTTGCTAATGCTGGTAAAAAGTGAATCGCTTCCAGCATGGAGCCATCAATTTTAGCTAAATTGACGCGAGCAACTCCCCAGTTAAAGACTTGTTTAAAAAATTGTCTCAAGGATGTTCGTCGCCGATGATAAACTACTGCATCTATTAAAAATTGAATTCGTGCACCTGATTTTCGGATTCGATTGCTAAATTCAATATCTTGCCCATGACGGAGATTGCCAAATCCCCCCACTGATTCATAAATAGATTTTTTTACAGCCATATTGTGGGTTCGTGGATAAAATTTCGCCAGCATTTTTTCACTATGTCCTCTCATTCCGCCCGTAGTAAAAAATGATGTCATGGCAAAATCAATGGCTTTTTGAAGTAAAGTAAAATCATCCTTTGCACCATCTGGTCCACCACACGCATCAAATGTATCTTTTTGGTAGGCATCATAAATTATGTTCAACCAATCCGGATGTGCCTCACAATCTGAATCAATAAATACGAATAAATCTCCAATACTTTCTGCCATCCCGAGATTTCGTGCCGCACCAGGGCCTTGATTCTTTTGTGTGACATATTTTAATGAGAAATCAACTTTTCCCTGCCATTCTGTGATGAGTTCTGGCGTAGAATCGCTAGAACCATCATCAGCTATAATCATTTCAAATAAATGAGGATCTAAACTTTGACCTTGAATCGATTTTAATAAATGGACAAGCTCTTCTGCGCGATTATAAGTCGGCGTGATTATCGAAATAACAGGAGAATGATGAGGCACAGAAATAACAATCAAGCGTTAATAATTTTCTTTACTCTATTTTCATGCCCTTGCGTTGTCCCTGAGATGAGTTCGCCCAACAGTCCAATGGAAAAAAATTGGATGCCAATCACAATCAACATCACGCCAAATGTGAGCAGTGCCATGTGAGAGCCAAATGACTCTCCCAGTCCATATTTAAAGTAAAGGATGACACATTCAACAATAAGGCCTAATGCGAGTGAAATGAGGCCAAAAAATCCAAATAAGTGCAAGGGTTGTTGAACGTATCGATTGAGAAACAATATGGTAATTAAGTCAAAAAATCCGTGAAAAAGCCGAGAACCGCCATATTTTGTTTCACCATATTCTCGGGCACGATGATTGACCACAATCTCAGATACTTTGAAATTTCGTTGTCCAGCAAGCGCAGGGATATATCGATGCCGTCCTCCGTAAATATCTAACATTTTCACCACTTTTTTTCGATACATTTTTATCCCACAATTCATATCATGGATTTTAACACCAGTCATTATTCCTGTAACCAAATTGGCTAATTTTGAGGGCCAACGTTTTGTCCATGGATCGTGGCGATTTTTTTTCCAACCAGAAACCAAATCGAATCCTTCTTCTAACTTTGCAATAAAATTGGGTATTTCGGCAGGATTATCTTGTAAGTCGGCATCCATGGTCATCACATAAGAGCCTGATGCTAGCTTAAAACCTTCTGCAAGTGCGGCGGATTTACCGAAATTTCGAAAGAAACAGATCAATTTATATTTTGAATCTTTTTCACATTGGGTTTGAATTATATCTGAAGAGTCATCAGAAGAACCATCGTCAATAAAAATCACCTCAGATTTTGAAAATTGTACAAGATTTTGGTCTAATTCTTTGAATAAGCTTGGCAATGATTCCCGTTCGTCAAGAACCGGTATGATGATGGAGATATCCATAAGTTATTTCACCTTATTTTAAAAATGTTTTTGCCAATAATATGCAAATTATGACGGTTGAAAAGCCCAATAAGTATTTAAATTAATTTGAACCTCACTAAATGTTCGTTTATGGATGGTGAGATTTACTTCTGATGCATTTGTTTTTTCCCAAAAAGTGACCTGGTTCATTTTCAAATCACTATTTGTTTTTTGAGTACTCATTTTTATTTCAATTTGGATATTTTCATCCAAAGACACTAAAAGCTTAGCCGTATCTAGTTTGGCAGCTTCCCCCCAGAAAAAACGCGTTAAATCAATGGGATGAAGAAAATTTAAAAAAGGGAAAAATTCGATGATATCGGTTTGCTGATATGGTTGATTTTCAAGAATATTCCATGCCGTTAAATTTTCTGGTTCAATCCACATCATGAGTGTTTTCCTGCCCATGATATCACGAAATTGAATCAGCGTGCTATCATTTTGGGAGATAAAGGTAAAATTTAGTTTTCCTTTGTATTGACCTTTTGATTTTAATTTCCCAGAACCTGAGCAGGAAACATAATCCGTATGCAAGTTTTTAGATTTGATTAATTCCAAATCTTTTTGAATAATATTTGAGGCACATCCTGAGATAAAAAAGCTAAATACCATCAAAAATAGTGTTATACTATTGAGATATCTTGTCTTTGAGTGTTTGATTTTTTTCATCCAACTTGAGTGCTTGTTTATAGATTTTTTGTGCCTTATATATTTGATTATTTTCCATGAGAATGTCTCCTAAGTGCTCAATGACAATCGCGTTTTTTCCATCAATTTTTATAGATTTTTCTACATACGAAATAGCCTCTGTATGATTTCCCATTTTATAATAGATCCAACCTAATGTATCTAAATATGGGGCGGAATTTGGCATTAACCGAACAGCTTTTTTTGCATACAATAATGCCTGTTCTAATTGCTCATTCCGCTCTGACAAGCTATACGCATAGTTATTTAAGGCTTGTGCATCCGTAGAATCAGAATCAATCAATACTTGATATAAACTGTCTGATTTTTCCCACTTATGAAGACTATCCCAAACCATCGCAAGACTATGCTGAATGTTTTTTGCATTTGAATGTAAAGCCATTGCTTTCAGTAAAAATTGTTCTGCATTTTCATATTCATGTAATTGATTATATGCTGATCCTAATATTGAATACGCTGTAAAATTCCCTTCTAATAAACCAATATGCTCTATGAGAATTTCTGTCGCTTTTATTGGCTCTTTTATGGCCATAGATACAATAGCACTGTTTAAAAACCCACGGGGATCTTGTGGAAATAATTCAATAAATTTATTATTGTATTTTAATGCCTCTTCATAATTTTCCATATCCATGTAAAGGGAAACAAATTCTTGATATATGTCTTGATTTAATGAATCTAAAGCAAAGGCTTGTTGTAATATTTTTAGTGCTGTATCCTCTTCGTGGCTGGCTCTGTAAATCGCACTTTTATGTATTAATAATTCAACATTTAATCCATGGATTTCAATGAGCCCATCCACGGCATCGATCGCTTTCGAAAAATGTTGGTTGAATAATGCAATATCACGATAAGTTTCCCAATATTTTACATCATCCGGAAATTCATCTAATAATAATCTACAAATATCTTCAGCTTGTATAAACTGATTGATATTAATTGCAATTTGTAATGATTTTTCCAAAGCATTCGTCGCAAGAGAATTGGCCTCGTATGTTTTGAGATAATATTCAATAGCCTTTACCTTCTCATTTTTTAAACGATAAATATCCCCTAAGGAAAAGTAATAATCACTGAAATCTGGATCCAATTCAACTAAAGCCTTAAATTGCTTTTCTGCTAAATCATATTTTTTTTCTAACAAATAAAGAAGTCCTAACATTTCATAAGCTTCTTTATCCAAAGGTTCAATTTCAATTGCAATGTGAAGATGTTTTTCTGCTCTTCGAATTTTCCCAAGGCGCCTAAAAGCGTCCGCAATAGATACATGAATGGTCGCGCCGTCTGGATCGGCTTCTACTGCTTCTTGGAATTCCAAAATAGCCATAGCGTAATTCCCTTGATTTAAAAGGAATTCTCCCTCCATAAAATGTTGTAAGGCAATTTCAGATCTATTTTCTACCAAATCAAAATTTTGGCTTTGTGCAAAAATTATAGTAAAACTAAAAAGAAAAATTATTCTCATTTTATATCTTAATTTACACTTCATACTTCATTACCTGGTTACCACCCATTTTTTTGACTTTATACATTGCTTGATCCGCATAGCTGATAATTTCTTGAGCGATATTTGATTGTTTTGGATATTCACTCATTCCGCAACTGATTGTCATTTTCACATCATTATTATCAACCGAGAATGGAAATTCTGAAATGTTTTTAACAATTCTATCTGCAACAGGCAAAGCTTTTTTCATATTCGTATTCACAAGTACTATGATAAATTCTTCCCCTCCATAACGAGCAACAACATCAATTAACCTAACATTATCTTTTAAGATTTTTGCCACGGTTTTAATGACATAATCTCCATAAGGATGCCCCAATGTATCATTGATTCGTTTGAATTTATCTAAATCGAGCATGAGGACAACCAAATCATGCTTAAATCGTTTTGCACGGTTTATTTCTTCATCAATACGATCTTTAAACGTTTTATGATTTAAAAGTCCCGTTAAACCATCCTGAGTTGCATTGAGATATATTTTTTTATATTCCTGTTGCCACTTCAAAACCGTCTCTAAAATATTCATAAATGTTTTCAATGATTGTATTTCAATCTGATTGATAGGCTTGCCCGATTTTCTTTCAAGAATAACAGATACCCATTTTTGTCCGCTAATATCAATTAAAAATCCTCCAATCGAATGGGATATTTTTTCCCCATTCTGATCACTGTTTCGTATAAAATCGGGATAAGAGTCACGTAATAAAGCATCATCAATGATTCCATTATGCGTAATGGGAAGTCCTAAGATCGAATTTTTCAGATCAAATGACATGCCAATCTCAAAGGATGAATCCTCTTCTTTCATAAAATCTATTATCCCCTCGTGGCTAGAAGTTTTCTCCGATGAAATAATGATTTGGTCTAATGGGATAAAAAATTGAATCAACGCAGAGAATTTTTGATAAATATGCTTTGCATCATCCTTGAAATCTAAGTCTGCAATAAAAGATAGAATTTTTTCTTTTTTACGATTACTTGATACTTGAAGGTCAAGGTTGTCCAAATTTTCTAAATTTTTGGACAAAATCTCTGATAACTGAGATACAATCTGAGATGAATGATGATCTAGTTGATTGAAATGATCGATGTAAAGAAGGAAAAGTCCAATTGGATTCTCATTGTATCGAATCGATTTAGCAATGATGCACTCACTTCCTCTCCAAGGTTTGTCTCCAAAAATATCATTCCATTCTTTTCCAAAATCTTTTTGATAAAATGTTTGAGATTCCATCCCCATTAAAACTTGATTTACAATAGAATTCTCAACAGAAATATCTTTTGAAAAATACGAATCAGAATTACCCTGCATAATTAGCTTATTATTTTGTCCTTCAAATAAATAAATACCAGGCTTAAAATTACTATTAACAGAATTTACAATTTCAAAAACCAATGATTGAATTTCATTAAACAAAAAATCAACTGGCACTTGAGGGGCTTCACTAAAACTTGTGGTTTCCAAAAGATAATCGTCAAGTTCATCTTTTGACTCTGATGTATGTAACGTTGTAAAATAAAAATAAAGTAACCAAGCCATGCCAATAAAGACAAGAAGACGTAAAATAAAACCAAATGGAAAGGCTAATGATGGAAATAATACAAGTATCAAAGCTGCAAAACAGCTTAGACTGTAGATGATGCCTGTTTCCGTTCTTCTTTTCATATCTTCCCCAAAAATAAAATCCCCGTCTATAAAATTACTTTATAAACAGGGATTTTAAAATAAGAAAAGGGGTGAAATTTAATCGTTCACAAATCGCATTTTTTTGGAATAATCTTTCTTCTTTTTCTCATCTTTTTCATAGTCCGTTGTATCAGACTCAGCAAGATCAGTTCTGTTTAATTCCAATAAAGGCATGGTTTCATTTTGTGGTTTTACCGGCATGGAAGATTCATCGGCAAAAGCTTTTCTCGGCAGTGCCGTCTTAGATTCTCCTGGTTGGAATATTTCAATACTCACAAAAATGAATGCAAACATCAACCCTGCCATTACGGAAGCATAAAGCGGTGTAAATCTAAAATATGATTTTTGGATAGGAGCAACTTTTTTCATTCGTTCTACGCTTAATCGCTTATTCAAATTTTTCATGAATGCTGGCGATGTGGATTGCTTTGGCAAGGAAGAAAGTGTATCTTTCGCTTTTTGAATGTTTTCCACCAAAAGTTTTGCTTCAGAATGAGATTTTAAATAGGATTCAAAATCTTTTCTTTGGGCAAGGTTTAACGTATTTTCTAGATAATCTGAAATCAGATCTTCAAATTGATAACGGTCCATCTTATAATATTCACTCCTTTATGATCTTAATTCTTGTAATTCGGATTGCAATTGAATTCTCGCACGATTAATTCGTGATTTTACTGTGCCTAAAGGCACCCCAACGATTTCACTTATTTCATCATAAGATAACTCTTGCACATCTCTTAGTATGACAACAGTTTTAAAATGTTCCGGTAATTCTTGGATTGCATTATGAATCATTTTGTTAGCAAATTCATCTTGAACTGCTTGCCCTGTTTCTGGCTGAATAGCTGGGAATTCCATTTGTTTTTCTTCTCTACTCATGTGACTAAATTGGGTCACTTTCTTCCGCTTTCGTTTCCGTAATTCTGTTAAGGCCAAATTTTTAGCAATCGTATAGAGCCATGTAGAAAATTTAGCAATTTCTTTATAGTAATCTTTCTTGATATACAATTTGATCATTGTATCCTGAACAACATCTTCAGAAAGTTCGTAATCTCCCAAATATTGAAATACAAAATGAAGCAATCGATCTTTATAGCGCCTTACAAGTTCTATATAAGCATTCTCATCCCCTTTTTGAAAACGACCAATTAATTCTTCATCTGTAATAATGAATTTTGCTTTCTCTTCAACTGAATGCATGGTATATAAAGTGGATGAGTTCTGACTCATCAGAGAGGGTTGACGTTTTCTGTTTTCGTTCAATTTTTTCAAGTGACCTTAATAATTCTATGATTTTTTTCTCGGAATATCCTTTTGCATACTGAGGTAAATCTCTTTTGATTGAAGGTGATAATGGTATATAACCTGTAGATTTTTGGAAAGTTCCACCATTTCTTTTTACAAATAATAATTCCTGAAAAAGGCTGGTTAACGGATACATCAAAGAAATCATGGTTTCATTTTGTGATATGATTGTTTTTCCAATCTTAATTGTTTTATTAAAGTTTTTCATCCCGAGAGCAGATAAAAATTCCCATTGTGCATGTTCTCGTTTCCAACCAGAAAATTGTTGTAAATGTTCCATTTCAATCGTTTTACCCTCGCCAGCCCATAAACATATTTTATCAATTTCGCTAGATAAGTGCCCCAATGAATCTCCAGCCGAATCCGCTAAAGCCTCCACCACCATTGTGTTCGCAGGATTTCCATTTTCTCTGAAAAAATAGCGAACCCATTGTTTCATTTTTCCTTGATATGGCGTTTGCGTATTGATTCCATCAACAATTTTTGAAACTTGCTTAAACACAGATGCTTTTGTGGAAAAATCATCGTTTACGATAATCAAACAATGGTTAATCAATGGATTTTTGCAGTAATCAATAAATTCTTTCAAAATCGATTTTTTAAGTTGGCTTGCGTTTCGTAAAATAAAAAATTCTTTAGAAACAAATAAATCTGTTGACGTCAATCTACTCATAATGGTTTTACCACCCATTTCATCGGGGAGCATCACCACTTTTGAAGAATGTTCATCCACGAAGAATTGTTTCATGGCCCTCTCAATAAATAAATTTTGAAGATAAAAGTCACCTCCTTGTAAATAATACAAAGGTTTTACGCCTTTCTCCAGATTACTAAGTGCTGATTTAATTTCTATTGTCACTTTTTTTCTCGTAATAAATACTCACAAAAATAACGGATAAAAATGCAAATGTAAAACTCATCAATCGCTCGCTAATCATCAAAGATAAACCATGGATATTTGCCCAAATAATGGTCGATAAAGCCCCAACCAACAAGCCAGCAATAATCCCTTCTCTACGTGTCCGTTTCCACCATAAAGTTAATAAAAGTGCAGGTCCAAATGCTGCGCCTAAACCACTCCATGCATAAGATACCATTTCAAAAACCAAGTCCTTTGTTTGCCACGCCATAAGAAAAGCAATCAATCCAATGATAAGCGTAAAAATTCGGCTCCAAGATAATTTGGATAAGCCAGGAATTGTTTGAATGTTTTGTGCTAATAAATCCTCTGTTAAAACAGAAGTGCTAACCAATAATTGAGAATCAGCTGTGGACATCATGGCCGCAATAGCACCCGAAATAAAAATGCCAGCTAACCAAGCCGGTAGTAATGAACTTGCCATAATTGGCATTAATTTTTCTCTATCAGGAAGATCTTGCACTGAAAATATTTGCTCTCCATTGTAGACCAATAATCCTGTTTCCATCATGGCGCTTCCAAGCAGGCCAATAAACATGGCCCCAAAAAAAGCTGGGATGGCCCAAGTGATAGCAATTCGGCGACTTTTTTGAATGTTATCAGGCGAATCTATTGCCATAAACCGTGTAATCAAATGAGGTTGCCCCATATACCCTAAGCCCCAACTCAATCCGCCTATCATGCCAACAATGGCTGGAATACCCGTCTTTCCGCCCATTAATGTATCTATATGAGGCAAAGTGTATTCAGGCAATGAACTGAGTTTAATAAACCCTACAATCGGTAAAATAACCAGAGTAGAAATCATAATTATACCTTGAATTAAATCGGTCCAGGCTACGGCTAAAAAGCCACCCAACAATGTATAAAATATAATAATAACCGCACCTAAAATCATGCCTTCGATATGGGTTAATCCGAAAGTTACATTCAGGACTTTTCCCGCACCCGAAAATTGAGCCGCAACATAAAACACAAAAAAGAATGTAATGATGAGAGCGGACAAAAAACGAATGGTGCCTTTTTCGTCATTAAAGCGTTTTGACAATAGTTCTGGAAGGGTAATCGCATCATATTTTTCTGTCATGATTCTCAATGGTTTTGCAATCATCATCCAAGAAAATATGATTCCAGAAATACAGCCGATAACCGTCCATAATTCAAAATAACCTGCCATGAGTGCGGCACCAGGTAAACCGATAAGGAGCCAGGCAGATTCTCCAGAAGCTCTTTCAGAAAAAGCAATAACCCAAGGGCCTAAGCGATTTCCTCCGAGTGCAAAGTCTTTCATATCTTTCGTCAATTTGGAAGCATGAAATCCTACACCCAGAATGAGAACTAAATAAATTCCAAAAGCTACTGCAAGCATATTCATATCAAAAAAGTCCTGTAGCTATTCCAAGAATCAAACAATAAACACCAAACCAATAAAACTTCCCAGATTCAAGCCACTGTAATAGCCAACGCAAAGCAAATACCCCAACTACGAATGAACTGATTAGTCCGATTGCCATGACAGAATATGATAAGGTATCTTCACCAAATCCATCTAAAGCTTTGAGTAGCCCCGCACCTGCAATCACTGGAATCGCCATTAAGAATGAAAATCGTGCAGCTTCTTTCGCATCCTTACCTAACAATAATGCTGTGCTAATGGTAAAGCCAGATCGAGAAATTCCTGGCACAATTGCGATCGCTTGTGCGATACCAATTAGGAATCCTGTTCGTGCAGATATTTTATCCGGCTTTTGTCTGGCTAGTTTTGAGGATAAAAGAACAAATCCGGTTAAAATTAAAGCATAAGATACGCTTGTGGGATTTTCAAAAAGGGATTCAAAATAATCTTTCATTGTAAAACCAATCGCAACGGCTGGAAGTGTCGCCAATGCCAAAATGCTGACTTGCTTTTGCGTCTCTTTTTCAGCCATTCCTGTAATGATATTATAAATATCTTTCCAAAAGACGAATAGAATGCTTCCTAAGGTGCCCATATGAACAATAATTTCAAAAGTATTTCCTTTTATACTAATATCAAGCCAAGATTGGAATAGGACCAAATGCCCAGAACTACTGATAGGCAAAAATTCCGTAAGACCTTGAACAATGCCTAATATTAATGACTCCCAAATTGACATAATTTTCTTCCCTTATCGTTCTCTACTTTAAGATTTAATCTTGGTTTGATCCCAGCCAAAAAGTGCTAACATGCGTCCAGCTTTTTTCCCATCTCTTCGAAAAGAGAAAAATGAATCTTTATCACAAAATGTGCAGGATGGATCCACAAAAATATTATCAAAATGTATTTGGCTCCTTGCTAATTGCGCCATAGCAATCGCTAATAAATCAACCCTATACTTTCCTTTTTTCTCTGTTTTCATTATCGCAAAGGAAGAATCAAATTCTCCAAGTACATCCGAACTCACTTCGAAACAGCATGCTTTAATGGACGGACCTAAAACAACTCTGATGTTTTGAGGTTTACTGCCGTGCTCCATCATTCGTTGAATCGTTTTTGGGATGATTTCAGAAACCAATCCACGCCACCCAGCATGAGCCAAGGCGATTTCTTTCGTATGCAAATCGCAGAAAAAAACAGGAAAGCAATCCGCAACTTGAATAGATAAAATCACATCTTTATTTCTGCTTATAATTCCATCAGAATCAGAATAATTTCCCGGTGCATCACATTGAGTAATATGGGAAGAATGAATTTGATTTGGGATTGCCAAATAGCTAGGATTTAACCCAACTTTTTCTGCAAAATATATGCGATCATTTTTTATTCTATCGGAAATTGTATTCCGAGTAGAAAAAGTAGCTTTTAATCCTAAAATTGAAAAAAAATCAGAATAGGAAATCCATGGTTGAAGCATTAAAGAGTGGACTTTAATTTTTTGACAAGATATTTATTGAGGCTATCTCCTTCAGAAACAGCTCGAACTGCCAATGCTTTATGTAATTCAGGCCCCGTTCTTAAAATAAATTTTCCTGAATATTCCTTATTTGTTGCTGGAGGTAGCTTTTGTTTGTCTTGTTTATAAATGGCAATCCATTCATCTATTATCTTGCATAAGTCTTGATATACTTTTTCTTCATTATCACCATGGCAACAAGGGCCAATCCAGCCAGGGACCGAACCTACATAGCATTTATCCTCTTCAGACCAGGACACAATTTTTAAATATCTATCTCTTTCTTTCATCTTTGCTTTCTTTAATTTTGATTTTGACAAGTTTTTCTTGATAGGGCTTCACATCTGAATTTAAAGCTCCAGATATAGTAAGTATTGGACCATTTTTATGTTTAAAGTTTCGATGACTTCCCTTTCCTCCACGATTCACAAATTCTGCTTTTTTCAATTCCTTTATTAATTGCCTGATTTTTCTAGGCATAATTTATGATACTACTATGATACTATACAATATAAATAAAACAAAGCTATTGGTTTAACTTTGCTGGAATCGACTTTGGCGAAAATTCCTGATCAGAATATTTTATAATCTCAAAAGCCGTGTTCATATTTTGCTCATTTCCTCCAAATTTTAAACGACTGACTTTTCCTTGAAAAGAGCCCCTTCTTTTCATATTTTCGGTTAATGATTTTCGACTAGCGCGCAATTGCCTTCCCATAGAGATTAGGAATTCGCCATGATCTTGCCCTAATTGCATTAATTCTCTATCAAATTCTTCAGATTCTTCATAGATATCCCAAGAATTTTCATAAAATTTATTTGTGTAAACCAACATACCATTCAAATGAGGACCAATGGTTTCTTTCTTAATATCAGGATGAATCCACTCACTGTTTCCTATGACAGTGCAATTCAAGTTATAAATTGGGAATTGGGTGCCAACATATTTAAGATGATTCTCTTTGATGGGTAAATACAGAGCATCGATAGAGGATAAAACCACTTTTGAAGAATCACGTTTAGACATGGTTTTTTCTGGTTCGGGTTCTGGCATTTCAAAAAAATCTGAAACATCAACATCAAATAATGCATCAAGGCTGTCAATTTCTAAACTGGTACCAATTGAACCCATGTCACTGGAGTCCGGTTCAAGAAGCGTCCACGCTACTTTTCGTATGGATTTAAATTGAGGCGAAAGTTTTTCTGGGATGCCAGCATACCATTCTATGGCAACAGGTTCAATTCCCATTTGATTTAGCTCATCAATAAAATATTCGGTTTCTCGTCGAATTGCATTATCGTCGCTTGGAGAGAGTATGGCAATTTTTTGAAAATCTAAGTCCTCCACCAATTGATGTGCCATGGATCTTCCCCTATATTCATAATCTGTATTCAACTGAAAAACGACAGGTGAAATTTCTGACAAATGGGGAATGCGCGTATTGGGAAGCAAAATAGGTATTCCATCGCTAGACGTTGATGCTCCACACTTAGCGTTCTCATCAGAAAGTGGTCCTAAAATGCCATTGATTTTTTGTGTATTTCGAAGCAACCTAACCAAGGAAACCGTTTTCGCACAATCATTTTCATTATCAAAAATGAACAAGGATAGATTTGTCATTAATGGAATATCATTAAAGGCGTTGAATAATCCTGCTAAATAGGATTTTCCATCTAAATGATTGTCACCAGATAAAGGCAAAATGACACCGATATTTTTAAGTTTTTTATCCAGAGAATAATGACGATCTAATTGAAAGTAGAGGGAATGATAAATGCCAGGTAAATCTTCTAACCAAACCACATTTAGTGTAATCCGTGTATCATAACTATCGCCTCGTTTAAATGAGTCGTAGGCACGGGCTAAATTTAAAATAGCTCTAATATCCTTTCGCATTTCTCGAAATAACAGGGACTCCAAAGTTTCTGTTTTTATATCCTGTGCTATGCATTGAATCAATCGTTCATCAAGCGCATCAAGCACATGATTATCAGCTAAAACTCTTGCCTTAAGGTAAGTTTCAAAAGCCAAGGAATAGGACCCCTTTGCCACATAAATATTACCCACAGTTTGAAGCATTGATCTTCTATAAGGGCTCTCTGGATATAAGCTTAAATAGGCATTGGCTTCATCCATTGCCTGAGAAAGCTTGCCATCGTGATACAGAGATTTTATCCACATCATTTGAGCAGACGGATCGTCATAATCCATGACATCCGTTAAAATGGCGTGAAATTTTTCTTCTGCCAATAAAAATCGCTCCGACTCATAATGCTCAAGCGCATCTTGAAATTTTTGAGCATAGGTAAGAGAATCTTCGTAAATCTCTGCCCATAAGCTGGACATAATTACTGTAGAAATAATAAAAATTGTTGATGATGGCGATTTCATCATTTTGTCCTTGCTACTTCAATCTGTAAATAAATAAAGAAAGGGATACATGTGTTATTCCAATTCCCAGATAATATTTAAAATTTTATCTTCGAGCCTAAAGGTATAGCCTACGCTTAAATCATTATTATTGATATCATAATGGTCTCGAATTTTCGCCAATCTTTTTTCTGCTTCTTCAATACCATCCATTTTTTCAAATAACTTTAGCTCTTTTTCAAATGCAGACCAATCTTTCACATCAATGTTTTTCCCTAAACCTTTAATTTCTTTTGCTTTTTTTAGATAGTTTTTAAAACTGTCCGCATAATCTGGTCCCCAGGTTTTAGCTCCTTTTTGTTTTGCAAAAGTTCCATTGTCATTTTGAACTGTAATCAACTCAAAAATACAGGATACAAAAACGTAGTCGATAATGAACATTCTTGATGCGTCCATATGTTTTTGTGGGAAACCGCTATCCATCCAATTCTCTTCACCAAAAATGAAAACAATTTTTTTCATAATGGTTTTTAAGGTCTCAATTTTTCTAAAACTATCTTTATCTAAAATCATTCGGGATAGTTTTTGCTCAAATGTTAGTGTTGCGATAAGGCATTCCTTTCTCTCATCAACTGATTTTTAATCTTTTTCTTGAAAATAATTAAGAGATAATACTCAAGTAAAAGACTTTTGTCAATGAGAGTTCGTGAATATTTTAATTCAATTACTTTATATATTACCTTGGCGAGGGTTATGCGTAATTTTAAATTTCATCGTATTGTCAATAACACTTCTACCGAAATCTAGGATTATTGATAGAACCTGACATCTCTAATAAAAATCCATTCCCTTTTTTTCTTAGGGGTACATTTTCATTGAGAATCAAATCATTCAAAAATGATTTTACTTCAGGGGAAAGATTTGTCATATTGAATTTAAGTGAATTAATAAAAGGTTCTGACTCTAGATCTCGATTTATAGTTGCAGACATTTCTATCGTCCCTTTGCCAACGGGTAGGATAACGATTCCTTTTGCAGAAATTTTCCCATAAGAATCTAGAGACATATTCCCTGAAATTTTCTTCACAGTAACGGAACCTCTTCCTTCCGCAAAGTAATTAAACACTCTCCACTCTTCATCTTTTAAATTTCGTGTCATTTCTGATGAGGGCGTGGCCACCGCTTTCTGTAAATCAAATTCCCATGTAAAAACAGGCATGTTTTTTGGACCGTTTTGAGAAATATCTACCTCCCAATCATTTAAGGAATATGAAATATTTCCTATATCAAGCAAAAAACCTTCACGTCCATCTTGAACTTTAATTTGGATTCCACTCGCACTTGCAGAAGCGATGCTCCCCAATGTTTGAATCATTTCGTTATAATAATCATCTTCGAATTTAAATTTTATATTTTTGACGGTGCTTTTTAAGCGATCCACGTGAACACTTGCAGAAAATCCTCTTTCTTCAATTTCTATAGTAAAATCGCTCATGGAAGAAGTGCCATTTCCTATCTCCATCTTTACACCAAGATTAGATTGAGGATAAATAATGGATACAATAAGTAATTGAGCTAGTATTAGTATTGTTTTTTTCATTTTATTCTCCTTTATTATTTCAATAAAACCATCTTCCGCACTTGTCTAAAGTCGCCCGCCTGGATGGCATAAAAATACATACCTGCGCTTACAGAATTCCCGAATGTATTTGTTCCATCCCAAATAATGGACTTATTAAAATGTCCATCACCCTTCCTCCGAATAATTCTCATGGGTAAAATTTTCCATTTCAGTGAGTATTGTCATTTTTTCTTATTCAAAAGTTTTTTTTGCACTTTTCTCGGTTAAAACTGGCTTTCCCGTTTGTTTTTCGATTTCCTGTTTTGCTTTTTTTGCAACTCCACCACCTTTGTAGGCAACCGTCTTATTTTCGTCTAATCCTTGGGGTTTATTCTCTTTAGAAATTTCAGTTGTAGAAACTTCACCTAACATATTGAGCACCAATTCAAGATTACTCATATTATCCCGTAAGTTTTCTTTTTTTAGTCCTTTAAGTTTTTTGTATTCTTTAACCGATTTCCCTGACCATGCTTGGGTTATTTCATTGGTAAGAATGGCATATTCTAATCCTTCTTTCATTCCCCGTTCTTGCCATTCGTCCGTCAATTCTTTTCTAACTTCAATACTTTTCAGGCGCTGGTTAATCCACTCTTTGGAATATCCTTTTTTCAAATAGGTCGCCATGGCTCTCTCGAATGCCAGTTCAGGATCTTCAGTTTCTTCGATCCGTTCGTATCCAACTTTGGCTAACCATACCTTAAACGGTTCTGCCTTTGGGGATGGAATAGATTGAATTAATCGTAATAGTTGTTCAGTATCAGCCACATCGGTGAATCGCATTTTGCCGTCTTCTGCAGTCATTTTCAACTGTCCCATATTTTGGGACAGTTCACTTCCTTCTTCTTGAAGTTTAGTTTTTAGAGCATTCCAATATTTTCTTGGTCTTGGACTTTCTGTTAAAATGGCAACCACATCAATAATTGAAAAATACCATTTCGCCTTATCATCATCCCAATGGGTTCTGACTTTTTGTTCTTGAAATAATTGTATTTTGGATGCTTTTGGCGGCAGGTGTTTTACTGTTAAGTTCACAATAAAATCTCCTTCATCGTTCCTTCAATTTCTACGGTATAGTCGGTAATGGAAGATGTTCCATTCCCCATCTCCATCTTTACACCAAAATTAGATTGAGGATAAATAATGGATACAATAAGTAATTGAGCTAGTATTAGTATTGTTTTTTTCATTTTATTCTCCTTTATTATTTCAATAAAACCATCTTCCGCACTTGTCTAAAGTCGCCCGCCTGGATGGCATAAAAGTACATACCTGCGCTTACAGAATTTCCGAATGTATTTGTTCCATCCCAAATAATGGACTTATACCCTGCTGTTTGGATGTTGTTTACTAGCGTTTTTATTTCTCGCCCCATAATATCATAAATTATCATTGTTACATGATTTTCTTCCGGTAATCCATAATCAATTCTCGTTACCGGGTTGAATGGATTTGGGTAATTTGCGTATAACGAATATTCAATTGGAATATTCTCAATTGTTATCCTGTGAGTTGATTGTCCGGAAATAATTCCATCACCATTCACACCTTTATAACTCACTGAAATATCTACGTTATGGCCTCGTATTTCTATAGGAATTGCAAGACGATATTGGCCGGGTTCTGACATTAAGGTAAAAAGTCCAACTTCTTTTTCATCGTGCGTTAATAGTAGGGATTCTTCACCATTGGGTTTTGTAATAAATAGTGTACCAGGAGTATACTGGATTTGAACTTGATAGGCGGTTAGATTATCCGGCAATTCGATTAAAATAGAGTCTGGCGTTGTTTCATACGCAGGAATGAGCCCAGTATCTTCATATTCGGTAAATAGAATATTATGATTTGAATAATACCAGTTCCACATTAGAGCAAAAGCGCTCATATCTTCGATATTGTAGTTATTGTCTGAGTTGACAGACACATACGGGATTGCACCTGAAAATGGACCTAATTCTTGCTCATAATTTTCATTATTCCAATGCGTAATGAACTGCACAACATCCTCAACAGAAATAGTATAATCCCCATCGTAATCGCCTAGCATAGATGTATAAAATTCTACTGTAATCCCATCGCCACCCACCCCATCATGATTCCCGTCCAAGGGATAGCCATAGATATTGCTAATATCACTACTAAACGAAATGGAAAGCGTATCCATTGAAACAAGCCCATTTTCAAAATATACTTTTATAGATAATGATGAATCAATATAAGAAATACTTGGGGACAAATCGCTATGACTACTTTGGAACTGCACTGTTTCTTCTGTAACAGTATTTGAATCTAAAGCTTGAGAAAAATTGAAGATAAATTCTTGCGATTTGAAATGAATATTTGACCAAAAAGCAGGATTTACCATAACGGGATAAGCGATTTCAATACTGATATTTTCTACTTTTGATGTATCGGATAATCCCACAGCATCAAAACCAATGAGCCTTAATTGCAGATTGTCGGTGGGTTCGTTGGGGACGAACCAGTCATATTCATTTACATTTGGAGCATCTTCTGTCATACTTACCCAGTCTCCATTTGTTTTGTAATACAGGCTAATGGTTTCAACACCCACATTATCAGATGCAGTCCAATGAATGGTAAACTCATCCCCAATCACCAAACTAGTATTTCCCGGTACTTCAACTTCAACTGTAGGTGGCGTATTATCCGTAATAGAAAAATATTCACTCACATTTTCACCCGTATTTCCGTAAATATCATAAGCTATAACTTTTATCAATGCATTTTCAGTCATACCCTGTGGAATTACAAAACTGAAATCTGCTTCATATTGAACCTTACCTTGAAAAATAAAATCTTCTCCATTTGAAAAATAGACAGAAACCGAATCCATT